>JGI24422J19971_10002148_pt1 | contig 12213 bp, 11 predicted proteins | sample DeeMarSWOR152_54_FD_19971 | JGI IMG/M metagenome (IMG submission 19971) | reverse complement strand
CCCAGCTTTGCCGACGCCTTTAGCGGCTGCTTTTGCAACAGTGGATGCACCATCTGCCGTCTTTTTTACTGCTTTCTTCGCCCCCGAAGCGCCCGCTTTGGTTGCTGCAGCAACTGTATCTTTTACGGCCTTTGCACCATTAGCAATAGACTTCACAAAGGTCCCGGCGACTGCACTTAAAGGTTTCTTTTCAAAATACCACCGCAGAAGGAGGATAAGGAAGATATATATGAAGCCAAGAGTAACAATTCCGAATGGTACAACGAGCCATGAATTTGCGAAGATTCTGAATTGTGGAAAGGTTTCAGCTATTGCTTTGATTCTGCCGGCAACAAATGACATTAACAGCAGAAAGACAAATACTGAATAGAATAAATTCACCAGGGCAAGAAAAATGTGATTGGCCGGGCTGTGTAGTTTGCGATAGATTTGCTTTGCTATTCCTACTGTTATAGCTATTAGAAGTGCGACGGCAATCTTTTCCCAGGTCTGTTTGCTGATAGCCATATCCACCTTCCAAATCAGGTATGTATTTTCTGTAATGTTTTAACGAAATAAGGCCAAATCCTTCACGGTTTTTCTTGTATTATTTGTTTACATTATACTCATGCAATCTTGTTTATGTCAAGTGATTTTGGCAGGGCCATCCCCAAGCTGCGCTTGAGGCTGCCACCCGGCCTGTGCCTCCCTTCTTGCTTTCGCACCTGTGACAACCTCGTGCGGGAATGACAAATACATTGCAATTCCGAGGATGGCCACTATAATCTTTTCGATGTTTAAGAATATATCCATAATAGGCGATGGCGGGATGGCAACCGTTATGGCTATTTTGCTCTGCGAAAAAAGAGATTCTTCGGCTTCGCCTCAGAATGACAATGGACAGGGCACAATAGCAAGTGTGCGGATGTGGGGTTACGACAGTGAGCAGTTGATGCAGATAGCCTCAGCCGGCGAAAACAAAAGATTTCTTCCCGGCTATAAACTACCGGAGGCCCTTGCATTTGAACCTGATGACCAGCATATAATGGCAGGTGCCGACCTGATTGTCTCTGCCGTGCCCTGTCAATTTATGCGCCGGATTTGGGACCGGCTAAAAGAATATGTCCCTGACGGTGTCCCAATTGTCTCGGTTGCCAAAGGCATTGAGAACGATACTCTGCTGCGTCCGACTCAAATACTTGCCGACGTCCTGGAAGAGAATCAAGCGACGAGATATGCTATGCTCTCCGGGCCTACCATTGCCGACGAGCTGGCCAGAAGACTTCCGGCGACGGCCTGCGCCGCGTCGAGCGATGAGGAATTGGCCAGGGATATCCAGTACACTTTCAATTGTTCCTGGCTGCGTGTCTATACCAATACCGACATTGTCGGGGTCGAACTGGCTGCGGCTTGCAAGAACATTATTGCTATTGCCGCGGGAATTATAGACGGCATGGGCGCCGGTGATAATGCAAAGGCAGCCCTTTTGTGCAGGGGACTTGCCGAGATAACCAGACTGGGGGTAGCGATGGGGGCAAGGCCGCTGACGTTTGCAGGATTAACCGGAATGGGTGATTTGGTGACAACCTGCATCTCGCCAAAGGGAAGAAACCGCTCGTTCGGCGAAAGGATAGGCAAAGGGCAAACTATAGAGCAAGCGCAAAGGGCTACTGAATCGGTTATCGAAGGCATTGCCACCTGCAAATCGGTTATTGCGCTTGCTCGCCGATATAATGTTGAGATGCCGATTACGCAGGCGGTCTATGAAGTGCTGTTCGAGAAAAAGGCGATACAAACGGCAATTGCCGATTTAATGAAAAGGGAGTTGAAAGCCGAGTGAATCAGCGTCTTCGGCAAAATGAAAGATTAACCGCCGATGACGCAGAGAACGCGGAGTGAAAATCACTAAACAATAAAAAGAAACCGCGGATAGGATTGTGCAGATTTCACCTATTTAATTAACATAGAAAATGTCCCATTTCTTAAAGATTTGCCGCGGTAAGGATTGTCGTGCATTGCATTGCTCAATATCTAAAAAGGGCGTAAAAGTTTGTCCTATAAGGTTTATTTTTTGCTCATCCAGTAAAAATTTGACATGCCGCAACACCCTTTTGATAAGAAAAAACTTTATTTTATTTTGTAAAATTTTTTGTTTCTAAAAAGTTTTTTCTCACTTCAAAATGCTTTTCAAGCGTCCGTAAGCCGAAACTGTTATGAATGTGTCTTCAGTCAGAAGTTAAAACAACAGATTTTATCGGCAGTGGAATCAGTTTTTTACAATACTTTGCAGAACAACGTCCGAATATTCTTGCTCACGCTTGGCGGGGTGGGGGACTGTTTCTTATATTTTAATTAGTTCCGCTCCAATTGACCTCCGGCTGATGCCTAATTGGTGCGGGATGCGCACAAGTAATTTAATGCAGGTATTAACTTTGAACGATGATGTAATCAGGAGCAGGGAGTCCACTATGTGAGCCGTCGGGAAATGGGGGCCCACACAACTGTGAGAGGTGTGAAACGTGATAACAGATATGCTTTGGTTTTTGAAAAACCGCATATATTCGATTGGCGTGGATATAGGGCGAGACAGCCTGAAGCTGGTCCAGCTTGGAGAAGACCAAGGTAATATAAGTTTGATTGCCGGCACCAGTGAAAATCGGCCTAAAAATATCAAACCCGACAGTGGTAATTGGCAAAGATGGGTCATTGAAACCATACGTGAGTTGACAGCAAATGGAGGATTTCGGGGCAGAGAGGTAATAGCCGCAATGCCGGCGAGTGATTTGTTTATCGACCATATAAGAATGCCGAAAGTAGAGAATGATAAACTGTCGGAAGCTATCTGCACAAAGATAAAACAAAAATTGCCGTTCGAACCTGATGACGCAATGATAAAGTACATTCCGACTGAGGAGGATAACGTTCTGGTGATAGCCGCTGAGCGCAAGATTATTGACAGACATCTGGCCGTATACGAAAAGGCAGGCCTGACGATTAAGTCTATCGGTGTTTGGCCGATAGCACTGACAAACTGCTATACGAGGTTTTTTGCCAGACGCAAAACGGATGTCGAAGTGGTCGCGATGCTGCTCGATATAGAGGCGAACTGCACGAATGTTGTAATTTGTCGCCACAAGACGATACTTTTTGCACGTTCGATACCAATAGGAGCCGACCAACTCGATGGGGACGAAGTTATAACGAGATTGGTATTGGAATTGACCTCCTGCAAACGACACTTTGCGTCGATGTACCCAAGGGCACGAATAGAACGTTTGATTTTCCTTTCGGGTCAGGCCGTTGATAAAGCAGTATGCACAACAATAGCAAAACAATTGGAAATGCCGGCACAGATGGCTGATTGTCTGGCGGCAGTGAAAATTGCTAATCCCTATCGTGCAGGCAGGGACCCAAAAAAGACTAAAGGGCGTACAGGAACGCCGATAGACAGAAGGAATTGTCGGGTCAATTGGGCTACTGCCTTTGGGCTTAGCTTGTCATAGGGACGGGTTCCCTTTTCGCAATGAATCGTAAAATGGAGACCGATAAGAGAGGGTAGGTTAAGCAATGCTTAATATAGATTTTGTACCTGATGATTACGTGCAAAGCAGCGAATCTCAAAGAACAAACTTGATGTATCTTGTGCTGCTGGGCGTAGTAATGGCGGTATTGGGGGGTTCGTTTGCAACTATCAAGCTGAGTCAGCGCGCCTTCAGAGCAAAGGGAGAACTCGTAAATACAAAAATGGCCCAGGCAAAAGAGTCCATAAGACAATTCGAAGAGCTCCAAACAAAACGCAAGGCGATGATGAAGACGGCTCTCACCACCGAAGAACTGCTCGAACCGGTGCCGAGAAGTGTTTTGCTGGCGTCGTTGACGAATAACCTGCCGCCCGGGGTGTCGCTTTTACGACTGAGCCTGGTTCAGAAGGAATCAAAGCAGATAAGGCGAATTGCCGACCCTACGAATAAATACAGAGAAGCACAAGCTCAAAAGGCGACAGCAGCTCAGGCAAAAGTGTCACGAGAGCAGTTGTTGGAGACACACATAGATATTGAAGGTATAGCACCGAGTGACCTTCAAGTTGCGGCCTATATTGAGCAGTTGAAAAGTTCAAGATTGCTGGACAATGTTGCACTGGTGGAATCAAAAGAATATAAAGTCGAAGATATCTTGTTCAGGCAATTCAAGCTGACGGCAATGCTTAAAAAAGACATTCATCTTAGTAATGAAGACGTTGCGAGAATTAGAGAGAAAGCTGAGAGTACAAGATTGAGGTTTTAATGGTGATATTGGGTAATAGTTCGGATTCCCATCGCAAAAGCAAAGCGGTGTGTTTGGGGCCTTTAAGACAATTTTACTTTATATAGGGTAATAATATGACAGGCGGTTTTAGAAAAGCTGTGTTTTTCGTTTTGCTGTTAGGGGTAGCTGTGCTCGGCTACCAATATATGATCAGGCCGGCTAACAGACACCTCGCTGAGGCAAAGGGGGAAGTTGAGTCGAAGTTGGCCAAATTGGTCGAGTTTGAGCAGGCCCGTGCCGCAACAGAGGGTCTCACAAAGCAGCTTGAGCAATTAGAGGAGGCGGTCGAATTTTTTGAAAGCCAGTTGCCGCCTACGAATGAAATTGACAAGGTGCTTCGGGACGTAACAGTAATTGCTGAAAAGCAGGGCCTCAAGCCCAAAACAATTCGAACTATGAAGAAAGAGAATAATAGCGGTTATATTGAACAGCCGCTTAAAATGGAATTAGAAGGGAATTTTAATTCGTTTTATTCGTTCCTTCTGGAGCTTGAGCAGCTTCCCCGGATAATGAAAATCCGCGAGCTTGACTTAAAGAAACAAAGGAAAGGTGAGGGACAAATAACGGCTAATTTTACAGTGAGTATATTTTTCCAGGGTAAAACCGGATAAACGGTAATTTGTTAAATGATTGATTGGTAAATGGTAAACAAGTATCACTCACCAATTACCAGTTACAAAGTAACAACTTTAATGGAGCTTAGCTATGTTATCTTTCTTACGAGAGCAGGGATCCGAAGATTCGTCGGTGCCAAAACCATCCGAGGACGAGGATAATAGGCCCGCTGATAGCGCCCAAGAAACACAAGAGCAAGAATATCTAACCGTAGCAACTCAGGGAAAACGAGTGCGAAAGACTACGATTCTTCTTGTTGCTTTGTTTGTTATAGGGCTGCTGAGTCTTTGGCTTATGATAAAAAAGAGCGCGCCCACAAAAGCGGCAGCATCCGATAAAACGGAAGAGACGCAGATTGAGATGGCTATCGCACGGCTTACCGGAGTCAAGTCCGAAATGTTTAACAGGATGGATGAGATAGTTCAGAAATTTGACGAGTTTTCGGATGTCAAGCAGGTGCAGACAAATGAACTCGTGAAAAATCCGTTTGAACTTGAAACATTTCTGGACAATGTAGAGGTAACTTCCGATACCGGAGATAGAAATTACGATATCGAGGCCGAAAGAATGAGGCAACAGAGGCTGATACAGCAAACACAGAACCTGCAGCTCTTGAGCATTATGCAATCGGAACGAGGCAATTGCTGTATGATCGATGACAGAATCCTCTACGAAGGGGATTCAATAAAAGATTTTAAGATTCGCCAAATTGGCGATAGCTTCGTTAAGCTTGAATCAGAAGGGGTGGAGATAATATTGAAGTTATCCGAATAAAACCACCCTTAATATTTGAAATTGCACTTGTGTGCTTATTTAAGAGACTCTAATATGGTAAGTGTAAAAACCATATTGGCAAAGGCGATAAAGAATAAGGCAAGCGATGTCCATATCAATGTTGGCATGCCTCCTATATTGCGCAAGAATACGGAATTGATCGATATGGATTTTCCTCCCGTCTGCAATGAAGATGCAAAAGAAATGGTTCTTGAGATGGTTGGGCTGGACGGATACAAAAAATTTGAAGAAAACAGAGACCTTGATTTCTCGACGTCTCTTGATGACGGCCATCGGTTCCGCGTTAACGCTCATTATCAGTGTAATACGATTGCAATCTCGTTTAGAGTGATTCCTAATCGGATTCCTACGATAGACGAACTGCACCTGCCGTCGATAATCAAGGAGCTGGCAGACCTGCCAAGAGGCCTGGTGATCGTAACCGGCCATACAGGTTCCGGTAAAAGCACGACGCTCGCTTCGACTATAGGACTGATAAATACAAAGTACAGGAAACGCATAATCACACTGGAAGACCCTATCGAGTATGCTTTAGAGAACAAAATGAGTATGATAGAACAACGGGAAATCGGTTCTGATTGTCCGAATTTTGCATCAGGGCTAAGGCACGTATTAAGGCAGGATCCTGATATAATTATGGTCGGCGAAATGAGAGACCTCGAAACTACAAGCTCAACTATTACCGCTGCTGAAACCGGACACCTTGTCTTTAGTACGCTGCACACTATTAATGCCCCTCAGACTGTTGAGCGTATTATAGATATTTATCCCGCAAATCAGCAGAACCAGATTCGAACGATGCTGGCTAATACGCTGCAGGCTGTTATCTCACAAACCTTGTTTAGACGGATAGATGAATCGGGAATGGTTCCCTGTACGGAGATATTGCTGTGCACCTCAGCGGTTAGAAACTGTATTCGTGAGAACAGAATCTACGAGATACCCAATATTATTGAAACTTCCCGCAGGGTAGGAATGCAGAATATGGATATTAGCGTTGCCGATATGTATTTCAAGGGTTACCTGGACAGGGATGAGGCAATCGCACGGTCAACGAATCCCGGCAGGATGGAGAAGGTGCTTACTCCGATGGAGCGGTTTGAAGTTGTCCAACCGCCCGAAGAGGCTACCATTATGCCCTGAGCAGGGCCCACAAATTCACAAGGGGGGGACTAAAGTGATAAGCAGATTGGGGTTAATTAGTTAATTGGTTAATTCGTAAGCAATTACCACTCACCAGTTACGAATTACAAAAGGGTTAAAGATATGTCGGAAAAATCCTGGCAAAATTATGAAGCAGCGGCTGCAGTTGTAGAAAAAGAGCGAAAAGCTCAAGAACAAGGGACACAAGAAAAGCGTAAGCGAACTGCGTCCGGACAATCTCCCCAGAGCAAGAAGCCAAGCAAACTGCAAAAGATACGGAATTTCAGTGTTGAGTTCGGTCCGAGCCAGAAAGATATTCTAAACTTTACGAATCAGCTTTCAGTTATGGTCCGGGCCGGTATCAGCCTGCAGGATTCACTTGAGTCAATAGCCGAACAGCAGGAGAAACAAAAATTCAAGGTAATCGTCACTGATTTGAAAAATCAAATCGAAGCCGGACAGAGCTTTTCGCAGGCCCTTGCAGAACATCCCCAGGTATTCAGCAATCTTTATATAAATATGGTCGCAGCAGCGGAGGTCAGCGGCTCGCTGAGTGAAATGCTCAAAAAATTAGCAGAGTATCTCGACGGAGAAGCCGAAACACGCTCACAGGTTAAAGGCGCTATGGTTTATCCGATTATCATAGCAGTTATGGCGGTAGCGGTGACTATTTTCCTGCTGTGTTTTGTTTTGCCGAGATTTACGGCTATATTTGCAGGCAAGGAGCACTTTCTGCCCCTTCCCACCAAGATTTTAATGGCCAGCAGTGGGTTTCTCCGAGGTTATTGGTTTGTTATTATACCAGCCGTTGGAGGTCTCGTTGGGGGATTTTTGTATTTTATCAGCACCAGTGTTGGGCGGCTATGGTGGGATAAGACGAAATTGGGATTGCCCCTTATAAAAACTCTGTGCAGAAGTCTGTATATAACCAGAAGTCTGCACACGATGGGGGTACTGACCAGGGCAGGCGTGCCGATTCTTGATACTATTTCGGTAACGGCACAAATATCAGGAAACGTTCTTTATAAAGATATGTGGCTTGGTGTCTATGGTGAGGTTCGTCAGGGCAAGAAAATCGCATCGTCGCTGAGCCGTTATAGTTTGATGCCGAACAACGTCGTACAAATGATAAGAAGCGGCGAGGAGTCAGGTACGATGGCCGACGTCCTCAGGGATGTTTCCGATTATTACGCAAGAGAGCTAAAAGCTGTTATTAAAACAGTAACATCGATGATTGAACCTATAATGATAGTCTTGATGGGCGTTCTCGTTGGCTTTATCGCGATGAGCATTATTCTGCCGATATTTAAAATGTCCAGTCTTGTTATGAACAAATAAATAGGAGAAATTGTCAATTGTCAATCGTAAATCGTCAATTGAATAGAGGCTTTACACTCATTGAAGTGCTAATTGCAGTAGTATTGGTAGGTCTTGCAATTTCAGCTCTCGTTGCTGCGAACAGCTCATTCACAAAAGCCAACAGCGAGGGAACGCATTTGTCAACCGCTGAGTTTCTGCTCGAACAGATAAGAGAGCTTACCACCCTTCTGCCCGTAATAGACCCAAACGACGGCGATTCGATATTTGGCCCGGAAGAGGCGACTTTGGCCGAATATGATGATTTGGATGATTTCGATGGTTTGTTCTTTTATCCGCCTATTACTGCCGACAGAGAAGTGCTGAACGACTTTGCTTCGTTTGGTCAGAAAATTACTGTTGAAAATGTCAGCGCGTCAAATTTTGAGCAAGTTGTAAGCGACCATAGCAGTTTATTTGTTAGAGTAACTGTGAAGGTTTTTTTGAAATCTCGGGAAATCAACTCGTCAAGCTGGATTCGAGCCAGACGTCAGTAAGGGAAAAACCTAAATGCCAAACACGAAATACGACATACAAGATACGAACATCGAGTATCGAGTATCGAGAATCGAGAATCGAGCATCGAGCATCGAGCACGCTTTTACCATCGCAGAGCTGCTGATTGCCCTGGCCATAACCGGCCTGCTGATTGCCGCAGTGGCCGTCGCCTTTAATGTCTCAGTTAAAAATTACGGCGAAAATGAGGATATCTTTAAGACAATCAACAGCGCCCGCCAGGCATTAACTCGTATGACCAGCCAGCTTCGCACAGCACAGAAAGACCTTGTTGATCCTTGTGCGCCCGACAACGAATGCAGCTTTTTTACCGCCGACGGAGATGATATTACCTATCGATATAACAGTGGCGATAACAAACTTTATCTAATTGATAATTCCTCAGGCTTATCTTATGTGCTTTGTGATAATGTTACTGCTATGACTTTCACAAAGGATACAGCGACCGAAGATGCAGTAACGTTCGTCAAGAGTGTTCAGATTTCGATGACAGTTGTAAGCGGCAATGACCAGCGAACGATTTCAGCCGCAACCGTCATAAGAAGAAATTTGAAATGATAATTGTTATCGTTTAAGACGAAGGGAATTTTGTTGAGCTATTCTGAACTTCCGTCATTGGCTGCAAAAAAATTGCTGTAACTTACGTTATTATCTAATCTTACACCTCCTGACAGAAAAAGCTAAGCGAATACGCTCTTCAAATGAGCCATGCAATTCATCTCTTTGAAAAGCAGTCTTGCAGAAAAATGCTTGATTTTGCCTTTTCTTACTCATATTATATCCACCCATCAGGGCGGTTAGCTCAGTCAGGCTAGAGCGCCTGCTCGACACGCAGGAGGTCACTGGTTCAAGTCCAGTACCGCCCAGTCTTGTAACTTCTTTTAATTGAGGTAATTACGAGGAGGTCACTTTCTGGAATCGGATCGAGACTCCGATTTTGTGGCAGTTTTGACCATATTTATACCAGCTACCCTCTCATATAACTCCTCCGGAACCTGTAGATAGTAACGTGCCGAGACATCGATTCTATGCCCGATCCAGGCCGACACAGCGTATTGTGGATATCGTTGAGCCCAGTGACCAATGTCAACTATAAATTCCTTCTGACGACAACTATTTCTTCCGTCCTTTGGTAACATCCTTCTTATAGCATAAGTCCCTCTGGGATGCCCCCCTATAGGGGGGCGGAATTGTGGACTTTATTTGTCCTGACTTTTCCGTTTCTTGGCCTCTTCGGCTCGGTAGCTTGGTACGTTTAATTCCAGGACCACGCTGTGGTGCACCAGTCGGTCAATGGCCGCAGCGGTGGTCATGGGGTCCTTGAATATGACTTCCCATTTTGAGAACGGCAGATTGCTTGTAAGCAGCATGCTGCCTCGTTCATAGCGATGGGCCAGCAATGTAAACAGCACCTCCATCTCGTCTCTGTCCTGCTTTACGTAGCCGAAGTCATCAATCATCAGAACTTCGAATCGGGAGAGCTTCTTGAGCAGTTTATCCAGCTCAAGCTCCCTTTTGGCTCGTAACAGTTGCTGAACAATCAAATCACATGTGCTGAAGTAGACCCTGCGACCCTGGCGGGCCAGTTCATGGCCTATTCCACACAACAAGTGTGTCTTGCCGCTGCCGGGATTGCCGAAGGCGAGCAGATTCTCGCATCTGTTCACGAACGAGCCCTCCTGGAGCAGCTTGACTTGCTGGCGTATTCTCAGGGGCAAACGCTTGAGATTGAAGTTCTCCAACGTCTTTTCCATCGGAAGCTGCGAGGCCTTGACCAGGCGGACGATCTTGTTGGCCCTGCGGACATCGCATTCTATCTGGGCCAGTTCATGTAGATACTGCTCGTAGCTCAGCCCTTCATTCATCGCCTTGACAGCGTATTCGGCGTGGTACTCACGAAACATCGGCAAATGAAGTTCTTTGAGCAGCTCTGTCAGTTGTTTACGCAGATTCCTTTTCATACTGTAAGTACCTCCTGATATTCGAGCAGCAGGTCATAGACTCTCAAATCCACCTGCTCAACCTCCACATCCGTAACCGCCGGTGGCTGCAGACCGGATTTGACCATCACCTCCACAATGCCAGAATCAATCTGATCTGACCGATTGATTAAAAAACGCAGGCTTTCGTTTACCAGCGTCTGGCTTTCATGGGCCGCCAGGTTGAGGATCTTGAGATAATGCTTATTGCCCTGTTTGGACCCATGCTCAGAGCACAGCAGGTCATAGGCGATTCTGAACTGGCTGGTGGGGAACAGATCGTCCTTGTAGCGGTAGTTCTCGAAGGCTCCAGGCTTGCGGACGAGCCAGTCTATGATGTGACGGTAGTTGATATAGTGGCCGTTCTCACCTCGTAACCTGGGCAGGACTTCAATTCTTCTTTGGGCATACCATACGTCTATGTGATCGGCATATATCCGAGCCTTGACCCGTTCTCCAATGAGTCTGCTGTGCTGAGAGTAACTGTTCTTGAGAACCCGGATGGTGCTGAACCGAGTGACCTTGCACTCTATTTCGGTATAGTCATCATGTCTTTTTCGAGGCAATCGATACAGCAGGACCAATTCCTCCTTGAGTCGCTCTCCACGGCCGCTGTTGAGCTGATCGAAAAGCTTTTGGAGGAATTGCTCATATTCATCGCGACTGGCAAAATCTCTGCTGCCCCGGAGCATAAGGGCCTGATCTACCGTCTTCTTGAGCCGATCATGACGTTTCTCAATATCGCCGTTCTCATTCGGACAGCCCGGCTGGATCTTGTGGCTTTCGAAGCCATAGTGCCTTGCTAGGCCCTGATAGTTGGCGGTAAAGACCTCTGGATTACCGACCGGATTAACCGCACTGGTCAAATTGTCGGTTCGGTGATACTTCGGGACCCCGCCGAGCTTCCAGAGAGCGTTCTGCAGACCCGCACTGAGGCTTTCATAGCTCTCCGAGAAGCAGATTGTGCCGGTCTCCCAATTGGAGTAGCACAAGACAAAGTGGTACAGCATGTGGTCGAAGGGAATCCCATTGATGGTGACGCCCAAGGATTTCATCCGGGTGAAATCCGATTCGCACCATTCGCCGGGAGTATAGACTTGAGGGAAGAAGACCTCGTTGCCCGGCCCTTTTAAGGCTCGCCACAGCTTTACTCGCCGTTGGAATGTGCGTAATTGGCCATCCTGGTACTTGCCCGGATGTTCTCGTTGGAGCACCTCGAAGAGCGTCTTGGCTTCGATACCGTCATTGTTCTCGAGAACCTCCTCGGCCCAACGCCAATCGTCTGGATCGAACGGGTCCGGGCGGGTTCGCCAGTCATGGATCACCTTGCACTGGCTGGGCAACTTGCCCGATTTACGGTACTTGCGGGCGGTTTTTTCACTCATCCCGGCCTTGGCGGCCGCTGTTTTGAGCAGTTTCTCCTGGTTGACCAGCTTCATAAGCATTCTTACCTGATTGTCCGTAACCATCTGGATCTCCTTGACCTAAGGAAAATCCAGATAGTCTACCGGCTCTCAAATTGAAC
>JGI24422J19971_10002142_pt1 | contig 12221 bp, 9 predicted proteins | sample DeeMarSWOR152_54_FD_19971 | JGI IMG/M metagenome (IMG submission 19971) | reverse complement strand
GGCTCAGGAAAGGGCAGTGGAGCGATATTCAGGCTAAACAATAACACCCAGGGCTTGACAAATTATACTGTTTTTGTTTACATAATTAATTGAGTCGGTAATGCGTTACACGTAGCACGTAGAAAGTGAGGTTATAAAATGAAAAGTCTGAAACCGTGTGTCTTCATATTGTTGGCTATTCTTGGCTTCCAAGCCAGCAATGCAGTAGCCACTGAGAATGCAGCTGACTTAGAAGTTAAATTGCAACAGATTATGAGCCAAAGGAGACAGAACAAACCTTATGTAGATATATCTGATGCGGAACTAAAAACCGGCGACCCTCACCTATTATTAACATTATTGGAACCTTATGAGAAAGACCCAATTTGGATAGTAAGGCGGACGGCCTATTTTTATGAGATGAAGGTGGCGCGTCTGCATCCTACTGCAGAAGTGAGACAAGAGGTAACAAAGCGCCTGGTTGAAGCTTCAATCACAGGTTCAATGAAAGGGGCTACCGAGTGGTTGCTGACTTTTGGGCAGGAAGATTTTTCGCAACAGAGCAAAGATCTCATCCGGGAGGGTTTAGCAAAAGCCGACATTGACAAGGTCGGTGGTGATCCGAGCATCTGGCTATGTGGAGTTGCAAATATGAAGGATCAGCTGCCACATCTGAAAAAATTGTTGATTAACGAGGTAGCCTACAGAAGTGATCCGAAAATGAGACATCTCCCTAAATGGTATTACACATCTGGATGGGCGGCTCGGTTGGCGAGAGCACGTATGGGAGTAGAGGACGATATCGTAAAATGCATCCAGCTATCCGACAGCCTCCTTCGGCCAAACGGTTATTTCGAAGAACGTGCTAATATACCTGAAGTTAAATTGCTCAACGACATCAGTTATATAGCTCAGCCTGCTTCGATAAGATACCTTCAAGGTTATCTTCAAAGCGACAAAAAACTACTAGGCCCGCATGGTAAGCCATGGGAACCAGTTGCTTCTTACGTGCTTGATTTGTTGGCACGTCGTTTGAAGAATTTCCCCATTAAGCGAAAACGTGCAAGGTTTTATAGCCTGGACGAAATTCAGCGGGCGCGTGAATGGATGGTCCAGCAAAAAGAGTGGAAGATAATCAGGTAGGGATATAGTTGATCAAGATTTCGATAGTTTCAGTAAGCGTTGTGCAGACGGGATATGTGACACCACCGCGGATAACACTGACGACCCAAGCACCGACCCCTACAATGCAGGCCCCCTGCAAAATTACCTTAACAATGATATTTACAATCAAAGCGTGGTGGAATGGGCCGATGTTACGGAAGAAACTGCAACGGCGGTAAATTGGGACCTCAACAGAGATGGTAAGCTGGATGTGAGTAGATCAGGCTGGACAAGCGAGCAGCTTGTTATTGTAAACAACTGTGACCCTGGGGACTATGATAGCGTAGTATTTATTGTCGACAACCCGGATGAATCATGGGGTGGCGTTGCTAAAAAGAACGATAAATATGCTTTTGTATTCCCTGACGTAACCCCTAACGCAGAGAAAACAACAGCTCATGAACTCGGTCATTGTGAATTTGGTTTGAGCGATTTAGAAACCCCGGATTCAAGCGACGATTATAACCTGATGTGGCATGAATACAACGCATACAAATGGCGACTTAGGAAAGGACAATGGATCGATATCCAGGCTAAAAAATAACACTAATGCTGGTAATAGACAATGGACAAATTAAAATATTTTTGTTGCTATAGCTAATTACATTAGAAACGTTTTACGCGTAGAAAGTGAGGTTAGAAAATGGAAAATCGAATTATGCATGCCACTTTGCTGTTGATTGCGCTCATATTCCAAGTAAATTCGGCAATAGCGGAAGAAAAAGTCGATGTTTTTAAACTCCTGAAAGCAAAGATGGAACATGCAAGAGGACCTGCTCGCGAGCTCACAATTGATATAAGAATAACTGATGAACAACTAAAAGAAGCGGACCCTCACAAGGTGTTAGCATTACTGGCGCCTTATGAAAAAGACTCTGAATGGCCTGTCAGACATATGACACATTATTGCATCGTGCGTGTGGCAAATATTCATCCTACCACGCAAGTAAGACAAGAAGTTGCCAAACGTTTAGTAGAGGCGGAAATTAATGGAACTGATAGGGGAGCTTTCAGATTGTTGATGGATTTCGCTTCAAAGGACTTCAACGACCAGAGCAAAGCTCTTATCCGGCAGGCTTTGACCCAAGCCAACATCGGCAAGGTCGGTGGTGACCCGAGCATCTGGCTATGTGGGGTTGCAAATATGCAGGATCAGCTGCCACATCTGAAAAAATTGTTGATTAAGGAGGTAGCCTACAGGAGTGATCCGAAAATGAGACATCTCCCAAAATGGTACTATACATCTGGCTGGGCCGCTCGCTTGGCACGAGCGAGAATGGGTGTAAAAGAAGATATTGACAAATGTCTTGAATTGGTCGACACGGTAGAAAATGTTGATAGAAAAGTGACGATTTTACTCCACCACGTTGGATATATACGTCAGTCTGCAGCTATAGAATACCTTAAGAGGTATTTTCTGAGTGACTTGAGGTTATCTGCAACCAATCCCGGGGGATTAGGGGAACCGGTCTCAAACTACCTAATGCCTATATTAGCTGATTGCCTGAGCAATTTTCCAGTCAAAAAGAGGAAAGCTCGCAGCTATACCAAAGAAGAAATCGAATTGTGCAGAAAATGGATGTCGGAACAAAAAAAGTGGGTTATTATAAGATAATAGCCAACAAGTAAACATGCACCGGTGGTTAGGATATTTGTTGTTCCTAATCTCTTGTGAAAAGGCACGCAGCCGTGGAAAATCTCGTGCTACGTAGCTCTCCTTCGTAGTTCACCCTTCGCAGTGCTACGGAGAATGGGTACCTACTACGGAGAACGGAGCAAGCTACTTCGCAGAGTAGTAAGTCTCATATAAAGAATCCACAGTCTTGTCCGTTGAGCACAAATAGAGCCAATCAAAACAAAAAACTGATGGATATTTGGTTCAGGCGATGGTTTAGTCTTCGATATCCTCAGCATTTAGATTATTTCCGCCGATATATTCCGGTACAAGCTCCTTGATTTTCTGCACTATTTGGCGGTGGTTTTGTGTTTGTGCGATAGCTACCAGCTTGCTTATGCCTGAGCGAAGTTTATCTCTGTCCATCGGGATGTTTTTCCATATACTGATTTTGGGATGCCTTGTGCGCTGCATATCTTCGCCATCTAATGAAAGCTCTTCAAAAAGTTTTTCGCCTGGTCTGGGGTTTGTGAAAGCTATTTCGATGTCTTCTCCGGGTCTGAAGCCGCTGAGGGTAATAAGCTCTCTGGCCAAATCCACAATTTTTACCGGCTCGCCCATATCAAGGACAAAGATTTCTCCTCCTTTTCCCATCGTTGCTGCCTGCAGAACAAGCTGGCTTGCTTCCGGTATGGTCATAAAATAGCGTTTCATTTTGGGGTGTGTAACGGTAACGGGGCCGCCCTGAGCTATTTGCTTTTTGAAGATAGGTACGACCGAACCATCGGAGCCAAGTACGTTACCAAAGCGTACGGTTACGAAATGCGTTTTGCTGGTCATATTTAAATCCTGAATATACATTTCTGCAATTCGCTTTGATGAGCCCATTATGCTGGTGGGATTAACAGCTTTGTCGGTGCTGATCATAACAACATTAGTAGCGCCGTGCTTGTCTGCAGCATCGGCGACAACTTGGGTGCCTATAACATTGTTTTTGATAGCTTCACCGGGGTTGAGCTCCATCAAAGGTACGTGCTTGTGAGCGGCAGCATGAATAACAACCTGCGGTTTATACTTTTCAAAGATTTCATTTACGCGAATTTTATCTGTGATGTTGCAAATAATCGTTTTTATGGTAACGCGGGGAAATTGCTTACGCAGTTCTTGCTCTATGTAATACAGAGGATTTTCAGCCTGCTCTATTAGCAAAAGCAGCTTCGGGTTGAAATTACATATCTGCCTGCACATTTCCGAGCCTATGGAGCCGCCGGCACCTGTAACGAGAATGGTTTTATCTTTCGCAAAGGCTTCTATTAAGTGCAAGTCAAGCTCGACAGCTTCTCTGCCGAGCAAATCGTTAATATCGACATCCCGAATTTGAGAGACACTGAACTTGCCCGAGGCAATGTCCGTAATTGACGGCACNGTCCGGAACCGAATTTTAGTGCCCTCACAGACCCGAACAACGCGTCTTAACTCGGCGGGAGTTGATGAGGGCATTGCGATGGCAATTTCTTCGATATTGCGTTCCTTGCAGATTTTGGGCAGTTGCTCAACAGTGCCGAGTATCGGTATGCCGTGGATATTTATGCCCTGCTTGGCAGATTCATCATCGATGAAGCCGATAACATCGTATTGAGCTACGGGCATACGGTGAATTTCTCTGAGCAGGGCTTCGCCGGCATTGCCTGCTCCGATTATGAGGAATCGTTTTAACCGGCCGGCTTCGACTGTTCGGAATTCTTCGTAGTATAGCCGAATTGCCATTCGCAGTCCGGCCAGCAGCAAAATTGTGGCAAACATATCGGCCATAAATACGCCCTGACTAACTTCGGTCAGATTTACAAGTGCTCTGCGGACCGAAGTCGTGTTCAACATTGTGAACCACAGGGCGATAATTATAATTGTGCTTACAAGTGAGGCACCGGCAATTCCGAACAAATCGGTTATACCTACGTACCTCCACCAGCCACGATATTGCTTGAAAAGTCCGAATATCAGCAGCTTGATAATAATAAAGAACAATAACAACAGAGGATACTGCTCTACAAGCCAGTTACGACCGTTTGCATCTCTGAACTGCATTTTGTTTGCCAGCAAGAAGGAAAGAATCAACGAGGCAGCGAAAGCAGCTATATGGGCAAGTATAATCAGGGGCTTGCGAAACTTGAGCAACACCGCAGGAGGAGTTGAGATATCCAGCGGCTTTTGATTCTTGCTTTTTTGGTGTGCGTTTGAGTCAGGCATATTTTCTCAGCACCATAATTTTCCCATCAAGTGTAACAACAGTCTAAGCGTGTGTCAAGAGATTCGTTATGCAATTGGGCTGTCCACCGAGCTTTGTATAGTCTCTTGTAAGACTGTAAAAGAATTAAATCCCTTGAGAGAGAAATTAGTATCCTTGTGGGCATAGCATCGGGCATGACGCACAAAATTCTGCAATCCAGGACCATCCATCCGCCATATTTTCAGATATTCGAGCAAAGAGATTATTCTGTTACTCTGTTGAAGACGACGAATCCGGCTGCGTTTCTGAGTCTGGCTGCGCTTCTTCGGATTTAAATTCGGTTGTGGTCGACTCAGTTTCGACATCCTCGGAATGTGTGTAAACTTCCTCCAGGGCAGTATTATCAACTCTGTTGCGCATAAGTGAATAGATTATAGTATTGGCGGAGAAATAAAAATTTATTATGAAAGAAACTATTAAACCGGTAACAGCCAATAAGCATAAGTATACCAGAAAGGCTGCAACTGATTCTGTCCCTCCCGGCAAAACTAATAAACCGCGCAAGTTCCCGAAGCTTGGTTTCTGCCAGATTGCCGTAAGCTTGCTGTTGTCACCCAGGACGCCGACCTGTAAAAACCAGTAGGTGGTCCACAGCAACAAAAAGGCAAAAAACCGCACAAACATATAACAAATTGCGCCGTAAACCACAGCTATCGCCGTATAGAAGCCCATCCGCCACGGCTTTGCATATACATAACTAAAAGAACGACTTATCGCATCGAAACAGTCAGAATCGTCATACGCTACGGCAGGGAACATCAGGTTAAATCCTGCAATCGCCCCTATCAAAACGACAGCTATCAGCGCGCCTGCAATCAAAGCTAACAGCATAAAGATACCCATTATCAATCCACCGACCCTCGGAATGTTGCCCATCAGTCCTAAAAGAAATATGAACACGCCTATGAAGATAATTATAGCGAGCGGTGCCAGAGGTGCGGCGAAAAAACTTGTGAATCTTTTTACGCTGAATCGCAGCACCTCGGTCAGGCCTGGTTTTTCACCCCGGGCAAATTGCAGCGCCGCAATCCGGCATATAGCTCCGCCTGCAATGGAGACGACAGCAAGTGTGATTACAAAAAAGATGATGCAATAAAGATAGTGGTCTGTAAGTACCTCTCCCACTGCTGTAAAACACTCAGTAATATTTGCCTTTACACCCGGCAGGTCGAAGAGTAATAATGAGTATACTACACTGTGAAATCCTGATGCGGTCGTATACCAGAGTGTGGAAAATGCGCCGGTTTCACCTTGACCAGATGTAGCAGCAAGTATAAGGTCCATAATCCAGCCGGCCAGGCATATAACAGCCACTGCCAGAAAAGCGATTATTAATTTGCTTGGCTGAATGGCCATACGGAAGGCCTGGAATATCTTTGGGAAGAGAATCGTGTCTAAAAGTTGATGGGGTTCTTTTTTGCTGTTCATTTTGTGCCCTTTCAAAATGGTTACAATTGCCTTGTCTTAAAATTTATATAGAACCGACAGGAGCAATATATAGTTATTATCAGTCGCTTTCAAGAGATTTTACAATATTTTAGGATATTGTCATTTACCCTTTTTCAGAAGGATTGTCGGATTCCTGAGACTCCAACTTGGAAATTATCCTGTATTTGGCATCCAGCCAGGCGCCCAAATCCACCAGCTTGCACCGCCGGGAGCAAAAAGGGAAGTATTTTGTCTCTTCGGATTGTGCTTGAGGCGGCAGCTTAACGGTTTTGTGGCAAACTGGACATCTTTGTTTCATACTAAGATATTAATTTACCTTTTCTGGCGCAAGATGAAATGTTTTTTTGTCTGTTATTTCTAAATAATGGAAAATTGGTTCGGTGAATATGAAAAAGGACATTCTCCTCAAGTAACCTTTTGAACCTTTTCTCGTCTGCTGCGGCTTGCTGCCGGGAAGGGAAAGTCAAAGCCCCCGGCTTTAATCATTATAAGATTCTTCTTCTGAATCATCCATACTTTCGTATTCTTGCGAATCTGGCGCTGATTGCTCCTGCTCGGTTACAAGACCCTGTTCCAGCATTCGTGCATATTCGACACAATATCTGGCCCAAGGCTTGGCTTCGAGCCGAGCTTTGGCTATTGGTTTGCCGGTTGCTTTGCAGATGCCATAAGTTCCCTGCTCGATACACTGCAGCGCATCATCGATTTCTTGCAGTATTTTCCTTTCGCTATCCATCAATCCCAAAGCGAATTCCTGCTCGTAATTATCGGTTCCGATATCGGCCATATGGATTGGCATACTCGAGAGGTCTCCGGTTGCATCAAGGCGAGACTTTTTGAGAGCCTCGTCTTCTATTTCGTTTACATTTCTCAGGATTTCCCTGCGCTTTTCCAGCAGCATTAATTTGAAACGCTTGATGTCTGCGGCAGTCAAACGACGTTTCTTTGCTCGACTCCGGGTCGAGCTTGTTTTTTTTCTTGAAGCCTTTTTGCGTTTCTGTGCCACTTTTTCGTCTACCTTTACTGCTACTAAACGTTTCTTTGGACATTTGCGAAAACCGTATTATAACATATTAAAGTGTGTTATGTACAATATTTCTTTTATCCGAGTGCAATACTAAGTTGGGGGATTATAGTAATCCTAATGAAATTATGCGGGCGGGGTTGCTTAAGCAGTTCTAACTTCTTATATGGTAAGGAGTTACAGCAAAAGCTGCTGCAGTTATATTTATCGAGTGCCGTCCGGATTGCTGTTGATTTGTGTGCTNTCTTTCGCAAATTTGCCTAAAGGNATGAAGAATTTNTCCTGNCCNATCTTGCCNGAAAAGGTCCTGACACCAAAGACTTTCTCGATTTGCTCCGGCGAGAAAACATCTCTGGCACGGCCGTACTGGTAATCGCTGTCGGCTCCGAGAAGCAGGATAACGTCTGCGTATTGGGCTGCCAGGTTGATATCGTGTGTTATGGCTACGATTGTTTTACCTTTTTCAAGTTGCGCGGCTTTGAGCAAATCATATATATCAACCTGATGTTTCAAATCCAGAAAGCTCGTCGGCTCATCCAAAAGCAAAATAGCGGTATTTTGTGCAAGTGCCCTTGCAATAAAAACCCGCTGCCGCTCACCTCCGCTTAAATGAGCAAGCGGCCGGGCGGCAAAGCAGATTGTGTCGGTCATTTCGAGGGCCTCGTTTACTATTTTCCTGTCGGCTTTGCTTTCAAATCCGAATGTGCCCAAATATGGTGTTCTTGCCATCGACACCATCTCTGCGACCGTAAAGTCAAATACCGGCACAAATTCCTGGCGCACAACGGCAACTTTTTGTGCCAGTTTTTTGACTGAATATGATTCTATATGTGCTGCGTCGATTTTTATAGAACCGGCTCTTGGTTTCAGTAGTCCGCAAAGCAGATTTAGCAAAGTTGTTTTGCCAGCGCCGTTTGGTCCTGCTACTGTCAGAAACTGGCCTTTGGTTACTTCAAAGCTAAGACCTTTCAAGATTGTGTCCTGCGTATAGCCGAAACTTAGATTTTCAACCTGTATAATAGCACTCATTTCAACCAGCTAACTTTTCTGGAATATTTTGCCAGCAGAACCAGGAAAAATGGCCCTCCGGCAATAGCTGTAATCACACCGACCGGTAATTCCTCCTGACCAAAAACCGTCCGGGCGGCCGTATCGGCAGCAACCAAAAATACGCTTCCGATTATTGCGCTGACAGGCAGCAGTTGACGATGGTCAGGCCCAAATACGAGACGAACTCCGTGAGGAATGATAAGACCTACGAAACCAATAAGCCCGCTTAAACCAACCGCAATAGCAGTTATAAAAGCTGTAAAGCCGAGAGCAACTACTCTGGTTTTTTCTGTGTCAACGCCGAGCCCTTTTGCCTCCTCTTGCCCAAAGGTTATAACATTTAACCTGTTAGAAATACTGAACAGGACAATTATCCCTGTCAGGATACAGCCGGCGCTAACCCATAATACCAACGGGTCTTTTTCTGTTATGTTACCCATCAGCCAGAGTACTGTCCAACGTATCTGTTCACTTTTTGCTATTGATGTCAAAAACATAATTACCGCTGAAAAGAAAGCGTTTACAACGACTCCGGCCAACAGCAAGCTTGTAACTTGTGANTTGCCGGTAAAACGTCCGATGCACCAGACCAGCCAGACGGTTGCCACGGCGCCGGCAAAAGCGAAAGCCGTTATTGGAGAGCCGCCCCAGAACGTCCAGCTTATGCCTGAAAGGATTGCAATAATTACGCCCAATCCAGCACCACTGGATATTCCGAGGATGTATGGGTCGGCGAGTGGATTTCGTAAAATCGCCTGCAATACCACGCCGGAGCACGCCAGGGCTGCTCCAACCAGACCCGCCAGCACTACTCTTCGCAATCTGATAATGAAAATTTCGTAATGGATGTTCTGTCCGGGCTCCTGGCCCGGCCCATCGAAGACTTTTTCCAGAGAAATCCGTGGTGTTCCCACCAAAGTGCATAGGCACATTACCGCCGCCAGTACAGCCAAGCAGATGATAACATTAATTGCGAGATTTTTTGGTGTCAGAATTTCGGCCATTGACTTATCTGATTCATTGTGTTGCATTGCGTGTTTGCTTGAAAATATCTGGGTGTAAACAACGCGCGATTAGCTCTATACCCTGTGGTAATCTTGGCCCTAATCTTAGAATGGTGCCGGGCTCAAGAACGTAAATACTGTTTTTTTTTACGGCGGGCAAACTCGGCCATCTGTTCCAAAACGATTCTGCTGCTTTTTGCTGCTCTTGGATATTCCTTTTTCCCATTGCCGACTGGATTATTATTTCTGCACCGCAGACCAAAAGCTCTTCAGTGCCTATTTGTGGGTATTGAGCAATGGTAGGCCCGATGGCATTTTCTCCGCCGGCAAGTTCAATCAATTCGTTTATAAAGGTATTTCTGCCAGCTACTCGTAAGGGTTCGGGCTGCACCACCCACAACACCTTGACCTTATTAGTTGAGCTGAGTTTAAGCTGCAAATTACTAATTTGATTTTTTATGTTTTTGACAAGTTGGTCTGCTTGTTGTCTGGAAGCGGTTGCGGTACCGATTTTTTGAATTGCCGTCGAGAGCTCTTCAACTTTCTCTATCTTTAAGGTTAAGACCTGATAGCCAAGCCGGTTTAGGGTATCTGCAACGGCTTTTTGCTGCGGGAACCACAGAGTAATCACCAGGTCCGGCCTGGATGCTATGATGACTTCGGTGTTTGGCTGCCAGAATGTCCCGACTTTGTTCTTGTTAGCTGCGTCAGGGGGGTAGTCGCTGTCGCTGGAGACCGCAACGATTTTTTCATCGAGCCCCAGTGCAAAAAGTATTTCAGTGAGATTTGGAGCCAGCGAGACGATTCTATGCGGTTTGTTCGGCTGGGCGTTTGAGCTGGTAATAAAATCTCCGTTCGTACTGTCTAATGAGTTTAGCAAATTTTTATATCTGCTGAACACGATAAAGCCGGCTATTCCTACTATGATTGCCAATATTAAAAGTAGAAGTTTCTTCATAATTATGTTCTCTTAAATTGCTTTTCCAGTTCAGCTATCGAAAAGTTTATAGTAGTGGGCCTGCCGTGCGGACACCGACTCGCTATTTCAGCGGTTTCTCTATCTGCGAGCAGTTGTTCCATTTCGCTGTCACTTAGCTTTTGACCGGCTTTGATTGCAGCTTTACACGCAGCCATATTCAAAATCTCATCAAGAAGTCTTTCCGCATCAAGGCCCACATCCTTGTCAGTGAACAAATCGATCAAATCCTGTACGAAACCGAGTGGGTCCGCCTTTGCTAACAGGGTGGGAAATGCTTGTATTGCGTAAGTATGTGGGCCAAACGGTGCAAGCTCGATCCCCAATTTTTCAATCAGTTCGGCATTGGTTTTGAGCGCATCGGCCTGAGCGTCGGTTAGCTCAAAACTTTCAGGTATAAGCAGTTTCTGGGATTCGAGCTTGCCTGCCGACATTCGCCTGCACAAATCTTCATATATTATGCGTTCGTGAAGCGCGTGCTGGTCAATGATGACAAATCCATCATCAGTTTGTGCGACAATGAAGCTGTCGTGTATTTGCAAGACGTTTTTTTGTGGCTGTGGACTTTCGTATCTCCTCTCCTCCATTTTGTATCTGGATTCAATTTTCGCGGTTCCTGTTTTGTGTTCGAATTGCTGCTGTGTTTGAACAGGTCTGTGCTTTTTGAAAAATTCGGCCATTGCATCGGCAATTTTTTGGTCGCGCACCGAAACGGAGCGCGATGAAGTGCTTTGTTGATGCGGGATTGCCGGCAGTTTTGCACCCGTCTCAAGATTCGTCCCTAAGAGTTTTTCCCGAAGGCACCCAAGGATTTGCGAATGGACCAGATTAGCATTATAAAAACGCACCTCAATTTTCGTGGGATGTACATTCACATCTACGTCTTCGCAGGGCATTTGAATAAACAAAAAGACGACAGGGAATCTATCCGGCTCGAGGCTGCCGCGGTATGCCTCTTTGATTGCGTGCGAGATAAATTTGTCGCGGATGAATCGGCCGTTGAGAAATACATATTGAAATTTGTTATTTGTTCTTGAAATGCCGGGCTTGCCCAGTAGAGCGAAAATATGTAGTCCTTTCTCGTTGCTTTCGGTTTCAATCAAATTTTCACCAAATTCAGGCGAAAACAATTCAGCTATGCGCCGGCGAAGATGCTCATTGCCCGACAACCTATAAAGCTCTCGCTCGTTTGCTGTCAGCGTCATATCCAGATGCTCGTTTGCCAGTGCGGTCCGTATGAAGCACTCGGTAATATGAGTCATTTCGGTGTTGGCGGTCTTGAGGAATTTACGTCTGGCGGGCAGTTTATAAAAAATGTCTCTGACCTGGATTGTTGTGCCGTAATCTGCGCTGCAGGGGCTGACGCCGCCTTTACTTCCACAATCAATCTCAATGCAATTCGCGCCGGCTGAATCTTTTGTTTTGCTCACGGCTCTGAGCTGTGCCACCGAGGCGATGCTTGCTAATGCCTCGCCTCTAAAGCCAAGAGTCGATATACCACGGAGGTCGGAGCTGGTTTTGATTTTGCTGGTAGTGTGTGACTCAAACGCGCGGGCCAGGTCTTCGCCATCCATCCCACAGCCGTTATCGGTGACCGATATTAGTTTTCGCCCGCCATCTTCGATGGACACTGTTATTTTTGTTGCCCCCGCATCGATACTGTTTTCCATCAG
>JGI24422J19971_10002140_pt1 | contig 12225 bp, 9 predicted proteins | sample DeeMarSWOR152_54_FD_19971 | JGI IMG/M metagenome (IMG submission 19971) | reverse complement strand
ATTGAACAGAGCTTTGCGCTTTCACCCGAAGAAGACGTCAGGGCGGAGGTTCCCGAGCATGTTCCCTACTCTGCGACTCTTGTGGAGGAGGACAGGGCACGACGTGGCGCTTCAGGGTCAGCCAGGGTAAAGGGCAAGGCGGATGTCACCCCTAAGAGGAAGAAAACAGGTTTGGAAGATTTGAGGGAGTTATAAAATAGCTACTTCTCAGCATTTAGAAGAGTGAAAACTATAGGAAGAACTCTAGGGCTGTGGGGAAAATAAGTGCTGAGAGAAAGAACCCAGGCAGCAGGTCTGACCTGCTGCCTGAAAGATTTAATCCTTCCAGACGAGCTTTTTAAAATTTGAGAACACTTTTTCTTCGTATGGATAAATGTCATAAATTATTTCATGGGGTTCAAACCAGAGTTTTATCTCTCGTTCTGCAGCTTCAATAGAATCACTTGCATGCACCACATTTTCAAATAGTCCGCTTGTAAGAATTCGACCATACTGTCCACGAATTGACTCGGGTTCCGCATTTTCAGGATTTGTATCACCGCAGATTGCCCTGATCTTCTCAAGTGCATTTGGACCGTAGTACACAAGAGCCATTACCTTATGCCTTTTATGAAGTTTCCCCATTATATAATCCAGGAGCTCCTCGTAGTAGGGTTTGGCTTTATGTGCTGCGTAATGTTTTTCTGCTAGTTCACGGGAAACCCTCACCATTTTTGCACCAATGATCTCTAGTCTTGTTTCACTGAACCTTGTGAGAATGTTACCCGTAAGAGATTTTGACAGACCATCGGGCTTGATCAAAATGAATGTTTTTGAGTTAGGCATTCCCACGCTCCAAGTATCATTATTGTTAGTAGATATTTTTTAACATTCATATCAAAGTATTTTATTTTCGTCAAGCAGTGACAGTTATTTCATCTGTCTCTCTCTGAAATTACTGACCAGTTCTTTAGTATCGCTTTTTATTATATGACAATATTTTAACACAGTATTTACTAAAATCTAATGTTTTTACAAAATCTACAGTATTAAAATACTTGTAAAATGCAGAAATTGGTAATAAATAAATATAATCTTTAATAGCGATTACTGTCCCTGGCTGAAGCAGATATATTTACTTTTTCAAGATTTATAAATAATAGTATTTTTAAATAAAAGTAGTTATGCTTTTCAAGATGAATTATTTGTATTCCTTTCAGGAGGAGGGCAATGGCAAAACATAAGTTCAAGACGGAAGTAAATCAGGTCCTGCACCTCATCATCCACTCTTTGTATTCTCATCCCGAAATATTTTTACGAGAATTGATCTCCAATGCTTCTGATGCCCTTGATAAGCTGAAATACCTAACTCTTACAGACAAGGCATATAAAAGCTTAACCTTTAATCCCCATATAGATATTTCCTTCGGTGAATCTGCGACTAGGATCATTACACTTTCCGGAGAAGGTAAAAAAAAGAAGATCATCACGGTATCAGATAATGGGATCGGGATGAATGCACAGGAGCTCGAGGAGAACCTGGGAACGATTGCACGTTCAGGGACAGAGGATTTCTTGAAATCTCTTACCGGAGATGTGAAAAAGGACTCCAATCTGATCGGTCAGTTCGGTGTCGGATTTTATTCTTCCTTTATGGTTTCAGAGAAGGTGGAGGTAATCTCCAGAAGGGCGGGTGAGGAGAACGCAAATAAATGGACAAGCGACGGCAAGGGAGATTACGAAATAATGGATGCGGATAGGGAAGAAAATGGTACCACTGTAATTCTCTACCTTAATGAAACAGGTGATGAATTTGCGAATAAGTGGAATATAGAGGAGATTGTAAAAAAATACTCCAATCACATTCCCTTTCCTATCTTTCTCCACTATGAAGCCTCGAGGTATGAAGGAACAGGGGTTGGAAAGAAAGAGATAAAAGAGCCAAAGGTGGAGCAGATTAATTCAGCTTCTGCACTGTGGCGGCGTCCTAAAACAGAGCTGAAGGATGAAGATTATTACGAGTTCTACAGGTCGATCTGCCACGATATCGAGGATCCCCTTCTGTACATACACACAAAAGCAGAGGGGACTTTGGATTATACAACTCTTTTCTATATTCCGAAAAAGGCACCCATTGATCTTTTCTGGGCAGATTTTATTCCTGGAGTGAAGCTTTATATTAAGCGGGTGTTTATTACTGATGATGACAGGGAGCTCATGCCCCATTATCTCAGATTCGTCCGCGGGATCGTAGATTCTGAGGATCTTCCCCTCAATATCAGCAGAGAAATGCTACAGAAAAACAGAATACTTACCAACGTTAAAAATACGTCGGTGAAAAAAATACTCGGGGAGCTTTTAAACCTAAAAAAAGACAAGGAGAAGTACGAGGATTTTTACAGGGAGTTTAATCGACTCCTGAAGGAAGGAGTGTATCAGGATTTTAATAACCGTGATACACTTGTTGAGCTTTTACAGTTCAAGTCCACGAAGGTGGAAGGGCTTACCGGATTTGCTGAGTATAAAGAGCGGATGAAGCCAGACCAGAAGGCAATATACTATGTGACAGGTGGGAGCGAGCAGAGTCTCAGGCGCTCACCTCTCCTGGAAGCATATAAAGAAAGGGATATAGAAGTTCTCCTCATGGATGATGAGATAGATGAAATCGTTATTCCGGTAGTAGGAAAATATAAAGACATAGAGATGAAATCACTGAATCGGAGTGATACTGCAGAAGACCTCAAGACGAAGGAAGACCAACAGAAAGAGAAAGAGATAGAACCTCTTATAAAAAAGATGAAAGATATATTGGGAGAAGAGGTAAAGGATGTGAAAGCATCGGCCAGGCTTTCTGATTCACCGTCTTGTATCGTAACTGACGAAAAGGATCCAACAATACAGATGCAGCAGATACTGAAGTCCCTTGGACAGAAAGACATACCGGAGGTGAAGCCGATACTCGAAATAAATCCCAACCATAAAATCGTAAAGAAGCTTGAAAGGATCGATAACAGGGAAATACTCGAGGATGCGATCAGATTGCTTCTTGAGCAGGCGCTTCTTCTGGAAGGTGCGGATCTGAAGGACCTCCCTGGCTTTGTGAAGCGCATGAACAACGTGATTGCCAAATCCCTGCATGAATCTTAGGATTTTCACTGGAACTTATGAAGGGCTGAAATTGTCTAAAGAAAAGAGGAAATCTGAAGAAGCTGATTCGGAGTTCATAGAGGTTTTTCTCGCTGGAGATGATCATGCCTTTGATGCACTGGTTCTGAAATATCAGCTCAGGATTGTCAATCTTTGTTACAGAGTGCTGGGCGACTATGAGGATGCCGTTGATTGTGCGCAGGAAACCTTTGTAAAGGTATTTCGCTCTCTAAAAAGCTTTCGGTACCGGTCAAGCTTTTCTACATGGCTCTTCAGGATTGCAGTCAATACCTGTAAAAACAGGCTTGCATCCGCAAAGTATCGCTTTCACAGACGAATGGTCCGGCTTGACAGAGGGCAGGACGGCAGTGAGGACAGTTTACCTCTTGAAGTACCAAACGGCTCATCATTACCAGCTAATAATCTTGAAAAAAAAGAGAGAGAAGCATTGATCCAGCAGGCGATAGATTCACTTCCAAAGGAGCAGCGCACAGCGCTTGTTCTGAGAGACATTGAAGGTCTGTCCTACGAAGAGGTGGCCAGAATTACCGGTCTTGCTCTTGGAACCGTAAAATCAAGGATTGCGAGGGCGCGGGAACAGCTCAGAACAAAGCTCAAGGGGATATTGTAAATGAAATGTTCTGATGTAAGGAAAAAACTATCCCGTTATATAGATGGCATGCTCGAAGATAAAATGCGGGACATTGTAGAAGAACACCTTGCCTCATGCAAAGCCTGTTCAGAAGAGCTCGAGGGACTCCGGATCGCAATAGAAGGATTGAAAGGTCTACATGAGGTGAAGGTGCCTGATGATTTTTTAGAACGTGTTCGGGAAAGGATCGAGCAGGAATCGGCGGTCAAGCGGTTTGCACGGAAGCTGTTTTACCCTTTGGAGCGCAAGATACCCCTAGAGCTTGCTGCCGCAGTGAGCATGGTAGTAATAGTGATTTTTCTTTTCCAGGTAATGCTTCCGTTGAAAAAAGAGCAGCCTGTAGAGTATGCAGAGCCCATAGCAGAGTATATTGAGCCAGTGGAACCTCGCACAAAAATTTCTGAACCTGTTGAAGAACTTCAAGTTGAAGAACTTCAAGTTGAAGAACTTCAAATTGAAGAACTTAAAGAACATGAAGAAATGCTCCTCCCCAAAGTGCCCGAAGTTACTGCAGCACCACCGACAGAGCTACCTGAAGCCGAGGGAGCTCCTTTAGGAGTTGAGCAAGAGCGTATCGCCGGCAAACCAATTGATGCCGAAGTGCAGCCTGCAAAAATCGATCTTGTACTTTTCATTGCACCGGAAGGGGAAATCACTGGGGCACAAGAGCCGGCCGTGCAGGTAAGGGCAAAGCGCTTGAAAAAGGATGAGCTTTCTGAGACCAGAGAGGAATTTTTTACCGATAAAGCAACTTCGACTCAGGATCAGGTTGTTCATTCAGCTTATACTCAGGTGCTCGAATTCGTGAGAGCCGCAGGAGGAAGGGTGACCTCTTTCGAAAAAGATGAAGCTACCGAACTTCCATTTTCAGTTTCAGTAGAAATATCCTCTTCAGGCTTTAAGCAGTTCCTGATCGATCTCAGCAAACTCGGAAGCTATGAGATTTCTGAGCCTTATGCGAGCATAAGTTATGCAGAGATGATTCAGCTCACCATAAAATTTTCCCAGTCACATTGAATAGCGACCCCTTATTTTTTTATTTTTAATGGAACTTTTTTTCCTCTCTCCTGTCTAATGAAAAAGCTGAGTAAAAATGAGTAGAAACAGGAGGGAAAGCTCATGAAGACAAAGATTGTGCTTCTGACAATGGTGCTGGTGTTATCAAGCACCTTTGGTGCGGTTGCCGACGGATTTTTGATTGTCGAGCCGCACGAAGTTCCTGAGGTAATTACAACCGAAATCCTTCCAAAACCCCAATTTCTCTCTGTCAAGTACCACAGGGTCACTGTTCGTATTGAAGATGGTGTAGCACATACAATAGTCGATCAGGTATTCCAAAACAGTCATGACATCGACCTCGAGGGGACATACCTGTTCCCTTTGCCTGAGGATGCAGCAATCTCTGAGTTTTCCATGTACGCTGGCGGGAAAAGAATGAGCGGCAAGATCCTGGAAAGAGAAAAGGCGAGGGCAATTTATGAAGAAATAGTAAGAAAAATGAAGGACCCGGGTCTTCTTGAATATTATGGACGAAACCTTTACAGGGCACGGGTCTATCCCATTCCAGCCCGTAGCGAGACGAGGATCCAGCTTGAGTACAGGCAGATCATGACCTATGATGCGGGAGTTTATCGTTATGTCTATCCTCTGAGCACTGAGAGATTTTCACCACAGCTTTTGCAAGAAATCACAATTACTGCAGAAATCAAGTCTTCTGTTCCTATTAAAAGCATCTACTCACCGAGCCATGATGTTGACCTCGAGGTCAAGGAGTACAGCGCAAAGCTCGGTTATGAGGCAACGGATGTAAGACCGGACAGAGACTTTGTGCTTTATTACAGTAGTTCAACTACCCAGATAGGGTTGAACCTTCTCAGTTACAGAACAGCCGGGGAGCCGGGGTATTTTTTGATGATGCTTTCCCCCGGCAACCTTGAGGTAAAAGCTCTCCCAAAAGACATTATTTTCATTTTTGATACATCCGGCAGCATGAGAGGGGAAAAAATCCGGCATGAAAAGGATGCGCTTCGATTCTGTATAACGCACCTGGGAAAAGAGGACCGGTTCAACATAATCCAGTTTGCGACAACCGTAAATAGCTACAGCACCTCTCTTGTCCCAGTAAACGAGGAGACAGTCGATGAAGCTCTTTCCTTCATTGATAGTTTTACTGCAAGGGGAGGTACGAATATAAACGATGCCCTTGTGAGAGGTGTTGTGATGCTGGATGGCGCAGATAGTGTATGGGCAGATCCCGTCCGGATGGTCGTATTTTTAACAGATGGTGAGCCGACTGTTGGCCAAACAAAGATGAGCACCATACTGAAAAACGTAACGTTGACGAATAGTGGGAAGGCAAGGATTTTTGTTTTCGGTGTGGGCCATGATGTGAATACCCACCTGCTCGATAGACTTGCTTCCCAGCACCGGGGTATTTCCGAATACTTGGCGCCTGATGAGGAAATTGATGTAAGGGTGTCGGGATTCTACAGAAAGATAAATGAGCCTATCCTCTCAGAGCCACACCTTGATTTTGGAAGGATCCACGTTTCGGACCTGTATCCAGCCCAACTTCCAGATCTATTCAGGGGAACACAACTTCTCCTGGCAGGCCGATATCAGAATGGCGGCGAGGCTTCAATAACACTCTCTGGACACATAAATGGTGAGGAGAAAAGGTTGCACTATACCGGCAGATTTAAGTCTGAAGAGGAGGAAAATGATTTTTTACCCAGGTTATGGGCAACACGAAAAATTGGGTATCTGATGAGTGAAATTCGTTTTGGAGGGGAGGATGAAGAACTTGTCGATGAGGTCATCCAGCTGAGCAAAGAATACGGCATCATTACTCCATACACTTCTTTTCTGATCCTCGAAAAAGATGCTGATTTTGAACACTGGGGTATTTCCCAGAGTGCGGCGCCAGAGATGCGAAGTGAAGGGGAAAGGTACAGGTCTGCCATACGGGAAACTANAGGGGAGGAGGCTGTTTCGGCTGCAGCTGATATCATTTCCATGAAAACGAGCAATGTTGTAAGAGATTCTCATATTCCTGCCGTAAAACATGCTCACGACAAGACATTTTATCTCAGAGACGGCATATGGGTTGATGGGAAATATAGAGAAGGCATGAAGATGGAGCGTATTGCCTATCTAAGCAAAAGGTTTTTCAGGCTCCTTGAAACCGAACCCGAGCTTGCCCGATACCTGGCAGTGGCAAAAAACATCATTGTGGTTGTGGGAACCCACTGCTACCGCATAACCGAATAGAGCAGTGGAGGAGGAGAAATCAGGCGAAGGGGGATAAAGAATAAGGAAAAGTGAGCTGGAAAAATCATAAGGAGGTACACGATGAGGAGAATCAAATTAATTATCGTTAATATTTTAGCTGTAGCGTTGTGTATGAGTGGAGCAATTACCATTGGTGCAGAAGAGCGTCCTGTAGTAGAGGTGGTGTTCTGCCTCGATACCACGGGCTCAATGGGTGATCTCATTGAGGGCGCCAAGATGAAGATCTGGGGTATTGCAAACCAGATCGTAACTGGGAAGCCCACTCCTGAGCTAAAAATAGGACTTGTTGGATACAGGGATATCGGGGATGAGTACGTGACCCGGGTTTTTCCACTAACTGACGATTTTGATGCTGTGTATGAGAATCTTATGTCTTTTAATGCCGATGGCGGAGGAGATAGCCCGGAGCACGTAAACAGGGCTCTCAACGATGCTCTTTATGGAATCGAATGGTCCAGCAATGCGAACCTGAAGATCATTTTTCTTGTGGGCGACGCACCCCCCCACATGGATTATTCTGACGGTTATGACTGGCGTAAAATTTGCCGGGAGGCTGTGTTGATGGATGTAATCATCAATACAATCCAGTGTGGAAATTCGCCACAGACAAAAAAAGTATGGGTCCAGATCGCACGGAATGCCGAAGGTCAATATGCAGCAGTACCGCAGACAGGCGGAATGACTGTAGTGCATACTCCCTATGACAGAGAGATTGCAGAACTGAGTGCAAAACTTGAAGAAACAGTTGTTGCCTACGGTAGTTCAGAAACAATTGCCGCATCAGAGGAAAAGGCCTTAAAAGTAAAACATATGGCAGCTCCAGCAGCGGCTGAAAGGGCTCTGTATAAGTCCAGGCATGACGAGCTCAGCTCCTGGGACCTGGTGGATGCAGTGAAAAAGGGGAGTGTGAGGCTTGAAGAAATAAAAGAAGAAGATCTTCCCGCACGGATGCGAAGCATGAGTACGGAGGAGAGGTACGAGTATCTGCAGATGATGGAAAAACAACGAGAAGAGATCAAGAAAAAAATTGCCCAGTTGAGCAATGCCAGGAATGAATACATTTTCTCCATTATGAAGGAAGACGGAAAAAGGGATTCCTTTGATCATAATGTGCAGGAGATCATCAAGCTACAGGCAGCCTTCCGGGGAATAAGATATTGAGGAATTAGTACCTTAATCCTGATTTTTTTGCCGAACAGGCAAAAAAATATTTAATCAAGAATGCGGCTTGTCCGCATTAGTACCTTAATTTCGATTTTTTTGCCAAACAGGCAAAAAAATATTTAATCAAGAATGCGGCTTGTCCGCATTAGGGTCCTGCTGGCATTAAAATGTCGGCAGGGTCATAATTTTTTAAGGAGGCTAATTATTGTAGAAATCTTCTCAAATCCCTTGAGAGAATTTTCGAACAGAGTATCCGAATCCTTTATAGTATAATCGATATTGTCACTCTTGCGTATTTCCTGCACCTTTTCAATTTCCTTTACAAGAAAGATCGTCTTGTCATAGTCCTGAATATGGTTTGTCAGCCACTCAAGGGAATGAATGTACCTGGAGATGGTTTTCAAGTAGTTTTTCAGGATATTTAGATTATTTACAATGTCGCCTGCTACGACTCCGAGATCAACACCTATGTTGTAAAGGTCCCAAACTGAGGGAAGTGTGTCTATTTTCTGCTTTTTATACTCTTCAAGTTCCTGTCGGGCGAGCATGAGCTCAACATCCATCCGCTTTACTCTACACTCATTTTTGATTCCCTCTGTATCATCGCTGATTATTCCCCTGTATTCCACTACATTTCCATAGGTATAACATCCTTCTTTTCATTATAGGCGGTAAGACCGGGATTATGATATATCCACCGGTCGCTGTTGACTGACTCTATTCATTTTTATAGTACAAAGGCTTGATTTTATTGGAAGCTGTGATATTTTACACGTATAATATAATAAGTAGTATAGAGATCGAATAAGGAGTTGTGCTATGGGAGAATATTTAGATCAGATACCAGAAGGAATTAGGGGCCATATTAGAGAGATAACAAAACTGTCCGGCCTGCCAGANGATGAAGAGTCGGTTGAGATGATTGCACAGGCATGGCTTGAAAAGAAGAAGGCCTTTGAAGAAGAAATTCAGAAAATGAGNATGGAAGAGTTAGAATTTTTTGAAAAGGATGATGAGAGAGCAGCGCTTGCACTCACCTATTCAGGCTCACTTGTGAATATTGGGCCTTTGGTTGAGAATAATCGAAAGGCACAGTATGTGAGTATTGGGCTTCGCAAAGATGTGCCTGATCTTGCGGAGCGAGAAGATTCTGTGCTTGCCAAGGATGTAAGCATTGATGAACCCATCGAATTTGAGACCGGCCCTGTCAAAAGCACCTCTCAGATTTTTAAGATAGCTGTTCTTACAGAAGATCTGAGCCCAGAAGAGCAGGAGGAGCGAATCACAGAGGTAACTCAGGTCATACAGGATGAGTTTGTTGAGGTGAACAAGACAATAATTTCTGAATAGTAAATAGTCATGGAAACTGCTGCTGCAGAAGATTTTCACCAAAAAGAAGAAACCTCTGAGTTGCAGAGGAAACTGATCGAGATCTATAGAAGAGAAACACTCCCCGAAGCGGATAAGTATCTGGCACTCATCGAGAGGGTTCAGTCGGTACTCGATAGTGAAGATGCTGATATCAGACCAAAAAGCTCATCGGGTCTACCGGGCGGAATTGTATACCTGAAAGAGGATATCCCCATAATCATTGTCCCAGATTTGCACGCACGGATAGACTTTTTACTGACCATACTTCTCAGAAAGAATGAAAATGGTCTGAGTACCCTTCAGCTTCTCGCCACTGATATGCTCCAGATCGTCTGTGTGGGTGACGGTTTTCATGCCGAAGGAAGGGCGGCTGAACGATGGGCAGGAGCCTACGAGGAGTACGCAGATGGCTATAAGAGACATGACTATATGGATGAAGAAATGAGGGAAAGCCTCGGTGTAATGGAGATGGTGAAAGAGATGAAATGTGCTTTTCCTGCGAACTTCCATTTTTTGAAGGGAAATCATGAGAATATAGGCAATGAGCATGGGGCGGGTAACTATGCATTCAGGAAATATTCATATGAAGGTGCAATGGTTTTGTTCTATATGGAAAAGTTTTACGGAGACGTATTTTTACATTCCTATGCTCAGTTCGAAAAGAGCTTACCCCTGCTTGCAGTAGGAAAAAATTTTCTCGTATCCCACGCAGAGCCTGTGGCGTTTTTCAACAGGGAGGACGTCATCGAATATAGAGATAGACCCGATGTCGTGTATGGACTCACATGGACGGCAAATGACGAAGCTGAGGACGGGAGCGTGAACAGAATGCTCTCTTACTACCTTGATGAGGAAGCTATCAACGAGTATTATTACTTTGGTGGACACAGGCCTGTGCCCGAATTGTACCATCCCAGAGCAGGAGGAAGGTATGTGCAGATTCATAATCCAGACAGGTTCATAGTTGCGATGATAGGAGTGGATAAACCAATAAACCTGGATGAGGATGTCATTGAGATTGAGCATAATATAAATACGCTAATAGATTAAGAGCAGGATACCCTAATGCGGACAAGCCGCATTCTTGATTAAAAGAATTTCTTGCCTGTTCGGCAAGAAAATCAGGATTAAGGTACTAATGCGGACAAGCCGCATTCTTGATTAAAAGAATTTCTTGCCTGTTCGGCAAGAAAACCAGGGTTAAGGTACTAAAATGCCAAGACAGATCTCAAAAGTAGGAAAATACGATATAGTCGAGTTGATAGCCCGAGGAGGAATGGGCGCTGTGTACAAGGCCAAGCACCCGACCTTGAAACGCTTCGTCATATTGAAACAGCTCACTCTCAGAGGTGGATCAGGATTCATACAGAGGTTTAAACGCGAAGCTTCCCTGATGATTGACTTCAGAGATGAGCATATCGTTCAGGTGTATGATCATTTCAAGGAAGGCTCCTCCTATTATATTGCCATGGAGTATGTGGATGGAATAGGGCTCGATCAGCTCATAGAGAATATAGGAAATCTATCGAACGAAGCAGCAATCCTGATCTTTTCAGAGGTCTGTAAGGGTATAAAATATGCCCATGATAAGAATGTCATACACAGGGACATCAAGCCAGCCAATATATTGATCTCTAAAGAGGGCGAGGTGAAGCTCGTCGATTTTGGAATTGCAACATCAAAAGAGTCCGATGATGACGGGCTCACCAAGGCAGGCATGACCCTTGGTACTCCGGCGTACATGTCTCCTGAGCAGATATCAGACACAAAAAATGTTGACAAAAGGGCCGATGTTTACTCAATGGGTGTCGTGCTCTATGAAATGCTCACTGGAAAGAAGCCCTTTCCAGGCGGATTCACACGGGAGGCAATAAATCTGATTAACAAGGGCATCTACACAAAGCCTCAGAAGATAAATCCTACTATCCCAGGCACCATCAAGCGTGTGATAACGAAATCGATGAACCACAAGACCACGAAGCGGTACAAAGATGTTCAACAGATCGTTGATTCACTTTCAAAATATACGAGGAAATATAAAGACCGGGAAGAAATCCACAGGGATATAAAGCAATATATCAAGGGTGTTAAGATCTCGCTGCCCTCCCGTGCTGTTGGGAAGCGTAGAAGGTGGCTAAAGCTGAAGATCGCTGCCTCCTTGATCGCACTGCTAGCCATAGTGCTCGGCGGTCTTTACTTCTACCAGAAGGGGCATTATTACGAGTACTTCAAGAAAAATGAGTTCGGAAGTGTTGAGATCCGTTCCCGAATCCCTGAAGATTTTTCCAAGGAGCCTGAGCTTATCTATTCATTCTGCAGGCTCACTCTACTGGGAACTCCCAAAAGTGAGGATAATAATAAATACGATTTCAGACTGTCTCCGGTCAAAGGAAGTGTATTGAACCGATTCGCAGCTTTTTTTTCAAAAGAAGCAGAGGGCGAGAACGAGGAAGAAAACATACTCACTACGGGGGTGGTTTACCTTCCAGAAGGAAGGTACAGGCTCGAGTTGTACTTGGAAAACGCCAAGTTCTTTAAAACATTTTATTTGAACCCGCGCACTGTGCAACAACAGAACGTCAAGACCTATGAGAAGCAGGTGCTGAGTTTCGAACTGCGTG
>JGI24422J19971_10002139_pt1 | contig 12228 bp, 11 predicted proteins | sample DeeMarSWOR152_54_FD_19971 | JGI IMG/M metagenome (IMG submission 19971) | reverse complement strand
CCACCACTTTTTCTTAAATTTGAACCACACTTAGGGCATTTTAAGGATGTTGATTTCGATAATCTTTCAGGCCAAAATTTATCTTTCTTCCCCATAGTCTTAATTTTCTTTTCTAGGAACAAATATCTATATGAAAATTATTTTAATTGGTTAAAAATATTGACATATCTTGGAATCAATCATATAAAGGCGCTTTATCTTAGTTTTAGGAAATGTTCTTTAAGTAAAATGATTTGATATACTTATTATATGCTTAAACGAAAAATGATCCTGAAGGGACTTCCAGCAAGTCCAGGAATTGCTAGAGGTAAAGTAAAGATCGTTTTAGATCCCTCCAAATGTTCTAAAGTAAAGAAAGGAGATGTGTTAGTTACAGAAATGACAGACCCTCGTTTCGTTCCTGCCATGGGAAAGGCTAAAGCTATTGTTACCGATATTGGGGGTTTATTGTCTCATGCAGCAATAGTATCGAGAGAAATGGGAATTCCATGTGTGACAAGCACCAAAAAGGCAACAAAAATTCTAAAAGACAATCAAGAAATAATCGTAAACGGAACAGACGGTGAGATATATGAATCAAAATAAGAAGAAAACTGTTTTGGAAAAAATCGGTATTCCTGATAAGAAAGTTAGATATTGGAAATCTAGAGGATTAAAAATCTCTTATCCGATGAAAGTACGGAAGTATTTCCTGAAATCTAAAGACGGTATCTTTGTTTATGCTGCAGATAAATTTTTTCCACCTTTATCAAAAGAGGAGATAAAAGAATATACAAAAAATCCTAGAAAGTTTAAAAAACATTTTTTAAAGAGTTTGAGGTTTTACACAAAATTTTATGAGTTTTTACATTCATTCATAAGAAAAACAAAGAAATTAGAAAATAAAGAAAAAACTGCGGCTTTACTCTCTCTTTCGTATTTATTCCAGTCTGGAATGGACCACCATTATTATCATTACGATCGGTACTTGGCATACGAAAATTATCCTAAAACTCCAGTTGGATATTGGTGGAAGAAGTTAAAGATATTCTATACCGAAGCAACTGGAAAAAAATTTTCTAAATTAAAACCACCAAAGGAGTTTTTGGGTCTCCTATCCATGGATAAAGAAATTCTTGAAATGTTTAAGAAAAAATTATCAAAAAATGATTTTATCAAATTAAAGAATACCTTAAAAATAATTAAAATGTTTGAAAGAACTCAAGGGGATGAAGCACGAATACTTTATGGTACTCATTCAAAGGAAAGTAAATTGCTAGAAACGGGTTTTACAATCTGGAATAAAATTTGTGAGATGATAAAGACCAATCCTCATTTGGTTAAAGAGAAATATCTATCAGATATGAAAGAAATAATGGAACTTCATCCGATTGTTGGAACAAGGAAACTCCTTCATGAAGGAATAAAATGTTTTGACAAAGAAATAATCTCTCGATTTGAAAGGGAAATTAAAAGATGGTTATAATTACGCCTCGGATCGGATTTGAACCGATAACCTTTTGGTTAACAGCCAACTGCTCTACCGTTGAGCTACCGAGGCATCAGGGATAAATCCTCGTCAAAGTTCTTGGGAATGGAATCGTATCTCGAATATGGTCTAATTTACAGATCCACATTATTAACCTTTCCAGTCCTAAGCCAAAGCCAGCATGTGGGACTGAACCATATTTCCTCAAATCAATATAAAACTGATAATCTTTCTTTCTTAACCCATCTTCTTTTATTCTTTTCAACAATGTATCGAAATCATGAGTTCTTTGACCACCACCTATGAGTTCTCCATGACCTTCTGGAGCTTGTAGGTCTACTGATAACGTCACTTCAGGTCTTTTTGGATCAGGTTTATGATAGAATGCCTTTGCTACTTTAGGAAAGTGCGTTATGAAAAATGGTTCTTTGAATTTTAAACTTAAGATTTTCTGTTGTTGCCATGTTAAATCTTCTCCCCATTTAACCTTAAAACCCTCTTTTTTAAGAATTTCTACTGCTTTATCGTAAATCAATCTTTTGAACGGTGGTTTTATCTTCAATAATTCTTTTGGATCCCTTCCGTACATTTTCAGTCCTTCTGGTAATTCTTTAGCGAGTTTATGGAGTATATGGATTATTAAACCTTCCATAACTTTCATAATACATTTTAGATCACACCATGGCTCTTCTGTCTCGATATGCCAGTATTCAGTTAGATGTCTACGAGTCCTAGATTTCTCCGCTCTGAATGAAGGAGCAATAGTGAATATCTTTCCAACCGAGTAAATCGCGGCTTCAGCGTACAGTTGCCAACTCTGAGTCAAGTAAGCCTTCCTGTCAAAGTATTTTAATTCGAACAAGGTTGAGCCACCTTCACAGGCAGCAGTGATCATTATCGGTGATTGGAATTCAATGTATCCGTGTTTCAGGAACCACTCTCTTGCAACTTCGAGTATCTTAGATCGGATCTTGAGCATCGCCTGCATCTTCTTACTTCTAAGCCACAGATGACGATAATCCATCAGGAATTCGGGACCATGGTATTTTTTGGCTATAGGGAATTCTTCTACGGACTCGTACAGAACTTTGATATCTTCGATGGATAATTCATAACCACCAGGAGCACGTTTATCTTTCTTTATCCTTCCTTTAATCTCAACAGCTGATTCAATCAGTAGTTTATCTATCTTATCAAATGTTTTCTCGTCGGTTTTATCCTTTTCTAAAACACATTGAATTATTCCTGTTCCATCTCTTATCAACAAGAACTGAACCCCACCACTCGATCTCTTGTGATGAAGCCAGCCGTGAATACGAACGGTTTTCTTGGCTTTGCCAGTTAATATCTTAGAAATATCTGTAAACTCTACCATAGACTCACCTTTAAAAGTTGATATTTAGAGAATAAAAGAGTTATGACTAAGAAAAATAGAAATTCAAGCCAGATTTTTATATTCACCGTGCACTTTCAGCACCTACGCAATTTTTAGACATTAATACTTAAATCTTTAATATTCCCTATAAAGTTGAGAATTACCATGACCTTTAACATCAACTAAAAATTGTTTATACCATCCGAAGACACTTTTGATTGTCTTGAAATCGGCACATTCCTGTAATTTCTCAGCTAGTTTATTTAGTAAATTTTTTGCCTTTTCAGCCTTTGCTAAAGATGAGGACAGGTGTGCAAATGGATTTAGAATCACTAAATTAGAGTTGTTATTTCGAGTAATTCCCTTTATATCATTGACAACTCTTGGAATAATTTCTTCATTATCTTTTTCTTCGATTGCAATAAAAATTACAAGGGGATTATCATATTTACCTTGCATTAAATCTTCAGTTACTTCATCGGCCACTTGTGTTTTATGATCAAGTTTATATTCAAATTTTTTACAATCTAATATTAACAATCTCATAATATTTATTCTCACCTCATGAAGATATAACTCCTGGAACTTTTGGAAATGGTACAGCTTCCCAAACTTTTTCTAATCCACAAATGTACCTTGTTAAACGTTCAACACCGATTCCAAACCCGCTTGAAGGAGGAATACCAGACTTCAACATAGTCAAATACCAATTATATTTTGATGGATCGTCTCCTGACAGTTCCATTCTTTTCTTAACAGTTTCGAAGCTGTATTCTCTTTCTCCACCGGATATAGCCTCTCCAAAACCTTCAGGATAAATCAGATCGAAGTCCTTTAAAACACCATATCTCACAGGATCTTCTAGATAATAAAATCCTCTTGCTTCCTTTGGATAATCGGTTATGAAGAATGGTTCTTTGAATTCCTTGGATAACGCTTCTTCAGCTTCCCATGGTATTTCTTCACCATATTCAACGTCAAAACCCGAATGACGAAGAATTTTAATAATCTCGTGATAGTAGAATCTCCTGAAAGGTATCTTTGGAACTTTTAATTTCCTTCCCAATAGTTTCAATTCTTTTCTGCATTTTCTTTTTACCCTTCTGATAACATATTGTAACATTCTTTCCGCTAAACCCATAGAATCCTCATAAGTTGCACGTGCCTCTTCTATGTCAACTTGACGGAACTCTGTTAAGTGCCTGCCTGTTTTTAGTGTTTTTTTGGGTTCGAGTCTTATACAAGGTGAAACAGCGAAAATTCTGCTGATTGAACAAACAGCCATTTGTTTGTATAGGATCATACTACTCATTATCTTGAACTTTGAACCATAGTAACGGATTGAAACTTGCTTTGCACCCCTTATACCTGGATCAGTTACAGGTCCAATTATGGGCGCAACTATTTCAGTAAACCCTTCCTTTCTCAAAAAATCTCTCAACGCAGAAAGAATTTCATCTTGTATCTTTAGGATTGCTACAGCCTTTGGACTTCTTAAGGATAAGTACCTCTTTTCAAAAATTTTATGGTCTATGTCTGATTTTTTTTTCGAGATTCCGCTTATGCACTTTATTCACCTTTCAACAATTACTAATTACATATTTATATAATTATCCTGAAAAAAATGATAAAATTTTCAAAAATAGTTAAATATTTATATTAATTATTGTAAAAATTCCAATATGATAAAATTAGATGAAAAGGACAAGGAAATATTGAAGTTTATACAAGAAGACTGTAAAAGATCGACGAAGGAAATAGCGAGAAAAATCGGCAGTCCTATCACTACCGTCTACGCTAAAGTAAAGAGAATGGAAGACCTTGGAATTATAAAACATTATAAGACTGTACTCGACGCGAAAAAACTCGATAAAGGAACGACATCATTCATCCTTGTATCAGTCGGTTACAGAGCACCAGGTATAGAGAGAACATTGGATCAAAGAGAGATTGCAAAGGAAATCGCTAAATTCCATGAAGTTCTAGAAACACATTTGATATCAGGAGATTGGGACATACTGATCAAAGTTAAAGGGAAGGATGTGGATGAAATAGGAAAATTCGTAGTTGACAAGTTGAGAAAATTAGAGGGGGTGGAAAAGACTCTGTCTTGTATGGTTTATGGTACAGCAAAAGAAAGTCTAGACATAAACCTATCCTAAACATCAAATTTATCTGGCGAGATGTAATCCCCATATTTTGCTCTCGACCTTTTCAACCTCTCCTTCTGTTCCTCCAAAACTTTAAACACTATTTTTGGTGTATCAAGAACTCTTTTTTTGTATATTTTAATCAACCTATCGATCTTGGCTAAATGTTTAGGAACTCGTAAAGTAAATTGTTTAATATAATCTTCTTTAGAATAGTCTTTATTCAGAACTTCCTTGAACAATCTCTTAAGATCTTGATACTTAGGTATAAAACCAGTTGGTGTTCTTATAGCATCAACATCGTTATGAACCCTCAACTCCATCCATTTAAGCCAGACGTGTTTATCATTTTTTTCGTTCATGAATTCCCCATCAGAATCCTTTAAGAAGTAATTAACAGAAAAGATGTGAGGATGATTACTTAAACTGACACCAAAATTCAAGTTATCCTGTATGTACCTTCTTATTGGTATGGACAAGAAATCTAGATTAGACATAGGATTGAAAGCTCTTACACCTTCCTTTCCTAAAGTAGCAGCGGTAGTTTCCGATTCTAATGCTCCACCTTTAGTTATGATTCCATGAACCCAATCAAAGGACTCTTCAACAGGCACCCAGATATCAGAATCCCTACCACCGTATATTATTCCACTCACTATAACGCCCTCAGGATCATCGAGTCTTGGATCCACGTTATCTAAATTATTTAGATCGAGTGTAAATCTGGCGTTTTTATGTGAAGGAAGTATTTCTCTACCTTTCTTATCTCTCTTACCCAAGAACCACTCACCCGAGTGATTTACACCTTTTTTGGGACATCTACCATGTTTACCATTCATGCCGTTCCAGTAAACATTATTACTTTCTGTGACCAGAACGTTTGAAAATATAATCTCGTTAGGGGTATGAAGTGCCTTCCATTGGAGTGGATCGTCGGTGGGATTAATCCCGTCTATTATTCCAAACATTCCCTTTTCTGCATTCACTGCATGAGTTTTTCCGTTTATTTTCTTGAGGAATGTTATGTCGTCACCAACTATCGTCTCGTTTTCTATCATCGAAGTAGAAGTCTTTCCACACATAGATGGGAATGCTCCAGTGAAATAACTCACTCTTCCTTTAGGACCATGAACTCCCATGATGAACATATGTTCTGTCAACCAACCTTCTTTTGAAGCCCTGTTGATCGCCAGACGCATAGCTAGTTTTTTCAATCCGATAGTATTACCGCCGTATTGAGTATTCGTACTGTATATGATCTCATCTTGGAGGTCAATGTATACCCTTCTTTCATCAATGTTTTTACTTACGTGTAATCCCATCCCAGCTTCTTTTAACTCACCTTGAGAATGCACAAATTTGAAAAAACGTTCATTACCTAACCCCAGGAATTCTTCATAACCCTGTCTGTACAATAAATCTTCGCTATGAGCAACATAACTGGAATCGGTCAACTGAACGCAAGGTATGGTGAATTTAGAATTTATGGGACCTAGACAGAAAAATTTGACGTATAACTCATGTCCCTTCATGATGTTTTTAAGAATGGTATGAATTTCTTTAAGACCTTGTTTTTTATCTATCGTATTTATCTCTGGTCCTAGATTAACACCATCTGGTACAAGAAATTTGGTTCTTTCTTTATCCCTCGCTTGATCATTGTATCCATCAAAATGAACTGTATGTCCCTTTACAGCAAGTTTTGCTTCTTCCTTGTTCTTTATCGCCGAATCTCTGATATATTTGATATCTTCTTCAGAATCAGTACAAACAAAGACTTTACTCGGGTTGCATAGTTCCACGTACTTAGCGATGAATTGATGAAGTTTTGGATTATTTATTCTCATAAGTTTCTGGTAATCTTTCTCACTTAATCGGGTTTTGAATATTCTTCTAGTTTTTTGATCCATTTCTGACCCTTAAGTTTATTTATAAAATTGACATTCAGTCCTTTAGACTTCCGAGATACTTTCTTAACTTTAGTTCATACATGAAGATAAATTTTTTTAGAAAAATTATACATTTTATTTATCCAAGAATTTAATTTATTACAAAAAGTAATATTTTTAAATAAATTAATGCCCATAATTTAACATATGCTAAAGAAAAAGGATAAGCTATTATTGAAAGAGTTGATCAAGAATAGTAGGCAAAAGATCACTAAGTTGGCAGAAAAATGTCATATGACCAGACAGAGTGTCTATAGAAAAATCAACGAGTTCAGAAAAAGAGGTGTGGGTTTCACGATTGATATGGAACCAGAGAAAGTTGGACTTAACATGCGTGTCTACATCTTAATCGTGGCAGAACCTCAAGCGAAGTTCAGGGAAGAAGCTGATAAAAAAATCAAAGGGATAAAAGGAATATCCCAAGTCCATTATGTTCTGGGAAGGTTCGATTTAATCATAGAAGTTTTAGTTAAAGGTAGGGAAGACTTGAGAAGAGTACTGAAAGACATACAGAATTTACCAGCGGTCAAGAAGACAGAGACTTTCATAGCCTACGAAACGACTAAATATAACATTAAAGAGCCATTATTAGAAGCGTTGAGCGATTAAGACTATAAAAATAAGGTTCTACACTAATAAAAATCTCCACAGGAAATCCAAAGGAAACAAAGGTTACTCCACAGGAAATTTCAAGAGAAATATAGGTTTTCTACTATGATAAATCAATTTAAATATAACTAAAGAAAAATACTATTGGGTTTAATTCTAAATCGTTTCGGTACTGTTAAGTGGGTTTAATTCTAGAGTCCTAAACAAACTCCGAATTCTAAATAATATTGCGGTCGAGGATTTAAAAAAAATTCGACAGAGCAAAATATAGGTTTAAAGGAATAGGAGGAATGAAAATGGACTCGATAATTCACAGTGCTCTGAAAAGAACATTCGGAGATGAGAGTAAAGATGCCCCATTGGATAGATTTAAGTTACAAACTAATTCTGGCCAGACCAAGATGAATATAGATTACTTTAAGCAGGCCGAAGAAGAATTTGGGTTCGCGCTTAAGAAGGCAAGGATCGTAGTATTCGGCTGTGGTGGCGCAGGTCAGAATACGATTACAAGATTAACAGACATGGGTGTCGAGGGTGCAAATACTGTTTCACTAAATACCGATGCGAAACACTTAACAGTCGGTAAAGCTCATAGAAAGATTCTCATCGGTAAGGACATAACGAAGGGACTTGGTGCAGGAGGATATCCTGAGGTCGGAAAAAAATGTGCTGAAGAATCAAGGAATGATATAAAGGAATCGATGGACGCTGCAGATTTAGTCTTTGTATGTTGTGGTGAAGGTGGAGGAACTGGAACTGGTGCTTCTCCTGTTGTAGCAGAAATAGGAAAATCTATGAACGCTATCGTTATAGGAGTAGTGACCATGCCTTTCAAAATCGAGGGAGCGAGGATAGCAAAGGCAGAAGAAGGTCTAGCAAGATTGAGACAATACTGTGATACTGTCATAGTGATAGAGAATGACAGGTTGCTGAAGTATGCTGGTAATCTACCCATACAACAAGCCTTTGGAGTTGCAGATGAACTAATAGCAAGCATGGTAAAGGGAATAACTGAGACTATAACATTGCCTTCGTTGGTTAACGTAGACTATGCGGATGTAAGATCGATAATGCATGCTGGAGGAGTAGCTGCACTAGGAATCGGAGAGAGTAATAGTTCTGATAGAGCGATGGACGCTGTTACTAAAGCCTTAAACAATCCTTTATTGGAGGTCGATTATACAGGAGCGAAGGGAGCATTGATACACATTACTGGTGGCAATGATTTGAGATTGGATGAAGTAAACCTAATCGGAGAAACAGTATCTCAATACTTAGATCCATCAGCTCAGGTAATCTGGGGAGCAAGGATTCTACCAGAGTTCGAAAGCAAAGTGCAAGTGATTACGATAATAACTGGGGTACAATCGCCTTACATACTTGGCCCTGTGTCATATGAAAAACCCGTCATAAGGGAAATGAGTCAAACCCTTGGTATCGATATCATAAGATAATGCTTAAGGGATGAACACCCCCTCCCTTTTTCTTTTTTTTGTAGGGGTTAGGAGGAAAAAAAATGAGGATTAAAGTTGAGGATGTAGTGTTTAATCTTATAAAGAAAGAGAGCGAGAGAAGTGGGATGGTTCATGAGCCGAGGATAATGAAGATGGCTACTTTGTTGAACATCCACCCAGATAAGTACGAGAGAATTAGACGGAGATTGATTCAGAGAGGGAAAATAGAAAAGAATGGAAGGAGATTATTTCTTCCCTGACCTCCTTTATTTTTATTTTTAATAGAAGTGTAACTATTTAGTCACAGCAATAGCCGCTTCTCCAGCATAATGTTTCAAGTCCTTATTTTACAGACTTGAAGAATTCAGAAAGCATATAAAAGAAACTCGTTTAGATAATAAAAATTCTAAATCACTTTTGCTGCCTCGCCAGCATGCCACGAATAGCGAGGTCTTATCTGAACTGTAAGCAACCTTTCTGAATTATCATCGATAATGATTGCAGAACCCATCCAACCCCGTGGTAATTCATTTATGTATTTCCAGATATCTTCTCGCATATACATTTGAGATACTGCATGCAAAGCATCCAAATCATTCTTAGAGGTTAACCTATGAGAAATAACCATATCACATTGAGAGATGACATCTTGATGAATCTTGTTAGGCATCTGGGTCATGGGAACGAATGATATGCCTGGTTCTCTTCCTTGTTTGACGATGGTCAACAAAGGGTTGGTCGAGACTGTTACTGTATCAGAAGGAACGAATTGATGAGCTTCATCCATAATCAACCAGACCATTGGCTTTCTTTCCTTGAGTTCTACCTCTCCCATCTTTGCGAGTTCTTCCTGTTTTCTCGCTAAGATTCTTTGATCGTATATTTCCCTCGCTATTAGAGCAACGAGCAGGTTACGGACTGACCATGCCTCAGTCGCTCTTAATCTTGAGACATCAAAAATATTTATCATACCTGGCTTCATGATTTCATCTATCCTTATTCCTTCCTCACCAAAAACCCCCCATTGATCTGCAACTGTCAACATATTATCCAACGCAGATTTTGTGTGAGTATCAATAGCTCTATCATCTCTTATTTCTGATATCAAATCATCGATCTGGAATTTTTCCCCTCTTTTTGTTAGTCTGTTAACGACTCTTTGTAGACTTATTGCAATGGGATTGGTCATGGGTAGATTGAAAGCCAGAGTCCAGTCTTCAGCAGAGAATTCGTACGGTGGTATGGATATTCCGAAATCAACTGGTATNTCAGCCTCTTCAAATGACTTTTTCTGTTTGAATGGAACGTATACCTTTGTTCTGTCTTCCAAACCTTTTGCTTTCATCCCCCATTTATCAAGAAGGATTAGTTGGGCTTCATTAGGTAGTTTAGTGCTCCAGTATATCCCCATGGTATCGATGACCACTGTTGTTAAGTTTTTCCTGAATGCCTCTGGTAGTAATGCTAATTCTTCCATAATGACCCCACCACAATATGATTTTCCACTCCCGCGTTTTCCAGTAATAAGAATTATATGAGGTCGTAAAAGATCAAGAACGATTTTATTCGTTAGATGGGTTTCTTCTCCTTCACCGACGATATGCTTACCTATATAGCCAGTGCATTTTATCCCATAGTCTTTCAAGTCTTTTTCTGTCCTACCAACGATGATTTCACGCATACATAAAAGATTTGTTTTCCAGGATAGATATAGGTTATGAAGGGGTAATCGGCTAGTTTGGTCTAGGCCTCCAGCTTGGGGTGCTGGCAACCCGAGTTCAAATCTCGGTTACCCCATCCCATTTAATTCTATTCAAGAACAAAAATCTATCTAATTCTAGCTAAAGAAAAGAAAGTATTAAAATTAAAAAAGATAAAATCTTCTTACTCCCAAACAAACTGGTAACAAGTAGTTGGTTGTCGTCTCCATGGTGTCCATTGGTAACTGAAAGTAAAGCTAGTTGTCTCTAATTGCGGTCTTCTGAATACAACTCTCTGTGTTCTATCACAATGTATGCCTAGACATCTCTGATAATCACTGGCTGTTCGATAATGATATCCCCAAAACCATGCTAACGCTATGTCAGCTGTAAGCAATAGAGTCATAAATATCGTTGCTGTTGCAACAAAAATTAGTTTTTTATTCATTTTTTTCCTCCTCCTTTAAACTAAAGGGATTAAAAAACATAATTAGGTAAAAATCGACACCCCTATTATTAATGTAATGGTAAAAAATAAATCAGTTTTGTTTTATATGATATAGAAAATCTATGGTTTGGATTGAAGTCTCTTCCAAAGATAAAAGGCTTTAAGTTTCTAAGAAAGAATTTTATTAAGAGAATATGAAATACAACCTAAAAATCATCTCAGTATTAGTTTTCCTTTTCTTCATAGCACAAATAGTAGGATTGAGTATACTCTACAAAGATACAGAAGTTCAAGTAATCGATGGTAAACAAGAAGTAGTACATGAAGAGACTGTTATCGGTCCTAGACCAGAATTTTACGGTCCTGACACTTTTATTTGGATAACCAGTTCAATCTTTCTGATGACTGGAATATTGTTGATTCTGATGAAATTTCAAAAGATCAATTGGATTAAAGTCTTGTTCTTCTCTGCGACTTTCATGACAATTTCAATCGCTTTAGGTGTGTTGATCGATCCTACATTGGCATTCGTGTTGGGGTTTGCATTGGCAGTCATTAAAGTATTCAAACCAAACACGATAACTCATAACATCATAGAGATGTTGATGTACAGTGGGTTGGCAGTTATTCTTGTCCCTTTGTTTGATTTGACTTGGATGATACTTCTCCTGGTTGCTATCTCTGCTTATGATATATTTGCTGTTTGGAGGAGTAGACACATGGTAAAGATGGCGACATTTCAGATGAAGAGTAAGATTTTTACTGGGTTGTTAATACCGTTAAAGGAATCGATTAAAGTAAAAAGAGGAGTAAAAGGGAAAGGAGTAAAGGTAGAGGAAGCCATCATGGGTAGTGGGGATGTTGCCTTTCCTTTAATGTTCTCTGGTGTGGTAATGGAGAGGTTGATAAAGGTCGGACAAGTTGCTAAAGAGATGGCTTTCATGAAGACTCTGATAATTCCTGTTATCGTTAGTTTAGTGGTATTGTTTTTACTCACTCAAGGAAGGAAAGGAAAGTATTATCCTGGTATGCCTTTCATAACTGCTGGGTGTTTGTTGGGTTCTTTATTTGTTTT
>JGI24422J19971_10002138_pt1 | contig 12228 bp, 10 predicted proteins | sample DeeMarSWOR152_54_FD_19971 | JGI IMG/M metagenome (IMG submission 19971) | reverse complement strand
AGCGAAGGTTCCTGCCGGGTTTTCTAATAGTTAATCAGCGGTAGTTTCAGCTAACCAGCCAGAGTTGATATCTGGTTAACGGAGGGGCTGAGGACTCAAGGCCTCAGCCCCTTTTTGTCCCCTTTTGGGTAACAATTGTACCCGGTTTACCGGAAGCAGTACCGCTACTTAATGCCCCATGGATCTCTTTAAGTCATGGTCTATCCATAGGCGGGCGAATATGTACCCCGAGGCACCAAAATACTCCTCACTGTAACCCCTAATCCAGGGCTGGTAGAGGATATAGCTAACGGTGGGGAGAGTTGGTACTGACCAGTACTTTGATAAGGCGTACATGTCGTTCGCCCGGTCCTGTTCCCACTTCCGCGGGTCACCCTCATGATAAATGGCTTCCCGGTCAACCATCTCGTCAAAAACGGGATCAACAGTCATGCAAGGATTCATAAACCACTTTGATGAATACGTCATTACCGGAGGGCCAGCTCCAAAAGCAGTGGGCGCATACGGGCCCCAGACCATCTGATCGTGCTTGTGAAACATATAGACATAGCTGAAAAACACGGTAGATTCCACTGTCTCAATCTCTATATCAACGCCGATGTCAGCATAGTAGCCTTTAAGTATCTGGGGCAGGTCCATGTCGCTAGCAGAGGATACCAGCAGACTGGTCTTGAAGCCATTGGGATATCCGGCTTCAGCCAGAAGCTGTCTGGCGCCAGCTGGATTATAGCTATGACCTTCCTGGAGTTCTTCTGGCCACTCCTCGAATGGAGTGTAGTAGGGTCCCGTACTCGGTCCGTAAATCCCGTATGGTTTCCCCTCTACCCTGCCGCCAAAGTAGGTCTCCGCCAGTTCCTTGTGATTTATGGCCATGTTCATTGCCTTTCGAACATTGATGTCAGTAAAAGGCTCCCTGTCAACCCTCATGGCAATAGCCATACCGCCACCAAGTATAGGTACCTGCCCAAGCTCGGGGTTCGTCTTCTCGAAGCTGTCGGCCTGCTCCCATGGCACACCAGTAACCATGAATATTTTACCTGTTCGCAGTGCTGCATAGGCAGTAGACTGGTCTGGTATTATCAGGAACTTCACTCCGTCTATATACGGTATCTCCTTCTCCGGGTGACGCTGGTCCCAGCCCCAGTAATTGGGATTCCTGATGTAGGTTGCCGAGCTCCCGGCGACATAATCTTCTAAAAGAAACGGTCCGGTGCCTACGGCGTTCTTCCAATCAGCAAGGTCTCCGTACTGCTCGACTACTTCACGGGGCATATTTATGCCACCAGGACCATGCTGCCACTGCCACCATCCGGGTACTGGATAATGTGTCTTGAAAATAATCGTGTATTTATCGGGAACGGTTATGGATTCGATATCGAGATAACCTTTATGGAAGACATACGGGGTGCCCGACTCAAAACCACCACCCAGACCCCCCATTCGATACCAGTAATAGGCCAGGTCATCAGCGGTGAATTCCCGTCCATTCATCGGTGGCTTGTCCTGCCAGTAGACCCCTGGACGTATATGGATGATATAAGTTAAGTCATCCGGGAATTCAAAACTCTCACATATTGTGAACTCCTGCTTAAACGGGTCTGAATAACCACCCTGCAGGGGCATTTCCTTGCGGTCTGTCGTCCAGTTCATCCCCCAAAGACCCTCGTTATACATGGCTCTTAAGCCAGACCAGTCATCAGCCCGCCAGGGGTCCCAGCTGGAGATATCTCCCATAAGTCGCCAGTTTAACGTACCACCATACTCTGGCTCTCCATGGTAATCCCACCAGTTTCCTTCTGCTGGCGGTACTACTACTTCCTCCTCTTCCTCTGGTATTATTATCTCTTCTTCCTCTGTTGGTATTATTTCCTCTTCCTCTTCTTCTTCGGCACAGGAGGCTAGCACTAATGATAGCACCATCAAAGAACTTATTAACAACCAGATAATCTTCTTCATTTTTTATCCTCCTTTTTTATTAGTCCACCTGAGGTGGCAGATACCAACACTTTTTAAAAAGGTGATTCTATAGCTTGTCTGAAAATATTATATCGCTTCTGTATCCTTGTCAAGTAGGCAAAATAATTGTTTAAGCTGTGAATTGACTAGTATTTAAAAAAATAGTATATAAGAATGGGTACCAATGACGATAAATTAATCTCAGCAGTGCTAGGGGGTGAAGAACTCTATTCTCAGGTACTACCAGACTATACCCGGGTATTGATTCTTGCCTTTCATCTTGACGTACCCCATCCGTTAGGGGTATAAGATATAGTGTATATAATGTGAAATATTGAGGCTTTTAATATTTAACTGGATATGAAGCTTAAAATAAAAGGCAACACGTGAAAGGGGGCTGATATGCATCGCTGATTACATAATTAGGTTTGTAAACATTAATTGTGCTCAATGGGTACTAAGGTAATGAATTGATTTAATAGGGGCCTACTTATTAAAATTCTATTAAAGGAAAATAATAATGGCCATAGAATTGGTACATATTGGATTTAATAATATAATAGCAATGAATAGAGTTGTTGCTATAGCTTCACCAAACTCAGCACCTACCAAGCGTACTATCCAAGAAGGGAGAACCAAAGGACTATTAGTTGATATGACTAACGGCAGAAGAACCAAGGCTGTTATCATCACTGATAGCGGTCACATTATTTTGGCTGCCCTTGCACCAGAAACTATTGCTGGCAGGTTACAGGCAAGTCGAGCTGATAGCTACACAGAGCACATAGGTTCAGTTTTAAGATTAGAACAAGTTGATGAAAAAAGCAGCTCATAGAAGTCAGCCCATGTTCAACCTACCAACAAGACCGTTACTCATAGTTCTCTCTGGCCCCTCAGGAGTGGGCAAGGATGTCGTTTTGACCAGGATGAAAGAATCAGGTTATCCTCTTAAATACATTACTACCCTCACCACAAGACCTCAGCGACCCCGTGAGAGAAACAATGTAGACTATCATTTCGTCTCAATGGAGAGATTCCAGGAGATGATTGNCAATAATGAGTTATTAGAGCGGGCTAATGTCTATGGTAATTGGTATGGCGTGCCNAAGGAAGAAGTCAAACAGGCGCTAGACAAGGGGCAGGATGCAATGGTAAAGGTTGATGTTCAAGGAGCCGCTAATATTAAAAAAATCATGCCTGATGCGATATTAATCTTCCTTATGCCTCCTTCGCTAGAGGAGCTTCTCGCCAGACTAAAAAAACGCCGCACCGAGTTGCCATCTGACCTGGAATTACGCCTGAAGACGGCAGAGAAAGAAATGGAACAGCTATCTCTCTTCGACTATATAGTCGTAAACAGGTGGGACGAGGTTGACCAGGCGGTGTCAGAAATTAAGGCTATTATTACTGCCGAAAAACGTCGGGTAAATCCTAGAGAGATTGTTTTATAGGTTAGTTAAGTTATCGTTTTAAGTATCCAGGCAAACAAATAACCAAGACCCCCACAGATGGGGAAGGTCAGTATCCAGGCAGCTATAATGTTGCCAGCTAATCCCCAGCGCACGGCGGAAAGTCTTCTGGTAGCTCCCACCCCCATAATAGAGGAACTGATGCAATGGGTAGTGCTTACGGGGATGCCAAAGTGTGAAGCTACCTCAATGACAGCCGCTGCTGAGGCCTCAGCGGCAAAGCCGTGAACTGGTTGTAGAGTGGTAACCCTCGTCCCTAGTGTCCTGATAACCTTCCAGCCCCCAACAGCAGTGCCTGTACTTATAGCCCATGCCGATAAAACTACAACCCACCACAAATCGCCATAGGGAAGTTGCTCCCACAGACCGGTTTCCCCTGTGTAGATGACCAGTGCCATAGTAATCACACCAATCGGCATCTGACCATCATTTTTACCATGGCTGTAGGCCATAAAAGCAGCAGAAAGGATTTGCAGGTTGCTAAAGATACCTCGTACCTTATCTGGGGCTTTCTTCCGAAATAGCCAAAAAATAATAACCATCAGCGTAAAACCAGAGGCAAAGCCCAGCAGTGGAGCCGTAGCTACTGCCATCAGGGTTTGTGGCAGACGGGAACTCCATCCCCATAACACGGCTCCAGGACCAGCTAAAGCCACCCCAGCTGCCGCTATTCCAGCCACAAAGCCGTGGCTTATGCTCACTGGTAAGCCAAGGTAGGTAGCCAGGGTAGTCCAGATAATAACTGAGGCTAATGAAGCAATCACTGGCACGTAATCGAACTCCGCTATAACCTCCGGGGAAAGAATTCCTTTACCAATAGTAACGGCGACGGCTGTGCCAGTAGCTGCACCGGCCAAATTAAGAAATGCAGCCATTATTATAGCGTTGCGGGAGGAGAGGACACGGGTACCAATTACAGTAGCGATGGCATTGGCGGCATCGTTGAAACCATTAACTATTCCAAAACCAACCGCCAGAACAATGATGAAAACAAAGATGCCGAGAGATGACTCAGGCATGCTTGAGGGCTACCCCTTCCAGGACATTAGCCACATCCTCGCACCTGTCAGTGGCACTTTCCATGTACTCGTATATTTCGCGCCACTTGATAATATCAACAATATCTGTGGTATTGGTAAACAGCTCACCCATCGCTGCACGGTATACCTCATCGGCTACATTCTCAAGTCGGTTAATCTCCACACATCGCTCAAGAACCTGCTTCAGCCCGGTGCGGTGGCGCAGTTGAGGTACTGCACTTTCTACTTCGGTNGTCGCTTGGACTATGATATCAGCTAGTTCTCTGGCACTCGGGCCGGGACGGTCTACCTTATAAATGAACATGCAGTCAGCTGCGTGGTGGATGAAGTCGGTAACATCATCCAGACTGTGAGCAAGGAGAGCCATGTCCTCCCGATCAAATGGGGTGACAAAGGTGCGATTTAGCTGCTCCATGATGTGATGAGTAATCGAGTCTCCCTCGTGCTCGAGCTCGGTTATTTCGCTTACCCTTTCTCCAACATTTTCCCATATATCAGCCAACTCTTTTAGCTGTTGAGCTGCTTTCACCATATTCTGGGCACTGGCCTCGAAGAAATCGAAAAACTTCGCTTCCCGGGGGATAAAAGGCAACCTGAACACTGCTAATCCTCCTTTATCACACAAGGCACACCAGAATAATAGGGGTACAAAGAATTGAGAACGATAAAAGACAAGTCTAACATCATTAATTACAATATGAGTTTAGATGAGGTATATATGATTGTCAAGCCCAATATTGCTTGATTATAATATGAATAAGACCTCGAATAGTACAGAGTCAGGCTAGGCTTAATTTTGTGCTAAGAAGGCAGCAGGTATTTAATTGCAGGTGGGCAGAGAGAGCGTGTTTAGACGGGAGAAACAAGGGCAACGTCCACAACGGCGACTACTAGAACGGCGGGAATTTTTAAAGGGCATTACATTGTTGGGTGGACTGGCGTTACTATCCTACCTTGTCCCTTCCTGTCTACGGAGAGAAGAGTCAACGCCTGCGTCGGTACCCCCATCCACACCTGCTGAGGAGGAAATTATGACCAGTACGATTAGTTTAGTGTGCACCCAAAACCGAATGGAAGGCGTGAAAAAAGCTATTGCTTTATTCGGGTCAAACCCAGTACGGGGGAAAGAGGTTATCCTCAAACCTAATTTTAATACCGCTGATCTAGCCCCAGGTTCTACGCACAATGATACCTTACATTCCCTGGTGACTACCCTTCAGAAGATGGGGGCTACTCGAATTACGCTGGCTGAGCGTAGTGGACCTGGCGATACTACCCGCCAGATAATGGAAAAGAAGGGCATCTTCGACCTTGCTCAGGAGTTGGGCTTCGAAATAGTTAATCTCCAGGAGTTGGATACTGAGGGATGGGCTCACCTGCATCCAGAGGACAGCCACTGGAGTGACGGATTCCTCTTTCCGCGTATCTATTTGGAGGCGGAATCTATTGTCCAGACTTGCTGTCTTAAGACGCATTCCTTTGGCGGCCACTTCACCCTTTCCCTGAAAAATTCTGTGGGTATGGTGCCAGGCGGTAGCCCATATATGCGTGAGTTACATAGCTCATCTTATCAAAGGCAGATGATTGCCGAGATTAATACTGCTTATTCCCCTGACCTCATTGTACTGGACGGGGTAGAAGCCTTCGTTGATGGAGGTCCGGCTTATGGTACCCGGGTGGAGGCTGGTGTGGTACTGGCCGGCAGCGACCGGGTGGCAATTGATGCGGTTGGGGTATCCATCCTGCGATTGTTAGGCACTACCCCCGAGGTAAGCCGAGGAACGGTCTTTGAGCAGGACCAGATTGCCAGGGCAGTGGAGCTAGGCCTGGGAGTTAAATCACCTGAACAAATCCAGCTCATTACTGACGACCCGGAAAGCGAAGACTTCGCCAGAAGGGTCAAGGATATTCTGCTTAAGGACTAGTTTTTACTTGCTGGGACATTGAGATTCTTTCCTGTTTCAGCGCTATCGGACACTTTAATTCACCTTAGTCTCGCTCCTATCCACCTTATACCAAGACTTAGCACTTGAGTATATGAGTATATATGAATATAATATGACCTAAATTGCTGGGAATGGGCTTAAAGCATAATTTCAACCAGCAGATAGGAGGAGATTGAACATGGAGACAAGTGCTTTCATANTGGATATGCTCGGACATATGAAACAGTCACTTANGGGAGCGGTGGATGGTTTGAGCCAGGAAGAGATAGAATGGCAACCNGGTAGAGAAGCCAACTCAATAGGGTTTATTTTGTGGCATATGGCGCGGGCCGAAGACAGTGGTATTCAAGATTGGCTTCAACAGAAGCCTCAGGTATGGACATTAGAGAAGTGGTACCAGAAACTGAACCTGTCAGAGAATCCAGAGGATAGCGGATATGGCTATACGGCTGAACAGCTTGCCGCCTTTCCGGTTCCTGAGCTCAAGGATTTGCTGGGTTATTCGGATGCGGTAAGATCGCGCACCATAGATTACCTTCAAAGCATAACTCCTGATGAGTTTGATAAGGTAGTTAAGACTCCTCTTGGGGAGTTTACTGCAGGCCAGATCCTTTCACTTTTCATGGTTGAACTTACCCAGCATATCGGGCACATAGCCTACCTACGTGGTCTTCAAAGGGGCATTAATAAATAACATCTGCTTTTACAGCTAGTCCAGCTTTCGTATCCGGGGAAGGAAAGCCAGTGACAGGATGGATATAAGGATAAGAATTATGGCGAATCCACCGAGTGCCCACTGCACACCCATAGACTCTGCCATCGCACCGGCGATAAAGGTACCCAGGCTCATTATGCCGAACTGCATCATGAGGATGCTGGTTACTCGCCCCCGATATTCTGGTTCAACATAATATTGAATCATGGTATTACCAAGGGTCATATTCACCGACTGCCCTATTCCAACGAAGATAATTAAGCCAATGGAGAGGAACCATATGGTGGAGAAGGAGAAGCCCGTAAGGGCTAAGCCCAGTATTACGCTGCTAGCCAGCATCATTAATCCACGCTTCTTATTGGGCAGGGAGGCAAGGATGAGGGAACCGACTATGGCACCGGCGCCAGATACACTCATCAATAAACCACCACCCCCTTCGTCAACATTAAGAATATCGGTACAAAAGAAGGGCAGCAGCATCTGATAGGGCATCGAAAACAGGATAACCATAAGGGATAGGAGTACGATGAGGAGGATAGTGGTCTGGTGCCGGAGGTAGTTAAACCCTGCTCTTATACTGGCCAGGGCACTAATGTTGCGGACAGTTATCTTCCTGGTGCGTGGTAGAAACACAAAGAAGACCGCCGACATAAAATACATACCAGTCATGACGTAGTAGACAGCATCATAGTCAAAGGCGTTGATGAGGAAACCGGTGATTGCTGGGGCAAAGACCCTTATGGTGTTCATCCCCATGTTACTCAGGGATATAGCGTTCATCAGCTGCTCCTCACCAACAATCTCAGGGAGGATAGTCTGTAGTGAAGGCATCATAAGAGCCATTACAATTCCCTGGCCCATAGAGGCTAGCACCAGGATAGACCACGATGGAAGGACCATCCCGAGGATGGTGAAGGTACGTTCGGGACTGAGGTAGCCCAGAGCAAGGGCGAGGCCGACACCCAGGGAGAATATAGCTGAGACTATCTGACCGATAAGCATGACATACTTCTTATGCACCCGGTCAGCAATAGCTCCGCCGAAGAGGGACAAGAAAAGCATGGGTATGGCGTGAGCAAAAGACATCGCCCCCACCACAAGTGGTGATTCGGTCAGGCGCGCTATCAGCCAGGTACGGGCAAACATCTGAATGTTCATGCCTACCATCTGGCCCAGCATACCAACATAGAAGAGGCGGTAGACAGGGTTCTTCAGGGAGCTGAAGGTCTGTAGATTGCGTAAGGAGAATCCACCTCGACGACCACCCATCCCCGATCCCGCTCCCATATCGTTATATCCATCTAAACGATTATTCAATCACTAATCCTGCACTTCTACCAAACGGAACTGAGGAAAGGTGAAGACAAAGAAATAAATAGCTCCTCAGAGGAAAGCCGCAATTTTTCAGGATTCCCTTATACCATCATAGTTTATCCTTATGAGGAGCACAATAGCAAGTTGTTATACTTCTATACTGTACGGAAGAGCTTGAGCTAACAGAATTTGTTCAGGTAGCTAGTCCAGTTTGCGTAGACGGGGAACAAAGACTAGCGCCAGCGTGGATATAAAGAAAAGAGCTATGGCGAATCCACCGAGTGCCCACTGCACACCCATGGACTCCGCCATCGTACCGGCGATAAAGGTACCCAGGCTCATGAAGCCAAACTGCATCATGAGGATACTCATTATCCGCCCCCGATAATCTGCTTCTACATAATATTGAACCAGGGTGGTACCAAGGGCCATGTTGCTCGATTGTCCTATTCCAACGAAAGTAATTGTGAACAGGGCGAGTGACCACAGGCTGGAGAAGGAGAAGCCCGCCAGAGCTATGCCTAATAATATACCGCTAATCAGCATCATTAAGCCGCGCTTCTTGTTGGGTAGGGAGGCGAGGACAAGGGAACTAGCGATAGCACCGGCACCGGAGACACTCATCAGTACCCCCCCGCCCCCTTCATCAACATTCAGAATATCCTCACAGAAAAAAGGAAGCAGCATCTGATAGGGCATCGACAGTATTACGGTTAAGAGGGTCAGGATCAGGACAAGGAGGACGGTTGTCTCGTTTCGTAAATAACTGACCCCTGCTTTTATGCTGGCCATGGCGCTGCTAACAGGGACGATTGTTTTTCTGGTATGCGGTAGAAAGACCATGAAGATTGCAGACAGGAAGTGCATGCTAGCCATGACATAGTATACAACCTCATAATCAAAAGCCTTAATGAGGAAGCCGGTAACTGCTGGGGCAAAGACTCTCAAAGTATTCATCCCCATGTTGCTCAGGGATACAGCGTTCATCAGCTGTTCCTCACCAACAATCTCAGGTACGATGGTCTGGAGTGAGGGCATCATGAAAGCCATAACGGTTCCCTGAAAGAAGGAAGCCGCCACCAGAATCGACCATGATGGGATGACGAATCCCAGGATGGCGAATGTGCGTTCGGGACTTAGATAGTTCAGGGAAAGGGCGAGGGCAGTGCCTAGGGAGACCAAGATCGAGACTATCTGACCGATGAGTAAGATATATTTCTTCTGCACCCGATCAGCAAGAGCTCCGCCGAAGAGAGACAGTGATAGCATTGGTAGGGCGTGGGCGAAAGTCATCGCCCCTACAATTATTGGTGAATCGGTCATGCGCATTAACAACCAGACGCCGGCAAAGATCTGTATATTCATACCTGCCATCTGTCCCAGCATACCAAAATAGAAAATACGGTAGACCGGATTCTTCAGCGAGCTGAATGTTCGTAAATTACGTAGGGAGATTCCACCTCGACGTCCACCCATCCCAGAGTCCATTCCCGTGTCGCCGTATCCATCTAAACGATTATTCACTCACTAATTCCTGCGCTTTCACCAGACGGGACTGAGGAAAGACAAAGACAATACAACGAACAGCTCCTCAAGAGGAAAGGAGAATTTTTCAAAATTCTCCTATATCGTCATAGTTTACAATTATAGGTTTACAAAACGCAAGTTAGCAATATTAACGAGCTACCATCTTTTGATACAAGTAAGACAAAAATGCTACACTATTATATACGAATATGGAATACAATATTACTAAAGAGAGTTTGGATAGCCTTGATTCCTGTTGGGCTGAGTCAAGTCATGGTCTGAGTTGGAATTCGGTTTTTATTTTGCCTGCCTGGTTAAGAGTCTGGTGGCAGCAACTTGGGCCTGAATCTGAGCCGTATTTGATTGCTGTTCGACAGGGAGAGAGAGTCATTGGCATCGCACCGTTAATGGTAGAGGATAGGANGGCGTCTTTCATTGGTAGTGTGGATGTCTGTGATTACCTTGACTTCATTGTTGTCCCCGGAATGGAGAATGATTTCTTTAGCGTGATTCTCGATGATTTAAGGCAGAAAGGTATTAATCAACTGGACCTGGGGCATTTAAGGCCTGATTCCACGGTACTCACTCACTTAACAGCTATTGCCAGCAACCGCGGACATGAGGTTCTCTGCCACCCGGAGGACGTTACTCTGGAGCTAAATTTGCCCCCTACCTGGGAAGAGTATCTGGAGACACTGAATAAGAAGCAGCGTCACGAAGTTAAACGCAAGCTAAGGCGATTGTGGGAGGCAGGTATTGTAAATTACCGCTGCCCTGAGGTTAGTCATGAGGATAAAGGCTTGATGGACATGTTTTTGCAGCTTTTTTCACTGAGCAATGAGGAGAAAGCCAATTTTATGACTGACCGTATGGAATCGTTCTTTAGGGCATTAGCCAAGGCTATGGCTGAGATTGGAATACTCAGGTTCGGTATTCTTGAGTTGGATGCGCAGCCCACAGCTATGATTATGGGTTTTGACTACAATGGCTCAATATACCTGTATAATAGTGCCTATGACCCTCAATATAACTCCTTAAGCGTGGGAATACTCAGTAAAGCCCTGTGTATTAAAGAGAGCATTCAAGAGGGTAAAAAAAGGTTCGACTTTCTTAAAGGGGATGAAATTTATAAATACCACCTTGGCGGTCGGGAGATCCCCCTATATAGTTGTCGGATAACTATTAGGTGACTTTAGAGAGGAGTAAAAAGAACTTTGATTCCAGCCAATCAAATAAGAATAGCAATGCTCAGTGCGCACAGCTGTCCTGTTGGGTATTTAGGAACCAAGGATACTGGCGGCATGAGCGTCTATATCCGGGAGTTGGCTAGTGAACTGGGAAAGCAGGGACACTTGGTGGATGTATATACCCGTGTCCATGACCCCGAAGACCATCAAATTTACGAGCTAGGTCAGAATGCTCGGCTTATCCACCTCAGGGCAGGCGAGGACGAGCAAATAAATAAGTTAGCCGTGTATTCGTATCTACCCGACTTTGCCTGTAATCTGGAAAATTTCAGGAAGCACAACAACCTCCGCTATGATTTGGTATACAGTAATTACTGGCTTTCGGGTTGGGTGGGAAAATATCTGCAGCGGTGGTGGGATATTCCNCATATCATCACNTTCCACACGCTGGGTGCTGTTAAAAATACCTTTGGCATTGGCGAGGATGAGCCGGCACTTCGCATCGAGACCGAAAGAGACTTAGTGCGAAGTTGTCATCATATTATCGCTACAACAGTGAAAGAAAAAGAGGCTTTAACTCTGCACTATGACGCTTTACCGGAGAGAATCGGTGTTGTTCCTTGTGGAGTGAATCTGGAGCTTTTCCAGCCCATAGACAGAGAGGTGGCGAGGCAGCAGCTAGGACTTACTGACGATAAAGTAATCCTGTTTGTCGGCAGGATTGAGCCTTTGAAGGGCATTGAACAGCTACTGAAGGCTGTATCATACCTGACTGATATTCAGGGACTGAGACTGATAATCGTTGGCGGTGATGAATACAGCCAGTACGAGATGGAAAGGTTGCAGAAGCTATCCCACGACCTTAACATACACAAATCGGTTACCTTCCCAGGGGTGGTAAAGCATGAAAAACTGCCCTTTTATTACAGTGCAGCTGATGTTTGCGTAATTGCCTCTTATTATGAAAGTTTTGGGCTGGTAGCTTTAGAATCCCTGGCTTGTGGCACGCCAGTAGTGGCGACTGATGTAGGCAACCTGAAAAGTATCATTCGTCAAGAAGAGGCAGGATATATA
>JGI24422J19971_10002137_pt1 | contig 12236 bp, 10 predicted proteins | sample DeeMarSWOR152_54_FD_19971 | JGI IMG/M metagenome (IMG submission 19971) | reverse complement strand
GAAGTCAAACCAATCGGCAGCCCAACCATCTCGATTACGAGCGCAGATAATAGCGCGGTTTACTTACTGGGCACTCTGGCCGGTGGTGACCTGGTCCCGGTCGGGACGATTGCAGGAGGCTACACTTGTTTTAAGGCGGATATTGGTAACCTTGTTGTAACAGACGCTGGCAAGGCGCTTGGTTCTGCCGCGTTGAATATGATCCTTTACACGCAAACGCCCGGACTTGATTTTGAACTGTCATTACAGGGTGGAAGTGGAACTAACTATCGCAGCTTTGCCCAGATGTTGGCCGGCGGTTATGCCGGCGGCAATGGCTTCAGCGGCGCCATGTCGATTCCTGAGCCGACTACGATAGCTCTGCTGGGTCTTGGTTCTTTGACTTTATTAAGAAAAAGAAAACACAAGGCGTAAGACAGTCCCGCCTTTTACCAACTGACGGGCTGTGGGTACTAAGCTTGCAGCCATTTTGTATCGTGTGGCGAGGGTTGTGCGCTGAAAAAACTTCTCGCCGTGGGCCGATAAAAAGGCCCGCTGCTTCACGCAGAAAACAGAGAAGGCGTTGATACGTTTTTTAAACAGCAACATTTCAATTTTTTTACTGGTGCTGAAACACCTTTTGTGGTATAATACATTTAGCATTTGGAAGGAAGTGTTGTATGTTTGTATTTGGATTTATAAGGAAATGTTTACGTCAATTGTGGCGTTCATGCGGACCTCCGCATACCGGGATTGATTACCATAGATGGGAAAGCAAGACCGAGTCTTTTAGAAGTTTGTCGAAAGAGCAATATTTAATTCCTGAGGTTAAAGACAGATACCACGAGTAGTCCGGCCTATCGGTACTTGTTCTGCTTAGCTTTGGGAGCGAAGTCATACAAAAAACACTTATTCTTCCGCAAACAAATCTTTTCGGCTTAACCAAAACGTTACACGTCCCAGTCTTTAGAGTTTTTTACAAATTTGTTCTGCAGGATTACGCCTATTAATGTCGGTGCCGTCAGGACAGTGGGCAGAAACCATTTTTTGGTAAATATTATTTCTTCTAATCGCTCGGAGGTTTGCGGATAAATGTATAAAATCGCCAGAGATCCGACCACGATTAAACAGCTTCCACCAAGGCTGGAAAAGAGTATGACAGCGACTTTGAAAACGATAAACGATATCATACCGCCGGCGACCATCCCAACAAGCGCCCCGGCCAGGATATATCTTTCGGTCAGGCCAGAAGCGTACCATATCCCTGACGATAGTATTCCGCCGGCTGCGGCACCTAATAAACAAACAGCCCATTTCATCAAGGGCACGGAAAGAACCGCAAGCAGGACCATGCCTACTATTCCGCCCCAGAGCTGACTGTTCAGGCCGACGATCTTGTCGGTTATTGCTACACCCAGAAACAATCCCAATAGGGCAAAGCTGATTACGACCAATATTTTGAAGACACGCCAGCCGTAGAAAAGACAGACCACACCGAAAGAGATGAAAGTTACCGCTTCAACCAGATTGAGAGAAGTAATATATGACCAAAAGGTTTCCATTGGGACAACTGCTTCTTCCGCGGCCTGCGGGGAAGAATTTTCAACCGCCTGTGCAAGGATGGTAACACAATCCATTATTTTTCTCCTTAAATTTTCTTTGTAGCTTCTTTTTTACAAAACGCCGGAGCTGTTATGACGTCCGCCAACCTTCCTTTGTTCGGTCGGGTTCTTCCTTGTTCTTACTAATTCGTCTTCTTCGTGCCGAGTGTGTTTTTGGATGTTTACAAAGTAATAGCTGCTCAATCGTGCCGAAAGCTATCATTGCTATAAAGGCAGTGGCATAATATGATGACTTNCTGCAAATGATGCTGACAGGCACAGTCCCTTTATGCAACAACAGCAAAATCATACCGCCGAAAATAAGTATCGTTCCCAGAACCGAACAGCACAAAGCCATGGCCAAGCGCCACAGGCAAACTCCCGCCACTATAAAAATCAGTGCCGAGACCATTATTATCGCCCAGTGATGCATGGACATTTGTAAACCAGCGTGTTTTATCCTTTGGCCGGCATCGATTATATAATCTTTCATTATTTCCGCACTTGCACGAACACTGATAGCTTGGCGCTGAGCTGACGTTTCAACCGCTCTTACCGTAGCTGCTTCTTGTGTATATTCAATGTAGGGCCCGACTAAAACGACAAAGGCAACCGCCGCAGCTAATGCGCCTGTAAGTATTGCGATAAATAACCTTTCAAGTATTGCTGCGATACCTGCGACAAGAGCCGCCGAGAACACTACCGAGGTGAGGTTTTGGCCGATTATAAAAAATCCACAAACAGCTCCGGTAATCGCGCCGGCAGTTGGGAGTAAAAGTTTTCTAAAGCCCAGGCCGCCGAGCCAGATAAATAAACCGGCTATAACACAAGCCAAGCCCGGCCCGACCAAAACTACTGGGCTGAGACCTGCCGTTCCGCCAATGGCGGATTCCAAATCTTGTAAAATTTGAAGCATAGCGTTCTTATAAGCTGCGCGAACCTATTGCCCGCCCCCGTGAAAACAGGGGGCAGTTTATTCTTTATTTATCGGCCTATTAGCACAATTTTCGTTAAATCGCAGACTGCGCGTGTAATATTAGGCCAAAAAGGACGGTTTTGGACGATTAGGGTGGGTTTAATGCGGATGAGAGGAGTCGAACCTCCACGGGCCGAAGCCCACAGGCACCTGAAGCCTGCGCGTCTGCCAATTCCGCCACATCCGCAAGGTTTTCTATTTGCGCACTTCCCGGACAACAATGTCTTAGGTGATACCAATATTAACAATTCCTGCCGCTTCGTCAAGAATTTTAATATAAACCCCGTTAGAAATTACTTCACATAGTGGATTTTCAGGCTTTCAGCATTGATTTCTCCCGAAGGGATGCCCTTTGGTCATAACAGGGCTCATGTATAATTGGTGCTGGACAAAGCCGTCCTATAAACCATAAAAGGCTTTACAAAAGCAGCCCCAATACTCGATACTTGATTCTCGATGAGCACCGAGCACCCGGCATCGAACGTGAGCAGCCTAAAGCCTTTATAAACAAGGGCTTACATCGCATTTTAAAATCGTGGACATCCTGCCTGAATGCAAGGAATTTCAACGTCTTGCAGCATTGAATTACAAGATAGGGCTTAATCACTTCTGCAGATTGTCCGAAAAGTATTAAATTCGATTATTTACTATCGCCAAGAAACCAAAACAAAGGCGGTTTTTTGTCTTTGCTGGTTTTTATTCTATATTTAAACAGGGAGTCTGGTGAGTAGTGAGTGGTGAATATTTTTTTTCACCAATTAACCACGCTCCGTCGCTGAAGCTTTGGAGCGTAGGCGACTCACCAATTAGAGTCGATAAACAGCAGTGTGCCTATTAAATAGAGGCGTATGTATCCGCATTTGAAGTGGAGGTAACATTAATCGGATGGGCACGGCACAAAGCATCTCCAAGATTTTTGGATCAAAGAAAACCATCTCCAAAACTCCTGAAGCGGAATTGGAAGCCAATCTTCCTTTCGGCGAACTGCTTGTTTCAAAAGGTCTGATAAGCCGCGAAGAATTGGAGAAAGTTCTAAAGGAGCAAAGCAAGCAAGGCGGTCGGCTGGGTGAGATACTGCTTCGACTTGAGAAGCTAAATCATGAGGATGTTACTCGCGCCCTGGCTGAGCATCTCTCGATGGAATACATCTCTTTAGGTGATACCAACAAGATAGACAAGATAGATATGGATATCGCTCGTATGTTGCCTGAGAGTATCGCCAAGCGATTCTGCCTTGTGGCTATAAGTGAAGATGATGACAAAGTTGTCGTTGCGATGGCTGACCCGCTTAATGTTATCGCCATAGATACAATTACCCTGAAAATGAAGCGTCAGATTAAACCGGCAATTAGCTCTCCCCGGGAAATTCGCCGTGCGATAGAATTCATTTATCACGGTTCGGATGTTGAAGAACAACAGCTTCGCAACCTGGTTGAGGGTGAAGGCGACGAAGAAGGTATACTTGCGGAAGAAATCGATGAACCGGATATCAGCGGCGAGGCAGATGCAAACAAGGCCCCAGTGATTCGGTTCGTTGACTTGCTCTTGAGCCAGGCCGTCAAAAGCAGAGCCAGTGATGTTCATATAGAGCCTCAGGAAAAAACAATGATGGTTCGCATGCGAATTGATGGAGTTCTGCGTGATATGGTACCACCGGCCAAAAAGATGCAGGCAGCGGTAATTGCCAGAATAAAGATTATCGCGCGAATGGATATCGCCGAGCGCAGACTGCCCCAGGACGGCCGATTCCAAGTGAAGACTTCCGGTCGAAGTATAGACGTTAGAGTATCGGTAATTCCAACAATATATGGTGAAAAAGTTGTAATGCGAATACTGGATGCATCGGCGGTAAAGCACGAACTGGGACAACTTGGGCTTGAGCCTAAACTTTTCGAAGAGTTCAAAGACATGCTGGCACGACCCCACGGGATAATGATTGTTACCGGGCCGACCGGCAGTGGTAAGAGTACCACGTTATACTCTGCTCTGAATTACGTCAAGGACCCGGCGAAAAATATTACAACGGTCGAGGACCCTGTCGAATACCGTCTTGCCGGAATTAACCAGATTCAGGTCAAGCCGGAAATTGACCTGGATTTTGCACAGTGCCTGCGAGCAATTTTGAGACAGGACCCTGACATAATTCTAATAGGTGAGATTCGGGACAAGGAAACGGTCGAAATTGCAATAAAGGCATCATTGACAGGCCATCTTGTTTTGAGCACGTTTCACACCAACGATGCACCCAGTGCGTTAAGCAGATTGCTCTTTATGGGGGTTGAGCGGTATCTGCTGGCTTCGTCGCTGAATTTAGTTATTGCCCAGCGATTGGTTAGAAAAATCTGTGAAAACTGCAAAGAGCCTATAACCTTAAGCGAGGAAGTCCTTAAGCGTATGAAGATTGACCTCAAGAAAAGCAAGGATACAACCTTCTACCATGGTCAAGGCTGTTCAGCGTGCGGAGGAGCAGGTTATTTAGGCAGATTGCCCATATTTGAGTTTTTGGTTATAGATGATGAAATAAGAGAACTGATAATTGCCAACAGCAGCGAGGCGCAGATAAGACAAGCAGCACGTAAAAAAGGTTATGGTGGTTTACTTGAAAGCGGCGTAAATAAGGCATTGGCGGGTTTAACCACCGCCGAAGAGGTCATTAGTGTAGCTTTTACGGGATGAGTTTAGTAGCCAGTGGCAGTTATGGGGGCAAGGGCATTTGGAAAAAAACAGTAAAGACAAGTCTTTGTTTTCTCGCAAAGGGCAAATCCGGCCCAACTTTGCACATAATATTTACCTATAATATTGGAACGAGACTTTATATACCTAATAATGGAATTTTCGTTAAACTCGATGTTTCCAGACACCGATAAAATATAGCCGTGAAATGGTAAGAAAAGTGCGCTTTTGCTGCTTTGCTGTATGGGCAGACAAAGCCTAACTGCGCAAGTTACTTTCGTGACATAGATCAGGATTAGAGACAACCGGATAGCTGGATATCCTTCTGAGAAGGTTCGATAAATGAAAAGCTACAAATATGTCGCTCGAGATTCAACAGGGACCCAGAAGAAAGGTCTTGTGCAGGCAGCTTCATCAGCTGACGTACTTGGTCATCTTCGAGAGCAAGGTCTTACACCTATTTCTGTCGATGAGACATCCGCAGGAGTACCAAAAAGCCGGCGAGTAAAACATCGCAAACGCATCAAATCAGCGGACCTTGCAGCGCTTTGCTGGCAGTTGTCCACAATGCTCGAGGGAGGAATTCCTATTACGGTAGCTTTAGACACGATTGCCGAAGATTCAGAAAATTCAAATCTTGAGCCGATTCTGCGGGGTATCTCGGATAAGGTGAAGAAAGGTCAGTCTTTCTCGGAAGGTATTGCGGAATTTCCCAAGGTTTTCAACAACTTGTCCTGTGCTTTGATCTTAGCCGGTGAAACCGGCGGTAATCTGGGAGGCGCGCTGGGTAAGCTGGCAGAGTATTTTGACAATCGTGATAAATTGGCCAAAAAGATTAAAGGGGCAACGGTTTATCCGATCTTTGTAATGTCTTTTATTACCTTGATAGTGATATTTATAATGGCTTTTATTGTCCCGCGGTTCAAGACGATATTTGACCAGCTCGGAGGAAAGCTGCCGGCCTTTACAGAGGGATTTATGGGGTTTTACGATATTCTACGCCACAATATTATTTATATGATCGGGTTTGTTTTTGTCCTGATAATTTTCGGTGTTCTCTTCAACAAGACCAAAAAAGGACATTATTTATTTAGCAGAGCTGTTCTGCGCATACCTTTGCTTGGCAAGGTATTCAGCCAGGCCTTCGTTGCAATGTTTTGCAAAAGACAATGTCAACTTTATTGTCTTCGGGTGTTTCCGTGCTCGAGGTGTTCGATGTTCTCACTGGTATGACCGCTAACGATATTATGAAGTCTGCGGTAGTAAAAGCCAGAGAAAACATTGTCGAAGGCTCAAACATCTCTTCGAGTATGTCGGTAACGGGTTTTTTCCCCAATATGGTTATCAAAATGATACAGGTCGGGGAAGAAAGCGGGTCTTTGCCAATAGTGCTCGGAAAGACCAGCGAGCATTATGAACGAAAGATTGATTCCACAGTAACCACTTTGACGAGCCTGCTTGAGCCAATAATGATTGTATCGGTTGGTGCTGTCGTAGCGGTGGTAGTTATTGCACTGTACTTGCCGATTTTCACAATGTCGGATGTGGCAGGAGCAGGATAGTTCAATCTCGGAGCATAGCTGGTGAGTAGTGAGGATTCAGCTCACCAATTGACTACTCACCACTTGCTTTTTTGGTTTTTTGTGTTATACTTTAAATAACCAATATTGTGGGGGATGAGTCTTAACCGCAGATTTTGCAGATTATACGGACTAAAAACAAATAAAAAATCTGTGTAATCCGTGCTCCCACCCCTTGATGAAATAAGAGGTAAAAAACTCGAAAAACTCATATAGTTGTTAGTGATTTTGGTCGATAGAGGATTGAACGTGTGTATTGCGTAATACGGAGCGCACAAAGGAAAAACGCAATACAAGAATCATGAGTAGGAAGTGAGGTAATTTTCAAAACATTTTTTAGGAGATTGAAGATGAACAAAAAAAGAGAGAGAAGGGGCTTCACGCTGATTGAGCTGATGGTTGTCATCTTGATCGTCGGAATTTTAGCTGCGGTGGCGATTCCACTTATGCGAGGCCGAATCGACGCAGCGAAATGGTCGGAAGGAAAGGCGATGATGGGTACCATAGCGACCGCGCTACGTGCCTATGGTGCTGAGAAAGGTGATGTCGGCACATGGCCTCCATCAATGACTCAGTTGGGATTCGTGGCTGGCGACTTAACAGGTACGTACTTCGTGGATGCCGACTTTACTTGGGCCAATGCAGCTTACGACTCAACGGTTACCCCGTCCTTGACATATACAATTTCTTGTACGCCAAGTACTACCACATTGGTTCCTGCTACAATGACGCTGAGTCATCTCGGTGTTTGGACTCCGTAAAAAGGGAGGCCTAATGGTGGCCCAAAGCCCCCCTCTATTCCTCTTATTTATCACACAGGGTGGTTGTGGGATATATTCGCCACGTAGCAGATAAGGAGCGGCGGTGGCCCGGCTTAATGCTCATTGAACTAATGGTGGCTATGGCTGTTGTGGCCATAGCCACCTTTGCGCGCATCAAGCTGTGATTATCATTCGTGCGGACACGCCCAAATAGCGCATATGCCTATCATTGCCTGCTGCCTGCTTTGTAGGAGTTTGAAGATAGGAAAGTAGGAAAGAAGGAAGATGGGAAAGAAGAGAGATAGAAGCGGCTTCACGCTGGTCGAGCTTATGACTGTCATTATGATCGTCGCCATTTTAGTTTCGGTGGCGGTTCCACTTATGCGAGGCCGAATCGACGCAGCGAAGTGGTCGGAAGGACAGGCCATGATGGGTACCATAGCGACCGCGCTACGTGCCTATGGTGCTGAGAAAGGTGATGTCGGCACATGGCCTCCATCAATGGTTCAGTTGGGATTCGTGGCTGGCGACTTAACAGGTACGTACTTCGTGGATGCCGACTTTACTTGGGCCAATGCAGCTTACGACTCAACGGTTACCCCGTCCTTGACATATACAATTTCTTGTACGCCAAGTACTACCACATTGGTTCCTGCTACATATACGCTGGATCATCTCGGTGTTTGGACTCCGTAAAAAGGGAGGCCTAATGGTGGCCCAAAGCCCCCCTCTATTCCTCTTATTTATCACACATGGTGGTTGTGGGATATATTCGCCACGTAGCAGATAAGGAGCGGCGGTGGCTCGGCTTAATGCTCATTGAACTAATGGTGGCTATGGCTGTTGTGGCCATAGCCACCTTTGCGGGCATCAAGCTGTGATTATCATTCGTGCGGACACGCCCAAATAGCACATATGCAAATGATTTTCTTGTGCACGCGATGGACAGTTACTGCTCGAAGACAAGCAAAAGCACACGGCGGGCACGATTATCGAGCAGGCTCAATAAAGCCAAATCTTTCACATAATACCAATCCTAATTAAAAAATGCCCATACGATTGCGCAAATACTGGCTGGGAAGGCCTGGATTACTGCTTTCGCAGGTATGACAAGTTCATGCAATCGACAGCTAATAAATGAAATTGATATAATCTCCTTTTTGGCCTAATAACAGCAGCAAGCAGAAGCGATTCAGGAACCGTGCTATGTAGCGATTCATCCTTCACAGTTCTGATTTTTTTGGGAGGGAGAACGGAACTATGTTTCAGAGTAGTAACCGCCCCTGCTTGCAGGCCATTTGGTGTTTGTCCGCAGGACCGATAAACACCCAAAAGCACATCTTAAATCTTCTCATAATTGATAATTAATTGTCGGTGACTGACAGTTGCCAAAACTATCAAAAAATAATCAATAGAAAATAGTCAGTATTCGATTATTTATAGGACTGGACATCCTAAAATCACACACATCAGCCTTTGCACAATGATTGTAATTTCTAAGTAAAATGCTTTCCTTTTTAAGCCGATGAAAAGAAGAAAATAGAAGGAAGAAAGAAACGCAGAGGTGGATCTCCAATTTGAAAGTTAGAACTTTTTGTAAGGATTTATAGGCTTGGACTGGAAACGAATGCTTAATTTTACCAAGACCGAGCTTCTGGGGCTGGATATCGGTTCGTCTGCAGTGAAGGTAGTCCGGTTGCGCGAAGACGATGCCGGCTATACAGTAACCGCAGCCGGCATCGCCGAGATTGCAGTAAGTGAAGAGGATAATAATCATCGAAACACAGTCAACGCAATTCGCGAATGCCTTGAATCGACCGGGCGCAAGATGAAATTAGCTGTTTGCGGCCTAAGCGGTCCGGAAGTTGCCGTGCGGGACTTTGAGTTTCCGACATTATCGACTTCAGAAATAGATGGGGCTGTTTCGTTTGAGGCCTCGCAGGTTTGTCCGTTCAATGCGGCAGATAGTGCTGTTGATTATCACTTGATACCAAATGGCGATGATAAGACAAGAGGCATCTTAGTGGCGGCGACGAACGCTCTGATAAAAAACAAGGTGCAGCTCACTAAAGAAGCTGCCCTTAAGTGCGTTCTAATGGATGTTGAGGGATTGGCACTTTTGAACTGCTTCAATGGTCTGACCAACGATTCTGAAAAATCCACAACAGCTATCCTGAACGTTGGCGGCTCACACACGACTGTGGCAATTATGGGTAATAATGGCCGGCCGTTCATTCGCGATATAACCTATGCCGGTGATGATATTATAAAGCAGATTGCAACTGATAAAGGTATGTCAACGGAAGACGTCAGGGGGATTTTGTCCTCCGATTCGACGGCATCTCAAATAGACCTTAATGATAGTCTTGAAAAAGCCTGTCAGAAACTGATAGACGATGTTTCCAAAACGTTGCGCTACTATGCAACCCAGGAGCAATCGAGGTCTGTTAAGAAGATATTTGTTTGCGGCGGTTTTGCTCTTACCAAAGGTTTCATCAAGTTATTGAACAGACGGCTCGGAGCCGAAACGGTTTTGTGGAATCCGTTTGAGAAAATACGCTGCGATACAGCTCAGCGGCTCGGACATATTTGCAACAAGAGAGGACCTGCACTGGCAGTGGCAGCCGGCCTTGCCATGAGGACAGTTTAATTGACTATTAAAAAAGACTAAACGTTATACAAGCAGTGAGATAGGAAATCATGTTCACGATAGATTTATTAAAGGGACAAGGCATCCCGATGAAGAGCAGTCCCACGGGCATAGCCATTGCCGCGGTAACCGTGGCAGTGCCTATGACCATCGCAATAATGATGTTCGGCTTCTATCTGAACAACAGAACACACGTATCAATAAAGGAGCAGGAAATAGTCAGATGCCAGGCTGAGATTGATAAATTGTCGGGTGCTGTGGAGCTGCAAAAATCATTAGAGAAAGAGAAAATCACTTACGGTAATTACCTGTCGGAAGTTAAGTCCTCTATCAGCAGATATATCCAATGGTCACCTGTGCTGGTGACACTGGTGGAGAATATGCCCGACTCGGTAATGTTGACCGAGCTTGAGGTAAAGCAACATTCTGTGAGAAAAAAGGTTCCAAAAAAAGACAATCCACAAGAAATGATTGAAAAGAGTGTCCCCGTAAGAATATTACTGATGAGTGTTAGTGGCAGCCCGCAACACGACTGCGACAAAGCAGTCAGGGATTTTCGGAACCGGCTTCGCTCTTCAGCTTTCCTTGGGCCGAAGCTTGAGAACATCGGAGTTTCGCAGGAATCTGAGACGCTTGAAGGACGGGATGTGGCCTACTACGAGATAGAGTGTGTTTTTAAGACGAGGTTGTAAAATGTCTTTTATGAAGACACATAAAAAATATCTTATGACAACAGGAGTCATATGGGCAGCTTGCTTTGTAGCATTCCTGCTTGCCTATATACTTGTTTTATGGCCCCAAAAGAACCACGAAAAACGCGTCGAAAACAAGCTCGCTGAGAAAAAACAGGTGTATGAGTCTGCATTAAGAGCAGCCCAGGAGGAAACCAAAAGCCAGTTGACTGAGCAAATCGAGCGTTTACAAAGCAGGCTGAAGGATTTTGTCATTGATTTCGAGGACTCGGCTAATTTGACGTTTGATATAAGTCAAATTGCCAACGAGAAGAACGTCGCTTCGTTCAGCATTAAAAGTAAAGACAGCCGGGGACTCTCAACAATACCTGAGTGTAAGTATATTTGTGAGAGCCAAATTGTTATCAGCTTTGTTGGAGGTTTTAATCAGTTTGTTACATTCCTGAATGCTCTGGAGAGACACCGGCCGGTCCTCTTTGTGGACAAGTTCACAATGACTCGCTCGGGGCAGGACGATTCAGGCTATCAAGTAAGTTTGAATGTGGCGGCTTTTGTCAAACAACAGCAGTCCGAAAGACCCCTTTCGCAGGACGGTAAAACAGCCGATAAGGGCTCGATGAAACTTTACGGCAAGAAAATATGAGAATAATAGCAATAGCAAATCAAAAAGGTGGTTGCGGCAAAACAACTACGGCAGTCAACCTCGCGGTCGCCCTTGCTGAGAAAGGCAAGAAGACGCTGATAGTTGACCTCGACCCACAAGGTCACAGCACGATAGGNTTCGGCTATGANCCGGATAGCCTGACNANGACCATTTATAATGCTCTTATGAAGGCTCAACCCACAATCTCCGAAATTATAGTGAGCACGAAAATCGAGCGGCTTGATCTGGCACCAAGTAATGTCCTGCTTTCAGGTGCCGAGATTGAGCTGGCCACTGTAGTCGGCAGAGAGTTCGTCCTGGCTGAGAGGCTCAAAACAGTACAGGACAAATATGACATATCTGTTATCGACTGCCCGCCGTCACTTAGCTTATTGACCCTTAACGCACTTGTTGCCAGCACCGGTGTTATCGTGCCTGTTCAGGTGGAATATTATGCAATGGAAGGCCTGAAACAGCTATTCGAGACAGCGAGAGTTATCGGAGAGCATTTGCACGATTGCAATGTAACAATCTTAGGCTTATTGTTGACTTTTGTAGAAAAAAGGAGGCTGCTGAGCAACCAAGCTCAAAAGCAAATGCGGGAATTGTTTGGCTCTTTGGTTTTTGATACGGTTATTCACAGATGCGTAAGGTTGGCTGAAGCCCCCAGTGCCGGTGAGC
>JGI24422J19971_10002129_pt1 | contig 12267 bp, 6 predicted proteins | sample DeeMarSWOR152_54_FD_19971 | JGI IMG/M metagenome (IMG submission 19971) | reverse complement strand
GCAGATCTCGATGTCAAAACTCTAACCATGGGAGTAGTTATACTCAGAGCGTTCGCCAGCGTGTCTTTGAAAAACTTGATGCTAATCCCTTGCTCACGGCTAAGCCGCTCTGTAAACTGTTAGATTTAGACTATGGGGAACATGGGCAGTACGTTGCGAATCTGCGGCATCAGTGGAAGTATAACTATCGAAATGAACGAGGTTCAAAGTGTTCAATTCATGCGTGGCGGGGCTGGTGCTACGTGCCTGCTGGGCTGGATAGGACGGCGGCGGTGGGTGCTGGTTGGCGGGTGACTCGGGCGCGGAATCGGTGGTTGTTGTGGAAGGATCGGCTGGGGCGGTTGCAGTGGTTTGAGACGGATCGGGTGAACGTGTATGTGCGGAAACCTGCGAATCTTGGACGGGCCTATCAGCTCGTTTGTAACGGCTTCAGCTTCACCGGTCTTATCACGGACATGAAGGTGCTGGAGCAGGTCCTGCAGAGTGTTCGCTTCAACGGCGCGCATTTTGTTTTTGATGCCAAAGAAAGGTTGCCGTATCTTGTTATTGATTTGTTTCGGAAGAGTAATGGGGTTATCATTAAGGTTGGTGATCGTACTCATCCGACGGGTGTTGAGGTTATTGCGGAGTACATGGATTGGGCGGAGCGCAACGAACGCTTAGGGGATCAGCTGCTAGATGTTCTAGATAGGCTTGTTCCTTCGAACTCCAGAAGACCTGAGTTGGCGAAGGAAGACAGGTTCGTGGTGTAAGTTGTTTTGAGGTGACTCGCCGCACAAAGGTAATGAATCGAAAGCAGATGGAGCTCCGCTACGATGCTGTTCAGAAGGGAGGTCACAAGTGGCTGTGCATGCAACAGTAGATAAAGGCACTAAGGTATTCAGAAGGCGTCTCTCTCAGAATGTGTACCCACTTCGATAGGTCAAATAGCCGTCACTTTTTCTTTCTGTACTTCCATACCAGTATCGCTACCACCGCAACCAATGCAGCAACGCATACCAAAGAGAACATCAGAAGGGTATTGTCTCCTTTTGCCGTGGAGACTTTTTCAATCGTGATCTCCCCGCTGTAATCCAGTTCAACACTGAAATCTTGGCTTTCACCTTGTCCGACGGTGTCTTCAACGCTTGTCTCATCGATTACTTCACCATCTCTTACAGTGGATATGAATAGCTCATAGGCTTCTAGGGGTTCATGTGCATCCCGCCCGTCTACTGTAACTTCGAAATCAGTCATGTTCTCCGGCAGTATGACGAAAGTCGTGTTTCCCTTGTCCTCATAATAAGATCCTGGTATTTCTGTTTCCATCTCAGATGTTTCTCTGTTGAAACCTACATGTCGGGATTGGTTGTCGTGGACGTGGAGATACAGTTTACTTCCAGGCTCATGTAGGCTTACTATAGAGAACTTGACGATTGGCGATGGGAACACAGGATCACCCCAATTCCATCGTTCTCGAAGCCATGGCGCGTCTATAGTCCCGAATTGGTTAGGCCAGGAATCAGTTTCATTGGCGTGCACTATCTGAAAATCATCGAAGTCCAATTCCAGTCCGTCGTCACATGGTTCGATTGCTACTATTGGAAGGAATGTCGGTAATGGAATGTTTATGACAAAGATCCCATATCCATACGTTGTCTTTTCATAACTTCCATGGGAATCTAGTGCCACATGAACTATCGAGTGCGTGCCCGCTTTTTCGATTGTTCCAGAATCCCATGAGTAAGTGTTGAAGAATTCTACTAATTCCAAGTCATCGAATGTCATGTGTCTGAAGTATGTGACGAATGCTGGATTGTAGCTTTCACCCTGTCTTTCCAAGTAGACATACACAGACTCCCAATCATGGTCGTGTGCGCCGATCAAGGGAATATCTACACCCCATAGTTTGTCATCTCTACAGTAGTACAACCAGTATTGAATACAAAGATAGTCTTCGTTCTCGAGTGTATTGACGTATACCGTCGAGGGCCACGAGCCATCGTAATTATCGGGATTATTGGTTATATCAGTGTCATCAGTGTAGAAGTCTGTCGGATAGAGCTGTTCTTCTTCGTCAAAGATGAAGTATGGGAAGTATGCTTCAATCAAGTGTGCATAGTATTCTGTACCAACCAAGCATGAAGGTTCGGGATCTGTGAATTTTCGTACTCGTAAATAGTCGAAGTAAGCGTAGAGGGTTGCACCGTCTTTGCACTGTCTAGATGCCGCGAGGCCAATCCACCATGCATTATTCTGATGAACTGTTTGATTGACTACAGTCTCGATCTCGCTGTAATCATCGTCACAGAATCTGCCGAATACCGTTCCGTTCGGACTTGTTCCCAATCCAATTCTGTACCACTCATCCTTTCTGTTGGGAACCAATCCGCCCTCTCGAAACTCCCACGCCTCATATCCCCAAATCGATGAAATATAACAGGATTCAGGTCTTACCCACGCATCCAAGGCATAGTAATACTTGGGATCTGAATCGTATTTGTAGGGCTGTTCCGGTCCAAGATAGTCAAGCAAGCCAGTGCCAACGGCCTCACATCTGGTTTCGAGCCAATATTTCTCTTCTGTTGCATCTATCTGGGCAGTCTTATGGTATATGCGTACATTGCTGTTTCGACCGGAGCTCTCCCGCTCACTCGCGTCAACAATGAGCCACCCATCTGGATTCCAGCTCATTTCCGCGTTTGCATTCCGAAAAATGTCATAGTCTGCTGTGGTGTCGGTTGAAAAGCCGTCAAAGAAGTCAAAGGTTTCTTCGCCGTGACTTTCGCTTGCTGCATCTGGATCACCATAGTACAGGTGGAGAACCTCTTCTCCTGATCCTCTTATTTCCGGCACCTCAACCCATATGAGAGCATACTCTGAGTCAACACGCGTATCCAGCCAATAGTCTATCCGAACTTCTTCTTCAGATGTTTCGTTGTACCATGTGAATCTCAAGTCATCGAAATCAGGTTGCATATCAGAATCATATGTAACATTGATGAAAACTTGATAGTTGGTCAAAGTTTCTGGGTTCATAGAGTTGTCAACAACATACGTCTTGCTGTACGCAGGCGTGTATTCTGGTGCAAGCTTTATCAGCCAGAGATCATGGCCTCCAGCACCAAAAGAGCCTGTGTAACCTACTGTTGCATATCCTCCGTCGCTCGTCTGAACAACACACCATGCCTCATCCTGTTCCGCTCCTCCGTATGTCCTGTTCCACTGCATGTTTCCGTCCGCATCTGTTTTAACAACATATACGTCTGCATAGTTAGAACCTGCTGGAGTCTCTGACCAACCTGCTATTGCATATCCTCCGTCTGTGGTCTGAACCATGGAAGTCGAAATGTCAACCGTCCCTACTCCATATTTCTTGTCCCACTGCACATTCCCACTCGCGTCAGCTTTGACTAACCAAACATCTCTTTGGTTAAGGTTCGGACCGCTTTCGCCACCGATTGCATATCCTCCGTCGCTCGTCTGAACAACAGAATAGGCTATTTGTGGTCCTCCTCCTCCATATGGCCTATTCCATTTCATGTGCCCACTCGAGTTGGTCTTAACCAACCAGAAATCTTCAGCACCAAAAGATAGCGTACGTCCCACTATTGCATATCCTCCGTCGCTCGTCTGAACAACAGAATAGGCCTCATCCTCATCCGTCCCTCCATATGCTTCACTCCACTCCATGTTTCCAGCGGCATCAGTCTTAACCAACCAGAAATCCCTGTTACCATGACCAAAGGACGATGTTTCTCCCGCTATTGCGTAGCCTCCGTCAAAAGCTCTAACAATCTTTCTGGCAATGTCGTCCTCGGTACCTCCGTATGTCTTGTTCCATAAGACGTTTCCGAGTTCATCTGTCTTCACAAGCCAACCATCCGCTTCGCCAGAGCCAAAGGACCTTGTTCGCCCTGCTATTGCGTAGCCTCCATCATCCGTTTGAATAACACAATATGCCTTCTCACCGCTTGCACCTCCATACGTTCTGTTCCATTCACCGTTGCCATTTTCATCAGTCTTCACAAGCCAGAAATCAGGACTGCTGGGACCTAATGAGTTCGTAAATCCCGCTATTGCGTAGCCTCCATCGGATGTTTGAATGACGGAATGGGCGTAATCATTCTGTGTTCCTCCGTATGTTTTATCCCATTCCATTTCTGGTGGGCGCAGGAATTCTGCTCGCCCATCGTAAGGGGTATACACTGTGAAAACAGAGAAGGAGGCAAGTCCAATTAGTATGAATAAGGATATTTTCTTCATTCTCTTTTCTCCTAAATGTGAGAACCACATACTTTACGCTCAAAGTATTTAAGATTTTTAGAAAGAATCTTCTATCATGGTGTGTGCCGGGAATTTGTATCATTCGCCACAATTTCTCTTGTGTGTATCACTTTCGCTTGCCCTGATGTCCTCAGGGAGGTGATAGTTGAAGAGCCCGCGTATATGCGGCGCGCATCAGTCCATTTTCTGAATCAGTTCGTTGATGATGGCGCCTATGGATTTGCCGGTGGCTTCGGCGCGGCGCCTGAGTTTTTCGTAGTTTGCTTTGCGGATGTAGATGGAGACGCTGGGCTATGATGCTATTAAGAAATCAGGGCATAAATGGGCGCTAACGGATTTCCTAGTTGAAGTTTGGGGCACTGAGAAATGAGATCTAGAAGAAGCTAAGTGACTAACTGATATGCGCGAATAGAACATTCTTTCTGAAGTCTTAAATGTGCAAACCGCATACATGATGCAAGGAAGGGAGACCGATGAAAAGGAAATTTGCCTGTTGGATATTGCTGTTGCTGCTGATCACAAGCATGGTAGCACTATCATTCAACATCCAATCAGTTACTGCAATTGAGACTATATGCATTAGACCAGATGGAACTATTGACCCGTCCTCAGCACCGATTCAACGAGACGGAGACATCTACACCCTAACAGGCGATATCGAGATGACCCCTGACTCCAATGGTATCGTGATCGAGAAGGATAATGTTGTTTTAGATGGGGCGGGCTACACGCTCAACTGCTCGGGGGGATATGCCGCGTCGGTCGGGGTCTGTGGTGGAAACAACGTGACATTCCGAAATATGGTGATAAGTGATTGTGTCGAGGCGTTCAGACTCTCTGGAGCGTCACATAATAGAATACTAAGAAACGCCATAACACGTTGTTTCATTGGCATTTACCTCATTCATTCTGCGAGGTATAACGTCGTTTGTGAAAACACGATCTTGCACACCGATCACGCCGTATACATCGAAGGATCTTCAAACAACTCTATTATAGGAAACAACCTGTCAGAGGCTGCTCCTTGGATGGGGGCGACAGCGTTGACCATAGTTCGGGGGTCCTCGAACAACACGATATCTGGAAACAATATAGCAGATAATGAGTATGGCATTTGGCTTGAAGATTCTATGAATAACAGACTCTACCATAACAACTTCATTGACAACACACATCAAGCGTATGCTGAATACACGAATACTTGGGATGATGGCTATCCCTCTGGCGGAAACTACTGGAGCGATTATGAGGCCAGATATCCTGGTGCGCAAGAGCTAGATGGTTCAGGCATATGGGATACACCGTATGAGATAGACGAGAACAATGTGGATAGTTATCCGCTTAGGGATCCGTGGATATGGTCACCTGCTCCAGAACCAGACTTTGAAATTTCTGTACTTCCACCTCGGCAATCGGCTAGCAGAGAGGATTCAGCCGAATATACAATGACAGTAACTTCCGTAAACGACTTTCAATCTGAAGTATCCTTATATGTCTTGGCTTGCTATGCCGATCTGGGAATCGAATTCTACCCGTCTAAGGTGACTCCCCCTCCGAGCGGAACGATTGAGTCGACTCTAACAATAACCACTACCGACGTTACACCTCTATGGACATTCGAGATCGAGATTTGGGCAACCGGTGGGGGAATAGCGAAGAGCTTCACAGTCACGCTGTCTGTTGAGATATCCCTCGAAGTGCCGTATCAGCATCAGGGAAACACTATGTGGTGTGGCCCAGCTTCGCTGGCTATGGTGCTGAGATACTTTGGCAAGGAGTTCCACAGCTGGGTCTATGCTGAAGATAGGGGACTGCCTACTTCTGGACAGACTTACATCAACACTTTGCCTGGGGGGCTAAGGGATTACGTTGAAGAAAACTACCCCGAATTAGAGCCTGAAGTCGGGTACTATGGGCTTCTGGAAAAGCACATCATGTATAATGACATCAGATCCGATATTTCTGATGGTCTTCCAGTCATTCTAAATGTTGGTTCGCCTCCAATTCACCAGCGTGGTCATTTCGTCGTTGTAATTGGATTCAATGAAACTGGATTTTTCTTGAATGATCCGAGTGGAGCTCTTTTCATGGACATAATGCAGCCTCCAACATCACGTCCTTCATACAACCATGCTTATCTGGATTGGGTAGAGCTTGGAACATATATTGCGACGTGGCCATTGGCGTCGACAATGACACTCAATGGCCCCCCTCACCCTGAGTTGAGATATGGAACGACCTACATAACCAATCGCTTTGTTACACACATTTGCTTCTATCAACCTGGTGATACTGCGCTGACCAAAGAGCACTACGCACTATTACTTGACATGGGGCTCAACTGGTATCACAATGATTCTGGGCATCTGGAGCTGGATCCGGTAATAGACAAAAGGTGTGACTCGCTATTTTCGCAAGTGATCGTGTCAAACAGCAGAAAAACTTCTCAGTCATTCACGGCATTCTGCAGGATCCTAGCTCCAAACAATGTAGTATATCCGTTGGGAGCCATAGAGACAGGTATCATCCCTGCGTTCAGCCAAAAAGATGTTGGGGTCTATTGGAATGTTCATGATCTAGATGATTTGCTGCTGAAGGGAGGTCCATATTATCTGGAACTTGACCTAGTTGATTCGAACGGATTATCCGTAGACCATTTCAAGACTTCGCCGTTCTTCTGGGAGAAGGCTCAGTCAGTGAAGCTAAAGGAGAAACAACATCATCTATACCTCCATGTTTATGATGAAGAAGGAAACCATGTGGGATTGAACTATGTGACAAATCAGACAGAACTGGACATACCGGGATCCTATTACCATGACAACCGGAACGGCACGACAATCATAGTTCTTCCGCAAATCATCGACTTGACAATAGTGGTTGATGCCAGATTTGCTGAGGATCCAGTTGAAGCCTTCAACCTCACAGTGACCGTTCACACTGATCTTGGAGTTTTCTCACAGACTTGCTTGGGCAATATCACTGTTGGAACAAGCCAAACCTTCAGAACGGAAGCGTCAGAGACTGGTCAGGAGCTGTATATGGATGTTGATGTTGACATTGATCCCAACACCCTAAATCTGAAAAGTAATGGTGAATGGATTATGGCTTACATGGAACTTCCCGAAGGCTACAATGTGGAGGACATCGATGTTTCTACGATTATGTTAAACAACACAATTCGAGTAGACTTAGATGCCCCAACTCAAATTGGAGACTACGATCTCGATGGCATCACTGACCTGATGGTGAAATTCGACAGAGTGTCCATCAATGAATCGTTAGGAGCAATAGATTACTCTGAACAAACCCCAAGGAGATGCTCCGTAACAATAGCGATAACAGGAAAGGTCTCGGACGTGAAATTTCAAGGATTAGACACAATTGAAGTGCTCGGTAGATAGGACCACACAACCCTTTCTCCCACTTTTCATGCCCATCTGAGATTAATACGCCTAGTAATATTCTTATCCAGAATCGCGCGGTGCAAACGCTCTAGTTCATTTGCTGGATGAGTTCATTGATGATCTTGCCTATTGACTTCCCAGAAGCTTCTGCGTGGCGCCTTCTCTTCTGAGAAGACAGACTTTGATAAAGAAAAAAGAGGAGAATAGGGTTTTACGTCTGCTCTTGGTTAGCTCTTCAGCAATATTCTGATCGTGTCATTGCCTTCGAATGGCGTTCCTGCAACTTCCCCCGTTATCACTAAAGCAACATCAACGCTTTTTCCAGTGTCTTCACCATAATCGTGCGTGCCGAGCAATGCGATCACGGCGGCGCGTTCAAACTTCACCATCAGATCAGGAATGCTATCCGTATCGTGGTCTCCAATCGCCGTCGGTGCGTCCAGATCAACACTGATAGATCCGTTCAGTAGAATCGAAGAGACATCGATTTCACTTACACTAGATTCTTCAGGAAGCTCGAGGTACGTCGTGATCCATTGTCCGTTGCTCTTCAAGTTCAACGTGTCAGGGTCGATATCCACAGTAGCAGGAATCTCTTCTGGTGCAAGTTTTATCAGCCAGAAGTCATGGCCGCCCGCCCCAAAAGACCCTGTGTAGCCCACTACGGCATATCCCCCGTCGCTTGTCGGAATTAGCGAGTATGCCTCATCCCTTTCGGCTCCTCCGTATGTGTTGTTCCATTGCATATTCCCGTCCACATCAGTCTTGATTACATAGAAGTCCGCGTAGTCAGACCCGGCTGGTGTCTCCGACCAGCCGGCTAATGCGTATCCCCCGTCCGCGGTTTGAATCATCGACTTTGAAATGTCAATCGTTCCTACTCCGTAGGTCTTGTTCCACTGCATGTCTCCACTTGCATCTGTTTTGACGAGCCAAACATCTCGTAGGTCATTGTTTGGACCATTTTCGCCACCTATTGCGTATCCTCCGTCGGGTGTCTGAACCACGGAAAACGCGATTTGCGGGCCTCCGCCGCCATATGCCCTGTTCCATTGCATGTTTCCATCGGCATCGGTCTTGACCAGCCAGAAATCTTGAGGTCCAAAGGATAGTGTGCGACCGACCACTGCGTATCCGCCCTCCTCGGTTTGCACCACACTGTAGGCTTCATCCTCGTCTGTGCCTCCGTATGGTTGGTTCCACTGCATATTCCCCTCCGAGTCAGTCTTGACCAGCCAGAAATCCCTGCTACCGTGACCGAAGGACGATGTCTCGCCTGCCATTGCGTATCCGCCATCAGAAGTTTCTATGATCTCGCGGGCAATGTCGTCTTCGGGTCCTCCATAGGTTTGGTTCCAGAGATGGTTGCCGAACTCGTCTGTTTTTACAAGCCAGATGTCGCACTTGCCGGAACCAAAAGATCTCGTTCGACCGGCTATGGCGTATCCTCCGTCAGCTGTCTGAACAACGCAATATGCCTTTTCGCCGCTTGGTCCTCCGTATATCTTGCTCCATTCGGGGTCACCGTATTCATCCGTCTTCACTAGCCAGAAATCAGGACTATCTGGACCAAAGGAATTTGTGTAGCCGGCTATTGCATAACCGCCGTCAGGTGTCTGAACCACGGAGAAGGCGTAATCATTGTGTGTCCCGCCGTAGGTTCTGTCCCATTCAATCCCTGGTGGACTGGATGACCAGGCTTGTTGATGGTTGAATGTCCACGCTAACATGCCAGTCAGCGCCAGTGCCAGTAGCATTGCTTGTAGGTTCTTCCTCATTCCGCTTTTCTCCTTTCTTGGAAACTGCGGATATGGAATTTTACACTATTTAATACTTCTGAAACAATCTTCTATCTGAAAAACGCGTCAGTGATGTATCGTGTGAAACAAGAGCTGCTAGTCAGCTGAGTGCATACTGCATGCATGCATTTGGACCCGCAAGCCTCCGTTCTCGTCGTCTGCTCCTCGTCCCGCATGCATTTTAGTTCATTTGCGGGATGAGTTCGTTGACGATGGCGCCTATGGATTTTCCCGTGGCTTCTGCTCTGCGTCTTATCTTTTCGTAGTTGGTTTTGCGGATGTAGACGGGGATGCCGGGCAGTTCAACATCTATTTGAAAAGCACACTGTGCCCGCACAAGATTGTGGACGGCGAGCTAGCAAGATTGCTTCATATTTGCAGCCTTCTACATGCGGTTATAATCCGATCAGCGGATGTTCTACTTGTTCAGTACGTGACCTTGACGGAAGATTCGAGGATGCATGCAACCGAGAAGCGGGCTGCGGGGGCCACAACACACGCCGACGCCAAAGGCAGACTGGTCGAATTCCTCTGGTACATGAAGAAGCAGGGCTACGCCCAGAGCACGATGCGATCCCGCGTCAAGCTGCTGAAGCGATTGATAACGCTTGGCGCCAACCTGTACGACGCGGAAGATGTCAAGATGGTCATCGCCGAACAGTCGTGGTGTCCCGGTCGGAAATCCAATGCCTGCGACGCCTACGCCACGTTCCTGAGGATGATCGGCGGCACTTGGGACAAACCCGTTTACAAGAGCATTCCCAAGCTGCCTTTCATCCCGCAGGAATCCGAGATCGATCAGCTGATCGCCGCGTGTAGCCCACGCATCGCCGCCTTCCTGCAGCTGCTCAAAGAGACCGGCATGCGACCCGGGGAAGCCTGGCAGCTCGCGTGGACCGATCTCGACACTGTCACCCGAACCCTGCGCGTCACGCCAAAGAAGGGCTCCAACCCACGCATCTTCCACATCAGCGCGAAGCTGGCCGCCATGCTGGGGAGCTTGCCCAGAGCGTATGGTGATCGCGTCTTCGCCACGCCACCGATGCGACTGCGACATCACCGAGGCAGCTTCGCCGCCCAGCGCAAGCGCATCGCCCACAAACTGAAGAACCCACGGATTCAGCGGATCATGTTCAAGACCTTTCGGCATTGGAAGGGCACGATGGAATACCACCGCACCAAGGACATCCTCCACGTGAAGCAGGTCTTAGGCCACGTGAACATCAAGAATACGCTGATCTACATCACCCTTGCTAAAGAGCTCTTCAAAGATCTCCAGGAGTACGTGTCCAAAGTGGCACACAACGTGAAAGAAGCCTGTGAATTAGTGGATGTAGGCTTCGAATTCGTCACCGGAGAATACAACGATGGTGGAAAGATCTTCCGGAAGCCCAAATACCATGCTTGATATCACCCGGACAAACCCGCCTACAATTTCAACATGGTGGTGCGGGGGGTGGGATTCGAACCCACGGAGGCCTTCGCCAGAGGATCTCTTATGATTGATCTCTTAAGTCCTCCCCCTTTTCCTAGGGTTCAAGCCGCTATTTAGACCTGGCTCGGGTACCCCCGCCCTCCTCCAATCTAATTGACGCATATTCAACTTAAATATTCTTGATGCTGCCGACTGAGGGCTCCTGGCTTGAGGGTCATAGCCAAAGTATGCAGAGTGATATGTCGCCACTGAATGCCAGCGTCGCTTTCCTATATGGTTCGCTGTTCTCTTTCGACCGAATTCAAAATAACGCTACGGCCTTTCACGGCGATGGCTTGTGCCAAGTTATGTTGGTGCGAAGGGAGACAGAGAGACCTGGAGGGAGGTGGCCCCCTTGCCCTTTTCAACATACCTCATTATTTGGCTCCAAATATGGAAATACGCGACGTTGATTTGCTCTTTTTGGTAAATGGAAGTACGATACTGGAGGCGAATACCTTTAAACGAAGAGCTGAAACTAGAAAATACTTGGGCGGGTAGCCTAGCCAGGATAGGGCACGAGCCTCCTAAGCTCGGGGTCGCGGGTTCAAATCCCGTCCCGCCCGCTACTTGAAATCGTCTTTTCAGCGTTTTAGAGCGTCTATGAATCCTTTGACCCCTCCCACTTGAAGATAGACTGGTCCGTACCGCTTGTATTTGCTTGTTGTGTCCTTCAAAAACCAACGAGATCATAATCGTGAAAGAATAAAGAATATAAGATCAGCGCAGTCTTCCTGAGAATGATGGATTTGCCGACGGAAAGAGGAGAAGAGCCATCGCTGGCGTTTGGCGGACAAGCTCTGATAGAAGGCGTGATGATGCGCTCCCGCACACATGTGGTGATGTGCGTCAGACAACCGAACAACGAGATATTGACACACACAGAGGAGATACACCCAATATCCGAAAGACACAAGGTCCTTAGACTACCGCTTCTAAGAGGAATCATCGCGTTGTTCGAAACCTTCTATCTCGGTGTCAAAGGGCTCTATTTCTCTGCAAACGCAGTTCTGGAAGAAGAGGAAGAATTCACCTACAGGGAGTTTGCGATAGCGGTTGCCATGGCTCTGGCGCTGACTTCTTTCTTCATCGTAGTACCTTTCCTGCTAACGACTTTGCTCAATCTCACTGGAGTGGTTTTCAACATTATCGAAGCCATAGTGCGTCTTTCGATCTTCCTCCTCTACTTAGCATTGGTGACCATGTGGGGAGAGTTCAAGAGAATACTGCAGTATCACGGCGCAGAGCATAAGGCAATCAACGCCCATGAAGCCGGGGTGACATTAAACGTTGTGAATGTAAAGAGATTCTCCAGACTGCA
>JGI24422J19971_10002127_pt1 | contig 12271 bp, 12 predicted proteins | sample DeeMarSWOR152_54_FD_19971 | JGI IMG/M metagenome (IMG submission 19971) | reverse complement strand
ATATCAGGTTGTCATAAAAGCCATCCTTCGCGAGCCTGATGAAGTTCCGGCAGTGGTTCGGNGCAACATCAGGATAAAACTTGAGCTTGATCATGCCCATGTTCGTCTCGATAACCGCGATCATCCTTTCCATGTCACCCTCGGTCAACTTATTCCATGCTTTGTCCAGCAATTTACTCTCCCGCTCTCCTGTTCCTTTCTCGCAGCCCGCACTGAAAAGCGCGATCAAAATAATTCCAATTACCGCGAAACTCTTTATCGTTTTCTTCATTCCCTTCTCACCCCCCTCTATATTCCAGGATCCAAGATAAATTTTACCACACCTATATAGTAATTTTCCCCTTTTTTGTTTTCCTTCTCCTGATGCTTCAAAGTGCAAGGGTTATTCTTCCAGTCAAGCTCCAGGGGGATTTTCCGGTCCGGGCCGACTTTTGCGGCCACGAGCTTTGCGGGCCTTGTGTACTCGTATTTCTTCCACAAGTCCTTTCCGTCCCATTGCTCCGTTATATTCTCGCCGTCCTCGAATTCGATTTCTATCTCGACCGGGAAGATTCCGGGGTGAGATACAAAACACTAAAAGGCGTCACGCCCCATGATCTCGTGAGATTGGCTGGGAATTGGCAGCTTCAGAATCACAAGTAATGATGAGTAAGGGCTCCCGGCTTTGCCCACAAGACCCCCTAGGCTAAGCCTCATTCTGCCTTTCAATACAAAAACCTCCAACGAGTTATCACGCAACCCTTGGAGGCTTCACATCCGCATCTTCAGGGGATCTCTTATCATGATTTCCTCCTGAAGGTTTGGGTGATCAAAAATAGCTTTTCGAATTTTAGAGTGCCATAACGTAGGAAAATGTCAAGAAAAATCTAGTTACGGAAAGACTTACGGAGATAAGATCAGTGTTGGTACATGGGGAACAGGTGGGTATTGGTTTTGCGAAGGAAGCGCTACTCCGTATTGTGAAAAACTCGCAGAAAAAAATCTCTCCATTGACATTCCCCCTGTTTATCTTACTCCTAATCAGCTTCTCTCCTCCTCTTCTCTAAGGTCTCACGTATATTTTGAGCCAGTGGCCCCCCTTCCCTCCAGAGCTTGCAGCTGTTAATCAGGGTATCCAATCCTGGGAAGTCTTCCATGGAACTGGGGAGCGGGCGAGGCCGACGCGACCGCTGTGCCCAATAGCCGTGTAAAGCGGCCGGGCCCATTGTCGTGATGAGATGTGTCAGGTGTGCACAGCCCTCAACTCCGCCTAAACGCTGATGAACCGCTTCGCCGTATCCGGAGACAATGGACAGACCGACAAGCCGCTGTACAGCATCTAGGGTCGTCTGACAGAGCTCATAAGGCACTTGGGGCATTTCGGCTTCAACATCCAAGATGGATAGAGGCCAACCACCGACAAGCAGCCGTACGCACATCCAGTGCACTATGCCAGTGGGGCGGGGCCTACCGTCCCAATAGTATCCCAGCACAAGCCGTTCATCTTTGAGACAGCCCTCTACGATCAGGCGTTCATCGTCTAATGGATAGGTCCGGATTTCAAGCATACGCTCATGGACCGGGGGGCCTTGGATAAGGTCTTTGAGCCTCGTCGTAGTCATTTTTCTCCCGTCCGCTCCATAGTTGCTGGTGGTATGAAAACAGGACTGTTATTGCCACAATTTTCCCCTGAGGGCAAGACCCTATTGGTAAAGATTATACATCTGGGAGGTGTTTGACTGTCCTGCCACGGATCATCATCCTTTCAGATGCTGGGGTAAAGGTTGGGAACTTCCTAATCCACAATCTTTTGAGCTACCCAAATCAGATGCTGGCCAAGATACTTCACAAGAGGCAGCCTCGCTAGAACGAGCTCAATAGGTCCAACAAACTTTCTGATCCTATCCAGCTCTCCTCGAAAAAGCAGTTCGATTATGGGAAACAACGGGATTTCCATTTCAAAGCTTCCTTTGAGTATACTCTTGAAACCGCTGCTGTGCAAAAGAGTTGAGAGGTTCTGGTAGGAAAAATGGTAGTGAATCCCATATCGGGATTCGGGATTTTTACGGTTGTACTCAGACTGGGCGTGGAGATTATGGTAAGGGGGGAGAAGGCCGTCCCAGACAAGGCTAAGGAGTTTTTCCAAAACAATGAGGGGATTGCTGCTGTAGTTCAAATTATGGTGGCTGGGTGTCGTAAGTATGAGGGTCCCGCCGTCACAGAGGAGATCTTTGCACGCGGCGATACCCTTTTCAGGACGGATCAGGTGCTCCAGAGCCTCTGCCATCAAAATGCAATCAAAGCTGGAGGCCTTGAAAGGCGGGTGACAGGCATCTCCTGTCACAAAGGCAACCTCTTTGCAAAGAGGGCTGTCTGCAGCCCTGCGGGAGGCTTCGATCAGTTTCAGATGATCCAGGTCCACACCGGTGGCAGCCGTCTCCAGGTTCTGACAAACATAGAGGGTGTTCAAACCGAAGCCGCAGCCAAGATCCAGGACTCTTTTCGCACCGCTGGCGTATTTGTCAAGCAGCATTTGAGCCCGTTGATATCTTACGTAGTAAAAATATCGATCCAAGGGTGGGCGGGTCATCGCCCGTTTTTCAGGAACGCTAAAGGCCTCCAGTGACGTGTAACGATTTTCTATCTCCTTTACATCCCTTAAGGTCATGGCCTCCCGCACGGGCCTCGACGCCCTGAAACTCAAGATTGCCTCCCTGCGGTAGGAAATGTAATCGTAGATGAAGTAGAGGGAGGATAAGACTGTCAGATACCAGACATGCCACCAGACCAGATCAAGGATCATTCCGACCAAGAAAGCCATTTCGATCATGATTTTTCGTAACCTTCGGGAGAGCTTCATGACGACTATTCGGACATTCTTAAGAGGATGCCGCTTTTCTTTGCATGGCGAAGGGCATGGAGCAGGGCGGATACGGTCAGAGCCAGGTAGAGCAGCACAAGAAGATAGCCTTTGGCCAAGAGGTAATCACAGCTTGCCTCAAATCCATAAAGGGTTCGAAAATATTCCAGGAAGTAGGTGACAGGTATACAGTATGAGATGACCTCTAAGGGCTTGGGCAAGATGTCCACAGGATAATAGACACCGCTTAAGAGGATGAGAACACTCACAATCGAGGTAGCTCCCACGTGCGCCCTGCCCCCAAAACGCAAAGCGAGAGCGCAGACTATGATTCCGATCATAGCGGATGAGAGAATCAAGCCAAAGTAGAACAATAGTAAGGGCGTTATGCCCGAATCCAGGAACCTGAAGCCGAATGCATATGCGGAGAACCCTGAAAGCAGAAAAAAAATCAAAAGGGAATGGATTATCCCCAATAGCCAGGAACCGAAGATCAAGTGAAACATGGTAACAGGGGCTGCAATTTCATGCTTCAGGCTCTTATTCCAGACGCTATATAAGATGACATAAGAGATGTCCAGCTGGCCTATCTGCAACACACCGAGAGCGATTACACCTATCAGGATAAAGGCAACCATGTTGGGTTCCAAGTGAAGAAAACGGGTCAGCAACCCAACGGAAACGAGGCCGATGGTAGGCCAGAAGAGGATCTCAAAGATATGGAAAACCCTTTTTTTGGTGACCAGCCACATCTTGAAAAAAAAGGCGTTACTCTGTATGAGGTTGACTTGCAAGCTCAATGAATACATCTCCTAGGGTAGGTTCCGAGATTTCAATGTGTTCGATGGTCGCTCCATTTTCAAGGAACATTTTGAGGATGAGGCCGAGTCTCTTTTCACTGGTATCTATCTGAAAGCTGATTTTACCTTCATCCAGTCGGACCTGGCTAATTCCCGAGACTCTACTCAAGAAGCCTTTGGCGGCCTGGGACAGATTCTCGCCCCTAATGGACACTCGCTCGTGGAAGCGGATGCTCCTTTTCAATTCCTCTGCATCCCCGATGCGAATGAACCTTCCGTCTTTCAANAACGCAATCCGATCACTCAACTGCTCGGCCTCGTCCATTTGATGAGTTGTGAGGATGATGGTCGTGCCGACATTCCTGTGCCAGTCCCGCAGTCTCGCTCGGATCAGCAGGCAGACCTGCGGGTCAAGGCCCACTGTGGGTTCGTCAAGAAACAAAATCTTCGGGTCATTCAAGAGGGATTTGGCCAAGACCAGTCTCTGCTTCAATCCCGTTGAGAGCTGGTTAAAGGGGACCTTTCGGTATTTTTCGATCTCGAAGAATCTAGTCAGCTCCTCCGTTTGCCTCTTACGAGTCGTCTTATTTAGCCCGTAGAGCATACCAAAGTAGTTGAGCGTTTCGTCGATAGTGAAGTTATCCGGCAGGTTGGCGTGCCCGCTGGCAAAATTGACGATCGTTCGGATTTTTCTCTGTTCCCTTATGATATCCAGCCCCCATACAACACCCTTTCCGGCATCTGGAAAAAGCAGACCAGAAAGGATGGATATGAGTGTGGTCTTGCCGGCGCCGTTCGGCCCCAGGATGCAGAATATGGAGTTGCGATCCACGCTGAGATCGACGCCCTTCAGCGCACGGACCGCAGGGGCTTTCCCGCTCTTAGGATAGATCTTTTCGATTCCCTTGACTTCGATGGCAGGTTTTTGATCTGACTCTTTCATTCAAGGAATACCGAGGAGGAAAGGGCACGCCTCAGGCAGTCTGCCCCTTGGAACTGGTGATCTCGCGATTTATTTCTCCGTTAGCCAGGCCTCGAACCCTCGCCCTTCACCTAAAGGCTTCAGCGAGTTGAGATTGAAGGGATAAAAACCCACACGGGGAAAAATGTCCACTCTATTATCTATAAACCAGCACCTATGAAGGTGGCTTCTATCCCCCCTTAAGAAAACGAGGCTAAATTTCACCGTAACCTTTCAGATAAAGGGCTTTTTCGTCCTCCCACCTCGTTTCTACATTGAANGCTANTCNGTCTTATAGTTCTGCAGATCCACCTCCTTGAAACTCACTCGTTCGAACCTGCTCGTCCTCGGGTAGGGTGCGGTGGCATCAATNCCGACCTTGGTCACGGTCCCGCTTTTTCCGTCAGGTTTAACTTTCACCATTGGGTTCAGGATGTGACCCCACTGATTTTTCATGATCACCATGTTAGTATCCGGATTGAAGCGAGTAGTGATGGCCCAGTTCACGTCTATGGGGTCGTATAGGTTCACATCGCTATCCACGACAACCACCCTCTGAAGGGGTATAAAGGCCTTGAATGTTGCGTCGATTACCTCTTTTCCAAGCCCTTCCCGATCCTTTTCGATCTGAACCACAGCACCATAAAAACCACATCCACCTGGGTTCAGATACACCGCTTTGAGCTGGGGAATTTCCTTTTTTACAGTAACAAATATTTTGGCCTCGGCCGTAAATCCCACGGCATTCCAGACTTCCTGCCCCGAAAGCACGCTGTGGAAGATCGGTTTCTTCCGGTGGGTGATAGCCTTGACCCTCATAACCCAGCGCTTATCCCGCGTCGCGTAGTAGCCGGTGACTTCGGCAAAAGGCCCTTCCTCTTCTCGTACATTGGGTAAGATCTCAGCTTCGATTACGAACTGGGCATCAGCGTAGGCGGGCACGTCCACAGTCTGGGCCTCGATAAAATTGATCGGGCGTCCGAGGATGTGATGCGCGATTCTATACTTGCCGTCCCCCTGCCTGGGAAGGGCGGATACGAGCCATGGCGCAAGGCCAATTCCATTGTTGATGGTCACCTCGAGTGGTTGATTCCTTTTTTCCATGATATCCAGATAGGCCCCCAGGTGGCGACCGGGGTCGATGAGGAAGGAAATCCGATCCTTACCTGTCACCATCAGCCGGTGAATGCTGATATTCGGAATTCCGGTCTCAGGGTTTTTGACGACCACGACCGAACTGTCCAAGTACCTCCCTCCATCTTTGAGGGCGTGAATGGGAATCGGGAGTTTGTAAAGGTCGGGGTCCCTTATAATGACCTCGTTGGCCGGGCCCTTTTTAAGGATCTGTTCAGGGAGTGCGGATTTGTCGTTTTTCCAGGGTCCGATCCCTGAAGCAAGGACAAACGGGATCTTCTCCTTGGGTACGCCAAAAACGCTCCCAACGATATCCCTGTTCCACAATAGCCCCATAAAAACCGGGAACTCGCTGCCCTTCACTTTCTCAAAAAGGATACATTTCTTTCCCTCGAATCTCTTCGCGATACCTGCCAGGTCATATTCCAGATCAACTTCAGATTTGACACGGACCAGATTGCCTGCGGATTCCAGGAATTCGATACAGGTGTTAAGATCAACAAGCCGTCTTGCCACATCATCGGGCAATCCTCCCTTAGCAGGGGATAAACCGAAGAACAGGGAAACGAGGAATGTGCAAGCCACAATCACAGAAAATCTCCTTTTCATAAAACCTCCCTCCTTCCTACCAAAAGTTCGTCAAATGGTGAACGTCTCAAGCTACTCTAGTTTCAGCTATCACCCCCTTTCGACTGTCCTCAGAAACAGCGAAAGTCCGTAGGCAAGTCGTGCGCTGCTTCTCCATAGGGTAACCTCCCAAATAGAGGTCGAAAAATCGAAGGCAAACACTAATCAATGGAACGATAAACACATGCTCAAGTCAACAAAAAATCGTTTTCAGAAATAATCCATTCTGGCCATAGGAACGGCAGTGGCAAATTCAACATTATGTGGTCAGAATCAGCCGGTTCAAATTTACGTACTCTTGGCAAAACCCGCAAGCTTAGAAGAGTGTAGATTACCAATAAAATTCGCAACCTTTTCTCTAGTCTGAATATTACAGATGCAAAGTATGACTTGAGAAGCGTTACCCTCTACAGGGTAAGTTTAGGTGAGAGTGCAATGCCATCCACATATCCCATGCCCAATCCAGGTTCAAGCACCGTCTGTTTGAAAGGCGCTCCGAACCTTGAGCACTCGTCCTCGGCAGCAGCCTACTGCGGAGGACGAGCAACGGAGGATGGGAAGGGGGGCCGTTGGCCATGGAGGGTTCCGCCATCCAGTATGAGGATGCCCCGCTCTTCAGAGCGAGGAGGCTTCACTACGATGCTCTTGCCAAGCTGAATCTCATGTCGGCGGCAAAGGTGGCGTGTAGTTTAGGGCTTGATTTGTATGGGAATGGGCCGGGCCTCNTCAGCCATCTGTTTCAACTTTTGCTCCTCACATTTAAGTATATCAAGCAGCATCAATGCCTCAGTCGCAGTAAACTGTAAGCGCTCTTTCTTTGCGCTGAGAATAACCATCCCCTTGTCACTAAGTCTTATGGTAAATTTGTCTACAACTTCTTCCATTGCTGTTCGAGTCTTAGAATCAGTTAAGCAAAGGCTTCAACCTCACAAGCCCTCAGTTGTCTTTCAATCCACGCAGGTTAATTCCCGCCTATTCTCTTTCTAACCTTAGCCCACGAATCGGTGATCAGGAAGCTTTCGTTCATATTGCCAATCATCCGGGTGAACTTGTTCATGGGTGCTGCAAAACTAAGCGTGTCCCCGGGCACATACGGCCGGGCCGAAACATCGAACATCCCGAGAACGCACCGTGGGTGTTCAGCGTCTTTTTCGAGATAGGGATACTGCACAATCGAGCCGCACCCGGCCGAAAAGGGCGCAAAAACTCCGTCCGGCTCAACCTCATCAAAGCTCGCGAGCGTAAAAAGGCCGGATAACACGTCAGGTCGCGCAAAGAAGACCGTAACTTCCGGATTATCCGCTGCTTCAAGCACATCCCATCTCTTCAACACAATGAACCTGGCAGGAGCCCTGTGCTCCGGCATGTGTCTCATAATCTCCTTAACCATCTCGGGCGTTTTCTTATAGCGTTCGCCTTCGAGTTTTCCGGGGATGCCACAGGAAAGGAAGTATTCGAAGTTTGGCATAATCTCCTCGGTAAATCCAAGGTATCTCTTACCTCCACCGCAACCAACTGAATTTCCATCAAAACAGAGCGGCGTTCCCCTTCGCACTTCAGTAAGTGCGGAGATAAAACAGTGATGTCCTCTGGGAGGTTTTACCAGCTCGGCGCGGCCCTTCTGATCAGTGTAGTAGAAGGTGATCGGGAGCTCTGCACCATCGAAATAGCTCCTCCACAACTCGACGAATTTGTCCCTTAGCTCCATATCCATGGGATTTCCTCCCTCGCCATCACTCAAAAGCGCAACCTGAAGCCTACAAAAAACGAATCATCAGATCCTTTCACTTCGCCGGAAGGTTCGTCAAAACGGGCCTCAAAGTCCCTATAACCAACCCCAATCGCTCCGTTTTCCACGATATAGAAATAGAGCCCAGCAGAGAATTCCATATATCGATTGCTATCTCGAAAGCAGAGGGACTCTGGGGCGATACAAAAACACGCCGACATAGTTATTGGCAAATTGGTCACCTTTCCCCTAAGGTCGTATTCTCCGAGAACCTGAAACGCTACCGCCCCTAGGTCAAACTCTCTTGGTCCGACTTCAACCTCTCCGAAAAAGGCCTTAAGCCCCAAACCGAGAATCAGTCCGGGCGCTAACACATCATCCTTTAGGGCGAAGTTCAGATTGGTAATCAAGTAGTCATCACTATAATCCAAACCAAAACCAACTTCAGGGTAGCTTTCGTACGCTGGAAATATATAAGCCACATTTAGTTTAATGTCATCAGCGTTTGCATAGATCTCGGAACTGATACTCGCTCCGAGCGCGTGGTTTGGAAGAACACAAGTGATTACTACGGCAACGACTAATGCTATTATTCTTATGTTTTTCATGCTCCTTTTCCTCTCTCAATTTCGCTCAACGTTAGCTCCTACAATAGGTAATTCAATTTGGCCTCTGCTCACGTCCTCCGTGGTTTCTCGCCCAAGGTCACTTTGATTGTCAGGGATTTTCCATTCCTCAGAACCTTCAGCTCTATCCTGTCACCGGGCGTCCGATCTCGAATCATCCGTATCAGCTCATCTGAGGACACCACCTTGTTCCCATCCATTTCCACAACAATATCACCGCCGACGAGAATCATTGAGTTTCCCACTTGAACACGTCTATTCCCGCCTCGCAGACCAGCCTTTTCGGCCGGCCCGCCCTTTACAACTTCTACAATCATTGCTCCCCGCTCAACCTTAAGGCCAAGTGATTTTGCAAATTCGGGAATAAGTGGGAACACGGTTGCTCCGATCCAGGGATAGGCAACATATCCCTTATTGATCAATTCAGGCACAATCCGTTTAGCCGTGTCAACGGGCACGGCAAAGCCGATCCCCACGCTTGCACCGGTTGGACTAATGATCGCCGAGTTGACACCGATAATGCGTCCGTTGGAGTCCAGCAGAGGTCCACCCGAGTTCCCCGGATTGATAGCAGCGTCGGTTTGGATGACATCCTGGATCAAGACTCCCCCCTCAGAACGGATGGTCCTGCCAAGTGAACTGATAATTCCCGTGGTCAGGGTTTGCCCGAGTCCAAAGGGATTGCCGATGGCCAGGACCTTTTGGCCAACCTTGAGTTTGGATGAGTCTCCAAGGGGAATGACCGTGAGCTTTTCCTGTGGTGCGCTGATTTTTATAACAGCGAGGTCGTTGTCCGGATCGGAGCCCACGAATTTCGCCGGCCATTTACTGCCATCACTCAAGGTGACCTCCAGCTTGGTTGAATCCCGTATCACGTGGTGATTGGTCAATATGTGACCTTCCGTGTCGATAATTGAGCCTGAGCCGGCTCCCTCCCTGGGAACGGGGTTAAAGAAGAAATCCCGCTGGACAACCACACTTGTGATATTAACCACCCCTGGCCCCACGCGACGATAAATGGAAATGTTGTTTTCCTCATCCTCAGTCTCTGCCCTACCAACCGACTGCGCGGACAATAGAAGTAAGGCAATCAAAATGAATAGCAGAGCCTTATGGTTTTTCAGTCTTTCCATTTCCTGCACCTCCTATCTGGCGATATAATCTGTAAGTGTGCCTGTTGTTATCGCGGACAAAGGGGACCCCGTAAGAAAGAGCGCGCAGACTTCCATTGAAGCTGTTGATCCTCAGTCCCCACTAAATTTTCCTTAACACTCTGTATTCGGTCCGGTGGTGACCCCCGAGTGCGGGCCCATCAGTTTCGCCCGCAACAATGAATCCTGCATCCCTAATCAGTCCATACGGATAGATTCCGTGAAAAAGCCCCGAGGAACGAGTAAATCCAAGGAGAAACCTGTGAAAAAGGTCTGTGGGGAACTCACCGAATTCCAGCGATACGTATCTTCCGCCCTGCCTGAGGACTCGGTGTATTTCACCTAAGGTTTCCCGTTTTTCCTCAACATCCAGATGGTGGTACACGAGAGTGGTGAATGCAACGTCAAATTCTCCATTTTGGTAGGGTAAATGGGTCGAACTTCCTACCCTGAAATCGATTATGTAGCCGTTTCGCTCTGATTTGGCTCTGGCTCTATCCACCATATTTGAAGATATATCTATCCCGCACATTGAGCCGCTATTGAGGATCTTCGCGACCATCAAAGCCAGAGAGCCTGTCCCACATCCAATATCAAGGGCCCTTTCGTCTCCCTTGAGTTCCGCCAACTCGATGAGTTTTTCCCTAAACTGTAACTCATTGACGGTTGCTCGGAGAATGGGGTCATAGACACCCGCACCGAAATCGAGCACCTTGGTAATCCAATGTTTACGCTTCACCTTCTTTCTCATTGGCCTCTTATCAGAAAAAAGGCCGAATTTCGAAGAGGCATTATGGAACCCATGGGGGCTGCATCACTGTAGATGAAGGGTAACTGTCAGGTACTGGGCCTTCCTGAATAACCGAGCCTGAACACCAGCCTTGCTCTTTGCAAGGGCATCCCTGAGGAGCATCACATTCTCAACGGCCTGGCTTCCTACCTCCACAAAGATATCACCTCGACGAAGCCCATCCTTTTCCGCACTGCTCCCCGGCCGCACGTCAGAGACCAGGACCCCCCGAGTTGATCCAAACGAAAAGGCCTTGGCCAAGGAGGGGTTGAGATCTTGCAGAGTGAGGCCGTACACTTCCTCTATCCCCTTCGGCTCTCCAAGGGGAACAGCCATCTCTTTGAACAGGGTCTTTGAGACATAGATGGGGGCGTTGAACTTTAGCGCCATAACAATGGAGTCGCTCGGCCGGGCGTCAATTTCAACCAAGGAGCCCCCCGTCTCCACTACAATGGTAGCGTAGTAGATGTTTTCCTCAATGCGGGGTATCACAATACGGCGGATTGTTCCATTGAGCTTTTCGATGATCCTTTCGAGCAAATCGTGGGTTTGAGGACGGCGGTGCTTGACCCCTTGCATCACCCAGTGCATTGCGTTGGCCTCGAAAAAGTCGATCCAGATAAGCAATGCGCGCTCCTCGAAGGAATCAGCGAGAATCACAACCGGTTGCTGGCTTGTCGGATCGATGATGAGTCGGTGGACTGTCACGTGAAGAAGCTCCTCTTGCTCAACGGCAACGGTTGCAGAACTCTCCGAGCGTACCTCTCCACAGTTCCAGAACCAGGTGGCAAGGCAAAATCCGACCATGACGAGGAGTCGTATTATTCTCACAATTTGCATGGCAGGGCACCCATTACAGGGCGAGATTATCGGCCATAGCTGACTCTTGAACACTGGTCGAGGTTTGCATTTGCGTTGACAATCGGAAATGGTGGCACTGCTGTATCTAAGGATAAACCTAAAGATCTATGTAATATCGCTTCTTTCTCCTGGTGACATGGCCGGCAATCAGCCCTAGACAAAACACAGCGGCTCCAGCCAGGAACCATTGAAGCTTTCCCGTACCCTTATGCCGAGCAATTTCGTGATTGAGGCGCTCAATCTCGTTGTGCAGCCGATCATTGGACTTCTGGAGCTTGCTGCGGTCGCCAGCGAGCTTCGCGGCGTGCTCTTCAAGCTCCCTCACTTTTGCGAAATGACGTTCTTCAACGGCCTTGAGTTTGTCTGCCAACGGATTCTTGCCCGCCTCGAAGTCCCTGATTCTGGCCTGGAGCTGATCTATTTCCTTCTTTAAGCCATCTATGATAATTGGCTTAGGCAACTCGGAGCTTATGTACCGTTTCTCTATCCACCCTTCTTCCCCCTGCTCGGTACGAACCTTGAGGTACTGTCCGCTCTCCTCAACGACTTCCACAGGCGTATTCGATATCAGGGTTCGTATTCGCATTCCGTCNNTTTCCGGGGCGGCACGAAGGCTAACAATGAGCCTGTCGGATATATATCGCCTGTCAGCCCTGGCTAATCCAGCCAACACCGTAGCCACAATAAGCGGCGCAAAAAAAAGCATGACTTTCAGGTTCATTCCCCTTTTGACCCCCATACTCGTACCTCCAT
>JGI24422J19971_10002124_pt1 | contig 12277 bp, 10 predicted proteins | sample DeeMarSWOR152_54_FD_19971 | JGI IMG/M metagenome (IMG submission 19971) | reverse complement strand
AAAATACATCATACAAGGAAGCAGGCAATGCGACTGGGGCAGTCAGCAGAAAAAATAGTTACCCGGATAGTTACGGCGGCTGGGATGGGATCAACCGTGCTTCTAATAGTAATGATGATGCTGACTGTGGCTGATGTCTTTTTACGCTACGTTTTAGATAGCCCCATAAAAGGCAGCATGGAGCTCACCGAATACATAATGGTGTGCGTAGGCACTCTGGGACTGGCCTGGTGCGCCCTGCAGGGAGCACACATTAAGGTAGACCTAATCGTCAGCAAGTTTCCCCAAAGGGCCCAGAAGTATATTGACAGCTTCAACTACGTATTGTTGATGGGCGTAGCCGGGCTCATAGCCTGGCAGACCTTTGTGAGGGCTGGAACTGTTCGGCGATTGGGCGTATCCTCAGCTATGCTGGAAATCCCGCAACACCCGTTTGTTTTAGTAGTAAGCTTTAGTTACTTCCTGTTGTTTCTGACATCAATAATGCTACTGATTTACGCAATATCTTCCTTGATATCTAAGGGGGCTAAAAAATGAGCCCGGAGTTAGTTGGCGTTATTGGTGTGGTTTTCATGCTTGTCCTGATATTTATGCGGGTCTGGGTGGGCTTGGCTATGATAATCGTCGGCTTTCTGGGCTTCGCCTATCTCGAGGGATGGCATCACGCCTTTATCATCTCTGGTACGGAGCCATACAGCCAAATTGCCTTCTATGTTATAAGCTGCATTCCTTTGTTTATACTCATGGGCATAGTGGTATCCGAAACCGGCATAGCTGGAGACCTCTTTAACGCCGCCAATAAATGGATAGGCAATGTACCCGGTGGTCTAGCCATAGCCACCACGGTGGCTACCGGCGGTTTCGCGGCTGTCTGCGGCTCCAGTGATGCCACGGCCGCGGCTATGGGCAAGGTGGCTTACCCCGAGATGAAAAAACTTGGCTACGACAGCAAACTAGCCGCCGGCTGTATCGCCGCGGGAGGTAGCATCGGCATACTTATCCCCCCCAGCCTGGGATTCATCCTGTATGGCCTGCTATGCGAGCAATCAATAGGTAAGCTGTTTATGGCCGGATTTATCCCCGGGGTGCTCGAGGTTGTCTTCTACTCGATTACTATCCTTATCCTCTGCCGAATGAATCCTAAGCTTGGCCCGCCGGGGCCACGGACAAATATAAAGCAGAAGGTGTCCTCGCTTAAGAATACCTGGGGGATGATAAGCCTGTTTGTGCTGGTGATTGGAGGTATCTATCTGGGAATATTTACCCCCACCGAAGCCGGAGCCGTTGGCGCCTTCGGGGCTATCGCTATCAGTCTGGCTGGGCGACGGCTCACGCGGGCCAATTTCCGCAAGTCCATGGTAGAGACAGCCAAGATAACGGCTATGATTGTCTTGCTGATATCCGGCGCTTTTATCTTTTTGCGATTTTTGGCTGTAAGCCAGTTGCCAGCTGCGCTAAGCGATTTTGTCAGCGGGCTAGAAGTATCCAAGTACATACTTATTGCCGGGATTATTGTATTTTACCTGATTCTTGGTTGTTTCTGGGACATTTTTGCCTGCATGCTGCTCACGTTACCATTTATCTTTCCCGTAGTTGAAGCCATTGGAATGGACCCAATATGGTTTGGGGTGATAATGGTACGCTGTATGGAGGTAGGGCTGATTACCCCACCATTTGGTTTAAATATCTTCATTCTCTCTGGAGTAATTGATGTACCAGTTGGCACCCTGTACCGTGGTGTATTACCATTTGTGCTTGCCGATTTTTGTCATATTGCTCTTTTGGTCGCAGTACCCGCACTCTCATTGTGGTTACCTAGCACAATGTAAGTACAGCTTACTAAGATGACAGTTAACGATGCCACTTCCCCAGCAGAGTAGCTTCCGGTTAGGATGTCGGATACAAAGAATCTCCTCATTCAGCAATTAATATTGAACTCATCGAAGATTGGCGGCAAATTGTCAGGAAAGTAGATACAGAGAGAGCTTTTATCATTAGATTTGTCAGCATACTCCCTGTATTATTCCTTTGGCACCACAACCCAGATTTTGTGATAGTTTGGCCATAGCTGCCTACTTTTTAAATTTAATTACCATGTCGAAACATGCCACATCTTCTCCGCCCGGTCAAGACAACGACTGCCCGCAAAGTTTGACAAGGCCAAAAGTTTGATATATCTTAAGTTACTCTTTGTCGCCGACTATGGGAAAGCTTTGAGATGGAGCCTGTAGAAACCAGCAGTTTAGAGAGACAAGATCAGCCTGATGAAGGAGAGCGGTACCAAGAACTCCTCGCTTTAAGCCGAGTCTCAGCCGCCATCAGCGGTCTGTGGGATCTAGACGCTGTCCTCAAGGTGGCCCTAGACAATGTCCTCAAAATCATGAAGGGAACTATCGGCGGCATCTTACTTTTGGATGAGTCGACTCAAACTTTATCCTACCATATCCACCAGGGCTTGAGTGCCGGGTATATTGAGAAGATGCGCCTCGGCTCTGGTGAAGGCATTGCGGGCAGAGTAGCTCAAAGTGGCAAAGCAATCCTGCTGGAGGATATCTCCACTGACTCTCGTGTGGGCCATCCGGATCTGGTACGCGCTGAGGGGCTAAAGGCTTTCATCTGTGTCCCCATCAGGGCCAAAGATGACGTTCTGGGCGTGATTAACGTTGCCAGCCGCAGGGCACACCGCTTTAGCAGTAAGGATTTACATCTACTGTACTCTATTGGCGACCAGCTTGGTGTTGCCATTCAGCAGGCAAAGCTGTACGAACGGCTGCGAAAGGCACGGGAAAGGTACCGCAAGCTCACCCGGCAGATTCTGGTCGCCCAGGAAGACGAGCGGAAGAGACTGGCTCGCGAGCTACATGACGAAACCAGCCAGACACTTTCCGGACTTACCCTTCAGTTACAGGCGCTGGCGGATATGGCCGAGAAGTCCGGCGGTGACGCCGAGCTGATAACCAGGTTGAAAAAGGTTCAATCTCTGGCTGTCCATGTACACACTGAGATAAGAAGGTTAATGACCGACCTGCGCCCTTCGTTGTTAGATACATTAGGGCTGGTCCCCGCCATTCGTCAGCTGGCTGATACCAGACTACACCCCTTAAACATCAACGTATCTGTGAAAACTATCGGTGCGGAAAGACGTTTGGATTCAGAAGTCGAAACTGGACTCTTCCGCGTTGCCCAGGGCTCCATAGGCAACATTATTGAGCATTCCAAAGCCAAGAACGTCACCATCTCCGTGGAATACCGTGATAACGAACTGGTGCTGCTTATCACTGATGATGGCCAGGGGTTTGACGTTGCCGATATCACCGATGTTGAGGAGAGCGGGCGCGGGCGGGGCTTATTCAGTATGAGGGAGAGGATCATGCTCCTGGGCGGCACCGCCTCGGTAGAATCGAAGATCGGCCAGGGAACCACGGTACGGGCCAGCGTACCAATAGGTCACGATGAGGAACATGAATAAGATAAAGGTGCTGGTTGTTGATGACCATCCCATCGTGAGGGAGGGGATCTGTGCTCTACTGGCCGTCGTCGGTGATATATCAGTAGTCGCCGAGGCGGCTAACGGTAGTGAAGCCATAGAAATGACCAGAGAGCTACAACCGGATGTCGTGCTCATGGATATTGCCATGCCCATCATGGGAGGACTGGAAGCCACCCGCCGCATATGCCGTGAATCTCCAAAAACCAAAGTGCTGGTCCTGACCCAATATGACGACAAAGAATACGTACTCCCCGTTATTGAAGCCGGTGCTTCCGGCTTTATCAGCAAGGCAGCCGCCTCTTCAGAGCTTATTTCAGGTATCCGCTCTGTCTACCGTGGAGATTCCTACCTTTCTCCCCCGGTGGCCAAGTTGCTTGTCGAAGGTTACCGTTACAAGGCCGGCGGCAAAGCTGGCCAGGACCCCTATGAGCAATTGACTGACCGAGAGCGGGATGTATTGAAACTGATGGCAGAAGGGCATACCAACAAGGAAATAGCCGATATTCTGGTTATCAGCCGCAAAACCGTTGAGGGCCATAAGACAAACCTTATGGCCAAGCTTGATATCCACAACCGTACCGAACTGGTCAAATATGCCCTGCGCAAAGGTATCATAACTGTTTGACAGCACAATTGCGCCAAGCTGCTTAAACCTCTACCAACGCAGCTCATGAGGCTGTTCAACTTCCCCAATTAGTTAGCTACTTTATCTAGCCACACCCCTTGGCACTGAATAAACAGGGGGAAATTCAGGGGAATTCAGGGGTTTTCAACCCGACTATCAGGAAAAAGTCCTCTTCTCTTTCCGCAGCGTCTCGTTTATTGTTTAGCTTATTAACCAACCTCTGACCGTGAACATAAACTTGGGGATGAGGGAAGGAGGCTGCCATGGAATACAGTCATAGGATACTAATTGTGGATGATGACCCCGATTTTACCCCACTTCTAAAGGAGGCCCTGGAGGATAAATCATATTCGGTAGTTATTGCCTCCGAGCGGCGCCAGGCCGAAGATATGGTTCGCTCCCATGAGCCCGAGTTGATTGTACTGGGCGCCATTATGCCTCGTGGGGACGCCTTCCTCTTCCATCAGTGGCTAAAACAGTCTCTTGGATTCAGCAACTTGCCCATCATAATAGTCAATGCGTCGCCAGAGAAAGATCACATCAAGGGATGGAGGCGAGAGGAAGGCATGCAATGTGATGCTGAGGATTTCCTGTCCAGACCTATTGAGCTAAAAATGCTGGTGCCTCGAATCGAGAAGCTACTAGATAGGGTAACCAAAAAGATTAGGGTGTTAGTGGTAGATGACCATGCCGTGGTCAGAGATGGCATTCGAGCGGTACTAGCTCTGCAGCGTGATATGCAGGTGGTGGGCGAAGCCATAGACGGCAGGGACGCGGTTGATAAGACCGGCAAGCTTCTACCCGATGTGGTGCTCATGGACATAGTCATGCCAGGAATGGATGGTCTGGAGGCTACCAAGGAGATATGCAGCCAGTTTCATCAAGCTAAGGTCTTGATGCTGACACAGTATGATGACGAGGAAAATATTCTAGCTAGCCAGCAGATAGGAGCCTTTGGCTTTATTCCCAAAACGGTGGTTAGTTCTCAGCTACTGAATGGAATACGGTCGGTGTATGAAGGCAAGAAATTCATCTGCACCGTTAATTAGGGCAATATAACACCACCTTAAAAGGAGCCATAGTTGGAAACAATTACAATCACGCTTGATGGTGTGGAGGTAAGCGGCTCTTCCGGGATGACCATTTTAGACCTCGCCCGGGAATCGGGAGTGGATATTCCCACTCTGTGTCATGATCACTATCTTACCCCCGCCGGTGCCTGCCGACTCTGTATTGTAGAAGACGAAAGTTCAGGAACCCTGCTTGCCTCCTGTGTCGCTCCAATAAGACCGGGGATGGTGATAAATACTCGCTCGCCGCGGGTAATGGAGCGACGGAAAATGCTCATTCAGCTTATGCTCGCCAGCCATCCCGACTCGTGCCTTGTGTGTGATAAAGGTAACCAATGTCAGCTGAGAAAGCTGGGCGCCGAGATGGGCATCGGGCTGGTGGAATTACAGAGAATCCCACAACTGGCGGCCATTCAAGAGGTGAACCCGTTCATTGAAAGAGACCTGTCCAAGTGTATCTTATGTGGCAAGTGTATCCGGGCAGATCAGGAGCTCGTTGTCGAAGGTGCCATCGATTACATCGGCCGTGGCTTTGCCGCCAAACCAGCCACACTAAATGATATGCCGCTGGAAAAGTCTGAGTGTACCTTCTGTGGAACCTGTGTGGCCCATTGTCCCACCGGTGCCCTGATGGAAAAAGAGAGGTCATACCGTGGGACGACCACGACCGCTGTAGATACCGTGTGTCCCTTCTGCGGCTGCGGCTGTATCCTCCACCTGGAAGTAAAGGATAATCAGATAGTGAGAGTTAAACCGGGAGAAAGCCCGGTTAATCACGGCACGCTCTGCGCCCGGGGGTCCTACGGCTACGATTTCATACAGAGCCCGGACAGGTTGACCAGCCCCTTAATTAAGGTAGACGGCGATTTTCAAAAAGCATCCTGGAAAGAGGCCATAGAGCGGGTAGCCGCTGAATTCAAAAGACTAAAAGGGGAGTATGGCGCCGACAGCTTGGCCGTGCTGGGTTCCTCCAAATGTACCAACGAAGAGAACTACTTGCTACAAAGGTTTGCCCGGGTGCTCTTAGGTACCAACAACATTGATAATGGCAGCCGCTTTATGGCTCGGCCAGCCGGGTTGGTTTGGGGCGGTCTATTGGTTTTCCGGGTACAACGAACTCCCTAGAAGAACTGGAAAACTCGGAAGCAATAATGGTTATCGGGGCCAACCCGGTTGTCTCCGCCCCGGCGGTGGGTTATGCCATAAAACGCGCTGTCAAATATAACGGCGCCAGGCTGCTACTGGTTGACGTGCGTCCCACCAAGCTCAATCTCTTCGCTCATATCTGGCTGAGACCCAGAGTGGGCACCGATGTAGCCCTGCTAAACGGCTTAGCCAGGGTGATTATTGAGGAAGGACTACTTGACGAGGAATTCGTCGCCCGCAAAACGGACAACTTCGATGAGCTGTCCCAAAGCTTAAAGTCGTATAGGCTGGAACATGTAGAAAAGCTGACCGGTATCCCGAAGCAGGATATTCAACATGCGGCTCGTACTCTGGCTGAGGCGGAGTGGGCTTCTATTGTTTACGGAAACGGCATTACCCAGCATGTTAACGGAGTAGACAGCGTAATGGCGGTGGCCAATCTAGCCATGTTGACGGGGAACATTGAGCGTCGGGGAGGCGGCATCTTTGCCCTGCAACGGGAAAACAACGCCCAAGGGGCCTGTGATATGGGTAGTCTGCCCGATTTCCTACCCGGATATAAGAGCCTAGATGACGAGCCGGCCAGGAGTGACTTTGAAAGGCGGTGGGGGAGCAGTCTGCCCAACAATACCGGACTATCAGCCATGGAGATGATGGAACAGGCTGAGGCAGGAAAGCTCAAAGGGATGTTAATTGTCGGCGAAAACCCCGCCGCCAGCTTCCCTCGCCCTTCTCTGGTTAGAAAGGTTCTGGATTCCCTCGAATTTCTGGTTGTCGCCGATATGTTCCTCAATGAGACGGCTAGACTAGCCGACGTAGTCCTGCCCTCAGCCAGTTTTGCGGAAAAGGAGGGTACATTCACTAATTTTGAAGGCAGGACTCAGCCGGCCAGAAAGGCCATTGAACCAATGGGTGAGTGTCTGCCAGACTGGAGGATAATTCTCCAGTTGTCCGAAAAGTTGGGGCAACCGATGCCCTATTCCTCTCCCCAAGAGGTTATGAACGAGATCGAAGAGTTAGTCCCCTTTTATCAGCGCCCTGCCTCTGCCGACCTGGAAAAGGAGGACGTGGATTGGGCTGAGCTGGAGAGTGACAGTGTACGAACCAAGCGCCTCTACAAAGGCCCCTTTCCCAGCGGGTTTGGGCGCCTTTCCCCGGCTGAGTATACCCCGCCAACTGATGTATCCGGTAACGGCTACCCACTGACTTTGCTGTCCGGCTCTATACTGCACCACTTTGGCAGCGGCACAAGGAGCCTGAGAGCCTCACGGCTTAAAGAATTCTCGCCACATTCCTGGGTAGAAATCAGCCAGGATGACACTAAACGCTTACGCGTGGGCGATGGCGACCCGGTCAAGGTGGTCTCATCAGTAGGCGAACTGACCACCACGGTAAAGGTAACCGACTCGTTACCCGCTGGTCTGCTTTTCATGCCTATCTCGTTTCCGCAGAGCCCGATAAACGAGCTGTTCGACATTAAATTAGACCCCCGGTCTAAGGGTCCTTTTCTCAAAAGCTGCGCGGTGAGGNTGGAAAGGATTAAGCCGTAATGGCTAGAGCCAAGAAAGCTACCAAAGCTGACCTGAAGAAAATTGACACTATTATCGCTAACTATCAGGAGCAGAGATGGGGGCTTATACCCCTGCTGCATGATGTCCAGCTGACGGTGGGCTATATCCCGCCTGAGGCAATACCACGCATCGCCAGCGCTTTAAGCTTGTTTCCCAGTCAGGTACAGGGGGTGATTACCTTTTATACCCAATTTTATACCGAGCCACGGGGCAAGAATGTCGTCAGGGTATGTCGGGGCACGGCCTGTCATGTGCGAGGTGGTAAAACAATACTGAAACTGGTAAAGCAAGAGCTAGGGCTTGAAGAGGGAGAGACTAGTCCCGATATGGAATACACCCTAGAGACTGTTGCCTGTATCGGTGTCTGCGCCCTAGCTCCCAACATTGTAATCAACCAGGAAACCCATGGCAATTTGAACCCGAAGAAAGTAGCCCGATTGTTCGAGGGCAAGCCGAAAAAATGAAGCGGAATGGTCAGAAAAATCGCACTGTTTTCGTTTGCCGTGGCACAGGATGTGTCTCGGGTGGGGGCGACGCTGTTTTTGAGGCGCTGAAAAGCGAGCTAGCCAAGCAGAGCGTCAAGGGCGCTGAGATCGATTTTAGCGGTTGTCATGGCTTCTGCCAGCAAGGCCCCAACGTTGTCATCGAGCCCGACGGTATCTTCTACACCCATGTGGAGCCCGAGGATGCGGCTGATATTGTAACCTCTCACCTCCGGGACGGGAAGCCGGTGGAGCGCCTTTTCTATCGTGACCCGGTCACCGGTAAGGCTATACCACGCTATGCGGATATCAAGTTCTATAAAGAGCAGAGGCGGGTTGTCCTGCGCAACTGTGGTCACATCAATCCCGAGAGGATTGATGACTACCTTGACCGCGGCGGCTACCAATCACTACGCAAGGTGCTCTTCCAGATGACGCCGGAAGAGGTCATCGAGGAGGTGAAAAAGTCAGGGCTGCGCGGGCGCGGTGGGGCTGGTTTTCCTACCGGACTGAAGTGGGAATTCTGCCGCAATGCCTCAGGCTCACCAAAATATGCTATCTGTAACGCCGACGAAGGCGACCCCGGTGCCTTTATGGACCGCTCTATCCTGGAGGCAGACCCCCACTCTGTTATAGAGGGGCTGGCTATTTGTGCTTATGCCATTGGTTCTGACGAGGGTTATATCTATGTCCGCGCCGAGTACCCTCTGGCAGTAAGCCGGCTCCGAATAGCCCTTGAGCAGGCCAAAGAGAGAGGTTTCTTGGGGAATGATATACAGGGCTCCGGTTTTAATTTCAATGTACAAATTAAGGAAGGGGCTGGTGCCTTTGTCTGTGGTGAGGAAACCGCCCTTATTGCCTCTATCGAGAGCCGACGGGGTATGCCTCGTCCCCGCCCACCCTTCCCCGCCCAATCAGGCCTAGATGGTAAGCCCTCCAACATCAATAACGTGAAAACGCTGGCCACAATACCGGTTATCATGGAGAGGGGTGCTAGCTGGTTTTCTGGTATCGGCACTGAGAAGAGTAAGGGCACGGCCGTCTTTGCCCTCACCGGCAAAATCGCCAATAGTGGACTGGTGGAGGTGCCGATGGGTACTCCATTATCCCATATCATCTACGAGATTGGCGGTGGCATCCCCAGAGATAAACGGCTCAAAGCGGTGCAGACCGGCGGTCCCTCCGGTGGCTGCATCCCCGCCCGTTTCATTGACCTGCCGGTAGACTACGAATCATTGGCCCAGATGGGTTCGATAATGGGTTCTGGTGGTATGGTGGTGATGGACGAGACAACCTGCATGGTGGATGTAGCCCGCTACTTTCTTAGTTTCACCCAGGCTGAATCCTGCGGAAAATGTACCTCCTGCCGCCTGGGGACCAGACAGATGCTGGAAATTTTGACCCGAATTACCGAAGGCAAAGGCAGCGAGGCTGACGTCGACACCCTGCTAGCTATAGCTGTAACCGTCAAGGAGTGCTCACTATGTGGACTCGGCCAGACTTCGCCCAACCCAGTGCTCTCCACCATCGAATATTTCCGGGAGGAGTATGATGCCCACATAAAGGAAAAGAAGTGTCCGGCGGCGGTCTGCGACGCTCTAATGATATCGCCCTGTCAGCACACCTGCCCGGTAGGCATCAACATTCCCAAGTATGTGGCCCACATCGCCGCTGGCGAATATAAAGAGGCGGTTGAGACTATCTGGGAGCGCAATCCATTCCCGGCTATCTGCGGTCGTATATGCAGTCACCCCTGTGAATTCAGGTGCCGCCGTGGGGAACTTGACGACCCCGTGGCTATCAGAGCCCTGAAACGTTTTGCCTCTGACTGGCATTTCGAGCATGTAACCGAAGACCCTGAGCCGTTTCCTCAAACCCAAAGCCAGCGGGTAGCTGTGGTCGGGGCTGGACCTACCGGCCTGTCCTGCGCCTACTTCCTAGCTAAGATGGGCTACCCGACAACCGCTTTTGAAGCTCTTCCAGTGGGTGGCGGCATGCTCTCAGTGGCCATACCTGAGTTCCGCCTACCCCGAGCTATTATTGAAAAGGAGATTGATTACATCGCCAAACGGGGGGTGGATATACGCTACAACACCCCGATTAATGTTAACTTCACCGTGGAGGACCTGAGGAAAGATGGTTTTGCCGCTATCTTTATCGCCGCTGGTGCCCAGAGAAGTCAGCGTATAGGCGTGCCTGGCGAACTGGAGGATGCCGAAGGCTTCTACTACGGACTGAGGTTTTTAAGAGACGCCAGACTGGGCAGACAGATCAGGGTCGGCCGCCGAACGGCGGTCATCGGCGGCGGCAACGTAGCTCTGGATGCGGCTCGCACGGCTCTCCGTCTCGGTGCCGAGGAGGTAATAATCTACTACCGTCGTTCCCGGGATGAGATGCCAGTTACCGAGGTAGAATATGAGCAGGCTATTGACGAGGGCATAGCGGTCAGCTTTCTGGTCAGCCCCACCAGGATAGCCGTCGAGAACTGGCAGGTAAACGGCCTGCAATGCATCAAGATGAAACTCGGTGAACCTGACCAGAGCGGCCGCAGGCGGCCGGTCCCAATAACCGGCTCGGAGTTCTTTACTGAGGCTGATACCGTCATCGCTGCCGTGGGTCAGGCTCCAGACCTCTCCTTCCTGCCTCCTGACAGCGCTCTGGAGCGTACTCGCTGGGAGACCCTGGTCGTTGACAGTAATACCCTGGCGACCAACATCAGTGGCATCTTTGCCGGTGGTGACTTTGTTACCGGGCCGGGCATGGTGATAGATGCCATCGCCGCCGGCAGAAGNGCGGCTATCTCTATAGATAAATACCTGAGAGCCGACACCTCCAGGGTAGAGATGTACGACCTTAAAGCTAAAGTTAGTGAAGAGGTAGCGGCACCGGATATAGAGGAAGCCTGGGAAGCACAGCCCAGAGTGGTCGTGCCCACCCTTCCCGTTCGAAAGAGGAAAACAAGCTTTGACGAGATAGAGCTTTGCTTTTCTGAAGAGAAGGCCCGGCAGGAAGCCAGGCGGTGTCTCCGGTGTGACCTAGAAACCTAGCCAGTGGGAGGTTTACCATGAAATCGATAACAAGGCAGAAGCCCTTCGAAGAAATAAAGGAGCAGCTGACCGGCTTGGATAGGGTCTTTATCATCGGCTGCGGCACCTGCACTACGATGACCAAGACCGGAGGAGTTGACCAAGTGCTGGAGATGAAGAGCCAACTCCAGGAGATAGACAAACTGGTCACTGGCTGGACAGTTATTCCCATCGCCTGCGACGAAATGACTGAAGTGGCCATAGAGGAAAATAACCGAGCCATTCAGAATTCGACCTGTATCTTAATAATGAGCTGCGCCCTCGGTGTACATAAGATAAGCACCTATATTGACCGCCCGGTTATTCCGGCGCTGGATACTCTGTTTATCGGCGTCGAGGATACTCCGGGTTATTTTCGCGAGGTCTGCGCCCAGTGCGGGCAATGTGTCATTGGCGAAACCGCGGGAATCTGCCCCATTACCGCCTGCCACAAAGGTCTGGTTAACGGCCCCTGCGGTGGCACCAATAACGGNAAGTGTGAGGTAGATAAAGAGAAGGATTGNGCCTGGACGCTTATCTACGAGCGACTCAAAGCCCAGAATCGGCTTGATTTGATGCGAAAGTATCAGCCTCCCCACAACTTTCAGGCATCACCGAGGCCGAGAACGATCAGAGTCTCGTAGAAGGAGGTGAAGAAAATGGCATCAAGCTTCAAAGACGTGCTCAACTCTGGCAAGTTTGTCATTACCAGCGAGGTGGCACCTCCGAAAGGAACCAACCTGGAAAAAGTACTGCACCATATCGACCTTCTAAAGGATAAGGTGGACGCGATTAATGTTACCGACCACCAGAGTTCGGTAATGCGCT
>JGI24422J19971_10002123_pt1 | contig 12277 bp, 11 predicted proteins | sample DeeMarSWOR152_54_FD_19971 | JGI IMG/M metagenome (IMG submission 19971) | reverse complement strand
TGGCTTTTCCTTCCTCTCCAAGTATATGCGTGTATGCTACTGTTATTCCTCAACCTCTATTGGTTTGATCATTGGAGCAAACATTCCACCACAACTCTAAAATTCCATTTAGTAACTTCTAATGGTTCATACATAGGGTCATATTTCTTAGTAAGTCTACACTTAAATAATCATAGGAATAAGAACTTGAACTTTAGGCTCTGGACTGGTCTGTTCAACGAACATCTTGTTTACTGGAACTCCATCCATTTAACTGGTTCTTTGATTGTTTGTCTAAAATCAATCTTGCTTCATTCATTTTACTTCTTAACAGACAGCTTATCTCCAAAAATTGGTCTTAATATATTCTCGTAGTCTTCTATTGTTGCCTTCTTTTTCTCTGGGATGTCCGTAGCGACCCACTTACCCCAATACGTCTCGCCTTCTATTTCTTCGTCAATTAGTTCCATTTTAATTTCAAGCCCTCCGCTCCATTTTTTCTTCAGCTCAACTTTTGTGATTTCGGAGTAAAGCATATCAAAATTATTTTCCGCCTTTAACAGTTCTTCTGGAGTTTGTTCTTTTTTCTCCTTTCTTCTTGTTTTATCAATGATAGCACCAATTGCAGCACCAAACCCAGCACCTCCAGCTCCACAAACACATCCAATTATGAAACTTTCAATTATACCCTTTCTCATTGCAAGAGTAGCAAGAATTCCAATTACAGCACCAACTGTACCACCATAGGAAATACCAACGCTCAGAGCAGTTCTTCCTCCGTTTGTTCTAGCTACAACCATCCTATCTGGTGTGAAAAATAATAACTCATTGACTAGTTTACGTTCCTCTGTTCCAATTACCCGAATGATGCCCAAAATCTTTTCACTCATGGCAGTTTCACTTCCTCTATTCCTTCTTCTTCGATAATTGCCATATCGATAGACTTCCTCCTATTATTCCAAGAACACCACCGATGATTCCTACGATTCCTCCAACAAATACTATTGAAAATACTATACCAAGTACTCCGAAAATAATGGTTAGTGCCGCTATTGTATCTGTTCCTTTTCTCGCCATGACCGTAAAACCACAAACTAATAGCAGAATTCCTAACGAGAAGACGACCAGTATTCCAATAATGAAAAGGGAGTAAAGATTTGGGAATTCTTGTCGAAGGATACCCAAGATTTCTCCCAAAGTTACGGTACGACCAACTTCTTCGCTGACTATCCGAAGAGTCAGGAAAACGCTAAACGCTATAGAGAGGATTAGGACAAGTCCTCCAATAATAGTTAATGCTCCTGCTATTGAGGGAATATTATTTTCTTCAGGTTTTTTCCTCGTTACAGCCTCTTCTGCTTTTTCTTCCTCTTCTTTCTTTTTTCTGATAGGCTCTTTTAGTTTTTCCTTTTCTGCTCGTGTTAGTTCTCCTTCCTCTTCATAAAGTGTTTTGATAGCCTCTTCCCTAGTTTTTCCCTCTCTTACAAGTTCATTTGTCCGATAATATAATAACGCTCTGGGAGCTGTAGAGCCGTGTCGGACTTCATAGATTTGAAGAAGTTTCTCATACATTTCGTTAATGTCTACAGACGACACGAGATTTCGACCTCCTCTATTCCAGTATGTTTCACCTCAACTTTCTTCTTTCAGCATACTACTATTGTCTCAATAAGTATATTAGATTTAGGAAAGACTCTTCTACTTTACCAAGTTAAGCCCAATTGAATTATTTATTCTATTCACAGTTAACTATATGTGAGGGGTATACACACCTCATTCGAGTGGATATGGTGATAGTATGACAAAATGTATCAAACTAAACATTTAATGAACAGTATCTAAGACTGATGTTTCTTCCAAAATTCTATTGGTTCTTTATGATTTCATCTAGATCGATTGAGAGTAAGTTGTAGATCTTAATCTTTCAGCTTTCTTAGAAACTCTAGAACAATCTTGTTAAATTCGTTAGGATACTCCAAAGAGCAGTAATGGAGTCCTGACATTAATGCCATTTCAGATTTTGGAAGGTTCCTATGTATTATTTCTGAGAACTTCAGAGGAGTGGTAGTGTCATCTTTACCGACTATCACCAATGTTTGTGCCTTAATGTTTCTTAACTGATCCGTCGCGTTAAAAGTGAACAGAGACTCAGAGAAATCTAATACAACCTTTAACATTTTTCCAGCGTATGGTTGAGCAACATTCTTCATTTCAGTTTTGACCCATTCCAGAAGATCCTTGTCAACTCTGGGAGAAAACGCCATCGAGGCAGACTGTTCAGCAACATCACTAAGATCAACGATAGTAAGCATCTGTTTTAAGCTGTTCCAATCAAGAGGTGGATCCAATGGTTGGCTGAAAGTAGCGAAAAGAACCAGTCCCTTCATTTTTTCAGGAAAGTCTAGGGCAAATTGTTGCGCTATGCACCCTCCACTGCAGTGACCTAGAATATAGGCTTTGTCAACGTTTAATTTATCTAGTAATACTTTTAGGTCACTTGCCATCGTTTTTATGGTGAATCCTTTTTGTGGAATAGTAGTCCTTCCATATCCCCTGTTGTCTATGGTGATCACCTTAAACTCCCTACAAAACACAGGCACCTGTGGAAACCAAAATTTTCCATTAGAGATATAACCGTGAATCAGCACCAGGGTTTCTGGTTCTTCCCAAGGATTTGTAAAATCTGCCATTTCATAATACATTTCTATATCGTTCACTTTCTCTTTTGGCATATCACCCGTCTCCTACAATACAGAACTTCTTTGGAAATTTAAACCTCTTCACTTCCGATTATAACCTGAACTTTGATAGCTAGTATAGCATTTTTATCTTGATAAAGAATGAAATATAGAGACGGTAGATATTGCAACTATTTCCTTTCAGAAAACAAGCATTGATGTCTTCTAAAGAAAATTGCTCATCTGTGACAGAAATACACGGTTAACTTCTTGTTTACTTCGTCAACTCGAACGAAGCCGAAACGCTCGAATTGAATAATTTCATTTGGACTCAATCCTCTACAAGTCTCCTCAGCAATGCCCATCGCCGTAGAAGCGTCAGGCATCACAACTTCGCATGGAATACCGCCGTTCACAAGAATCCAGTGAATCAAAGGAGCCCCAAGTTTCTTGGCTTCCTCGTAAGACTCGCTGTGAAAAATAGCTTGAATCGAGCTTTTTCCGACTTTTTCAACTTGAAAGTTAAAGAGTCCCATAAACCGTACTTTTCTTCCCGTTTTCAGGTTGCTGGCATCGTCGCTTGAAACCAGAAAAGATGCTTCTCCCTTCTCTGGCTTTATTTCGAAGGAACGGAACCCTCTTTCAGGATGATCTGGATGCAGAGGAACCTGAGCTGTAAAGACGTGCAAAATGTTTTTCACGGTTAGCTTTCTTGGATTGCGCACAAAGAAGTATCGGTTTGCAACCGGATCAATTATTTTTCTGTTGTATGCGTACAAATTTTTCCAGCTTAAAACGACATCTGCCGTCTTGGGACCCACGTCAATTATCAAACGTTGGATTGCCTCCGGCGTTATTCCTCTCCTTCTCAAAGCGGCGAGGGTAGCAAGCCTCGGGTCATCCCAGTGTTTGAATAGTCCGCTTCTAAGGCCTTGCAGAATAATGGATTTGCTGAGGGATGCTCCGGTTATCTTTAGCCTGCCGTAATGGATGGCTTCTGGATATTTCCATCCGAAGTGTTGATACATGTACTCCTGTCTTGCCTGATTTGTCAAGTGTTCCTTTCCCCGTATGACGTGTGTTATGCCCATAAGGTGGTCGTCGACGCCGCAGGCGAAATTGTAGAGGGGCCAGACGCGATATTTGCTGCCCACTCTAGGATGAGGATACTTTTCGGTATCGATGATTCTCAACGCGGGCCAGTCTCGAACAGCTGGATTCGGGTGGTTCAGGTCTGTCTTAATTCTTACCACAGCCTCTCCTTCACCGTATGTTCCATTCAACATGTGATTCCAGCGAAGAAGGTTTTCGTTGGGTGTTAGGTCGCGGCATGGACAGGATTGTTTAGTTCTCGCTTTTTCTTGGAAAACCTTGCGTTTACAGGTGCAAACGTATGCGTGGCCGTTTTCGAGGATTTTTTCAGTGTGCTCGTAATAGATTTGAAGTCTGTCGCTTTGTATGAATTCGACGTCCCATTTACAGCCGAGCCAAATTAAGTCTTCCCGTATGGAATCGTAAAACTGCAGCTTCGGTTTTTTCATTTTAGGATCAGTGTCTTCAAAGCGAAGATAGAATAGGCCGTTATACATTTTCGCGTATTCGTAACTGAGAATTATGGCTCTAGCCGAGCCTAGATGCAGAACGAAGTCGGGGTTAGGTGAAAAACGGGTGACAACCCGCTCATATTTTTCAGCATTCGGCAACGGTGGAAGAACCCTCTCTTCTTCAACCTTCTCGCTGATCAAAACTTCGGGCCACTTCTCCTCCACCACCTTCCTCTGCTTCTCTAAAGAAAGCTTGTTAATTTTTTGAACAACTTCATTGATGATGGAAGTGACCTCTTTTATTCTTCCTCGAAGATGAGGGAGTTCACCGAGTAACTTGCCTAGAACAGGTTTTGGTTGAGCCTTTCCTCCGTAACGAAGCGCGTTTAGAAGCGCAATTTTCTGAATAAGCGCTCTAACTTCCCTTTCGTTATGTGAATTCAAGGCTTGCCACTTGATTTTCGAGCTTTAATACCTTCTAGCAAAAATGAGGTCGGCGAGGCTTATGAGGTCTTCCCTGTCTTCTGTGGCAGGAAAGTTTGTCAATGCCTTTCTAGATTTTTTGATATATTCCCTTGCTTTTTCTTCCGCGTAGTTGATTGAACCCAAGGACCCAACTAAATCAATTATCTCTTGTATTCTTTGAGGGGAGGCTGATCTATTTTCCAACGTTTCAAGAATCTTTTTCCGTTGATTCTCTGAAGCGTGTTTAAGGGCGTGAACAATTATCAATGTTCGTTTTCCTTCGCGAATGTCGCTTCCAACGGGTTTTCCAAGAGCCTTTTCATCGGCGGTTAAACCTAAAACATCGTCGATCAACTGAAATGCTACGCCAGCGTAATGCCCATACTTTCCAAGGCGTTCAACCTGACTTTTCTTTGCACCCCCAAGGATTCCACCACATCTTGCAGAGGTTTCAAACAAAGCGGCAGTCTTTGCTCGGATCATTTCAAAATATTCATCCTCGGAAACGATTTCATTATGTTCAAACATCATATCGCGAGTCTGTCCTTCGCATATGGCTACGGCTGCTTCGCTGATATTCCTTAAAACTTGTAAGATGCGTTTAGGTGGTACGCGACTGGGGTCTGTGAATTTGGTGATTGTTTCATAAACCTTGGCGAAAAGAAGATCTCCGGTCACGATGGCGGTGGACACTCCCCACTGGGTGTGAACCGTTGGGAGACCCCTTCTCTTTTCATCTTCGTCCATTATGTCGTCGTGAATGAGGGTGAAGGTGTGAAGCAGTTCCAAGGCTGCTGCTGTTGGAATGGCATCCTCTTCTCTTCCTCCAACCAGCCTGCAGCTTTTCAAGACGAGGTATGGTCTCAGCCTCTTCCCCCCGGCATCAATTATGTGACGGGCAGCTCGGTAAAGTATCGTGGGTTCACGTTCAAGATCAACAACTCCCTCGATGAATCGGTTCACTTTTTCAGCTGTTTCAGCCAGTTGAGGGGATAGGCGGCTCATGATTTTCTCCTCGCGTAGAGTTCAGGTTTGAAGCCTCGCATCCTTAACCATTCAGCTGTTTTTCCAGTTAACACGACTGGAGTTTTTTGCAGTTTTTGAATGGATTCTGCGCCTACAAGGAACATGGCGTTTCTCAACTCTTCGATCACGAATTGAAGGGATTTCTTAACTTCTTCCGGGCTTTTTGTGGCTGACTGCAGAATTGGTGAAGCCATGCTGGCTAAACTTGCACCTAAGGCTAAAGACTTTGCAACGTCTGTTCCGTAACGTATCCCGCCTGAGGCTATGACGGTTAGATGCACTGATTGAACCACTTCCACGAGACTTACGGCGGTGGGTATGCCCCAGTCCCAAAAGGTTTCACCCAGCCTTTGACGAAACTCGTCTTGAAGCCTCTTCGCTCGGTGATATTCCACCGCCGCCCAACTTGTTCCGCCAACCCCAGCCACATCGATACCCGCAACGCCAGCCTCTTCAAGCATCTTAGCCTCTTCAGCCGCTATGCCCGCGCCAGTTTCCTTTACAATGACTGGAACCTCGAGGGCTTGGGCGATCTCAACTATCTTGTTGAAAACACCGGAATAGTTTGTTTCTCCCTCTGGTTGAACAGCCTCTTGCAAAGGGTTTAGATGGATAGCTAAAGCGTTAGCTTTCAACATCTCTACAGCCTTCCTAGCTTCCTTGACGCCGTATCTGCCAACAAGCTGCGGGCCTCCAATGTTGGCTACGAGAAAGGCCGTTGGCGCCTTCTTCCTAGCTATGGTGAAGGAGGCTTCCAATTTTGGGTCCTCGATGGCTACTCTTTGGCTTCCAACACCCATTCCGAGGCTCAGCTCTTCAACTGCCTCAGCGATGGCGGCGTTAATCTTTAGGGCTTTCGCGGTGCCTCCGGTCATTGCTCCCACAAGGAGAGGAGCGGAAAGTTCATGGTTAAAAACAGTTGTTGAAAGGTCTATTTTGTCTCGTTCAATTTCGGGCAGAGCCTTGTGCACAAGGAAAACGTCTTCAAATCCGTTGGTTGTTCGTCGGGCTTGAACGTTTTCTTCTAAGCAGATTTTGATGTGATCAACTTTTCTTTCTTCAATTTGATTACGCAATTGTTTCACCCTTCTCGATGATTGTTCCGACGACTTTTTCACCTTTAAGGGCTTTGTAAACTCTGTTGGGTTTTGTGGCGTTTACGATTGTTGTTCGGATTTCGTGTTCTACGGCTGGTGTCAATTCAAACATCTTTCCAAGCATGCCTCCAGTTACGTCGGTTACCTTCGATCCCTCAATTTTGTGTTTCAGGTTTTTCAATTCTTCTAAGGTGATGTGTTGAAATAGACGCGCCGAAGAGTCTGTCTTAGGGTCTGCGGTGTATAGACCGTTGACATCCACGCCTACTACAATGTGATCTGCGTTAAGGTTTATTGCCAGTGAAGAAACAAGTTGGTCACCGGACAATATGGCAAAACCTGTTTCCGAATCGAAGACAGCGTCTCCGTAGAGAACTGGCACAAACCCTATTTCGAGCATTTTTTTCAAGGGTTTCTCTTCCATGCTTTGGATTCGACCAGCCTTCGTAACTACGCACGATGACGGTTGAACCCCTACTGCAGGGATATTATGGTTTATTAGAGAATCCACGATCAACTTGTTTAGTTTGGTCATAGCTTGGTGGGTTTTTGAAAATCCCATAATCTGTGACGAATCTTTGTAACCCTCTCTTATTCCATATTGTCTTGCAACTGGATGACCGAAGGAGCCTCCTCCGTGAACGAGGACAAAGGGCGAAACGTTGGCTTTCGAAATTTCTCTTGCAAGTCGTTCTATTGCTGGCAAGTTGGGAGTCGATGGTTTTTCCTTGTTTGTTATCACGGAACCTCCGAGCTTCAGAACAGTTAGCTTAACGCTCAACCCTCACACCGTCGCTGGTTTTTCTTGTGATGAAAGCTAGAACAGATTATGGGAACTCCCTACTTCTTTATTGTAACAACACCATTTTCTAATCGAACTATATCTCCTGTTTTTATTTTCGAAATATCAATCTCATCGACACAAGGTATTTCTGAGATTATTGCGCCAACAGCGACTACAGTTTCACACTCTTTATTTATGATTCCAGCTGGAGCTGTACCACTCTTTTTCATTCTATAAAGGGTGTAGGACCCAACCGTTGACCCTTTACCATTTGGAAAAACCAGTATTTTGTCTTTCACTCTCTTTCCTTGCAGTTCATGTCCTTTTTCTAAAATCTCGCTGGTGTTCGGGTCTACTCCACCGTAAAATGAGATTGGCTGTGTAGTGGTTAGGGCCTCTCCTTCTGCAACTCCCTTTGAAATGGTTCTTCCTTTTAACTCCATTTTCCTCTCACCGCAGCTTCTATGCATTCTTCTAAACTTCCCAGTTTTGTCTTCATATCGTTATGCCTAGAGTAGTAACATCCTTTTGCGGAGGTTGTTGCAACAGATCTAAATCTTCCTTTCAGTGGAGCTACCGCCATGCAAGTGTCGCAAGCGAATTTCCCCCCAGCTTTCTCGATTATTTCTGTGTAACTTCTTTTGTCAGCGAGTTGCTTCATTAACCTTGAAGTTGCAACCCAGAATTCAGTGTTTGGAGATATCTTCTTGTTTTCTAACAGTTTTGCTATTTCAGCGATTTCTTTAATGGAAGAGTGGGGACAGCCTATGCAGACGAAATCGATGTCCTCAACATCATCATTAATCTTTTTGTATGCTTCTTTTATGTCCTTATCCTCGATGATGATTTTCTCTTTTGGGGGTTGATGTTTTTCGGATCCAGGAGTTATTCCCTTCATGTAAAATAGTGGTTTTGAACCGTAAGTCACCACTGAGGCACAGAACGATTTCAACTCATCCAAATCCACATCTTTTATGCCAGTTATGTATGGGATTTTGTTTTCCACTTTTTTGCCAATACAATAGCCAAGAGCTCCCCAATCCGAGAATTTAGTCAATTTAGCCCTCACGTCTACATGAGTGTCTGGCGCTCTGTTCTCTTCCAAATGAAGCCCATAGCATGGGATTTTGCCAACGAAAGCTGCTGCAAGAGCTGATGGACCTCCTTCACGGTTTGTCTTTGCTCCGATAACCGAGTTGGCGAAAGTAACTGCGGAGGACTCGGACCAAGCGACGTGTTCTCCATATCTTGGTAGGTTACCTATCAAGTAGGGCGTACATGTGCAAGAGATGATTATGCCCATTTTCCTGAAAGCGTCTATGACTAAATTTTGTTTTTTTGCGAACTCTTCTGAGATTCCGAGCTTTTTCCAATCTTCCAAATCCATTCCTGCAGGGTTCAAAGTTGTAAGCACTTTGACTTTTCCATCTTTTGCTAGTTCATTTAGGAATTCTAGACCAGCATCCCCGAGGTTATGATATGATACACCTGCCACTTGGACGGAACCTATTCTTATGAGTTTTTCAGCTCCGTAAATATTTCCTAGGGCAACGAGTATCTCCATGGATTTTTTTACTGTGTAGCCTTCTTCTCCATCTAGCATTCTTTCTTCTTCTTTTGTGAGGTACATACAATCACAAGAATTTTTTTAGATCAATCTTTCTGTATTTTTCTTTTTTAAATCCTTTAACTGTTTCTTTGAGAGGGATTGTTGCGTCTAACCCCATCTTACATGTTGTCGCTTTCTTTCCTTCAGTTAAATCTCCAGATGGATCAAGAGAAGATCCTCTTTGGTTTGGTAGAATAACAGCGTCTTTGTCTGCTTGAAATCTCGTTGCAATGGCCCACTCGACATCATTTTGATCATAGAGGTTTATGTCGTCATCCACGATAACACAGTGTTTCAGTGACCTGTGTCCTTCAAAGGCTGCTTTAATCGCTTTCTTTCCATCATCTGGATTCTGTTTCTTTATTTGCACCACTGCGTGGAGCCAGCTGCAACCACCGGGAGTTATGTAAACATCCTTGCATTCGCAGACTTTGTTCACTTCATTAAATATTGTTGGTTCTCTAGGCATTCCCATCAAGAACTTATGTTCGTTTCTTCCAGGAAGTAGGGTTTGGTAAATTGGCTTTTCTCTGTGAGTTATACAGTTGACTTCTATCACTGGCTGCTGTCTTACTCGGTCAAGGATTCCTGTTGTATCTAAGAATGGCCCTTCTGATGTTCTTTCTTTTGTTATTCTTCCCTCTAACACGATCTCGCAGTCTCTCGGGACTTCAATATCGATGGTTTTGCACTTCACCAATTCTGTTTTTTCTAACGCGTTAGCCATTCCTAGTTCGTCAACGCCCTTTGGTAGAGATGTGGCGGCAGCGAGAAGAACAGCGGTTGAGTTGCCTATGCACATTGCTATGTCGAGTTCGCCGCCAGTCTTTTTGAGGGCGGTGTCCGTTCCTCTCTCTTCAACAATTCTAGCTACGAACTTGTTCTTATCTAGTAACATAAGCCTGTGGAAACACGTGTTTCTGCCCAACTCGGGGTCTTTTATTATAGCTATGGCGGATGCAATGTATTTTCCACCATCTTTTTCTGTGTACCTCATTATGGGGAGCTTTGTTAGATCAACGTCTTTCTCAACTATTTCTTGGCATTCGCCCTTCTCCACAACATCTGGAGGTACAGGATTTTCTATAGCACTGGATAACTTATGCAACAATTGTTTTTTCTTTATGTTCAAAGCTTTGGCAATCAGTTCTTTAGAAGAGACGAGGCCAGCTACAACGGGGATGCTGGACTCTTTCACTTTTTCAAAAAACACGGGTTTTTCGCCGAGAGCGTCTATAATCCCCGCCATCTCAAATTCAGTTGACACTTCTTTTCCTATTCTTGTCAATTCTCCATCTTTGTCAAGCTGTTCCAAGAAACTTCTAAAACCCAATCGTCTCCCTCCTTATTCCAATCTTTGTTCTCAATACTTTAAATCCTTTCTTTTCAATGGCTGTTGCAACCGTTTCCTGTAATTCTTTTCTTGGGGTTAATGCTACCATGCAGCCTCCGCCGCCGCCACCAGTTAGTTTTGCTCCAAACGCCCCTTGCTCTCGAGCTAAGTTCACTAAATAGTCTAGTTCTTTACAGGAAACTTCGATTTCCTGCAGTAAGCGATGATTTTCGTTCATTAACTCACCAACTTTTCTTAAGTCAAACTCTTCTAAGGCCTTTCTTGCTGTGAACGCTAAGTCTTCTGCTTGCTTGAACAACGGATTGTATTTTTCTGGATTTCTTTTCTTTCTTGCTGCAACTCCCGCAACCATTTCCTTAGTGTCAGCTACGATCCCCGTGTTGCCTATGACAATTTCAACTGGTTCCTTTATGCTTAATTTCTCGATCGTGTTTGGACCTCCGCTTAAATTCCTCTTGAACCAGATTAACCCTCCATAGGTTGCTGCGGTATTGTCAATGCCTGAGGGGGTTCCAGCATAAGCTTTCTCAGCTTCATAAGCAATTTCATTAATTTTTTCATCTGTCAAATCCATTTCAAATTCCTCTGCCATAGCTCTGGCGATTGCAACGCTACTTGCTGCAGAAGCACCAATTCCGCTGAAAACAGGGAGGTTTCCTCCCAGCCAGATCTCAAAAGAAGCTTTTTCTGGACCAATTCTCATCGTTCTGAGCATTCTTTCTATTGATTCTTTTTGTTGAGCCCTTTTCTTCTGAGTGTAACCTTTTGCGCCTTTTCTCTTATCCTTTACAGTAATCCCTTCTCCAATTTTTTTCACTTCTGCGTCAACTGTTGAAACAATCGCAGAAACAATTCCCGGCACGCCGTGAACAACGAAGTGTTCGCCGAACAAGATAACTTTTCCGAAGCCAGAACCTCTTCCCATCGGAACTACCTCGAAAAAATAATTATTGCCAAAAATCAAATAAAATATTTTTTAAAGTGGCAAAGCGAATTGTCGAGAAGTTGCCACGCTTGACTAACTTTTCATGAATGAGATGGACGCGTAGCCCACCACTGCGGAGAGGTCTCCGGTTACGTCACCGCTCGTTTTGTAGCATAACAGTTGAGCTTTTTTAGCGCCTAACGCCTTTGCCGCAGTAATCGTAGCGATGGTTGGACCGTAACCGCAAGTGGATATGGCGTGAGATTCTACAGTGGAGTAATATTGTTCTTCATCCATTTTGATGGCAGCGTCGATGGCCATTTTGTCTTTCTTTTCAGCCCTTTCCTGAGGCTCATAGTGAGTCATGTCTGTGGAGGCTATTACCAAAGCGTTTTTCCCTGACAAAGCTTTCGCCGTAGCTTGCCCTACCTCCCGGCTGGATTCCAGATCTTGCATGAGAAAGCATATGGGAACAAGCTTGAAAGCTGAACCGTAGAGGTATTGAAGGAAAGGTAGCTGAAGCTCTATAGAGTGCTCGTAAGCGTGGGCTCTGTCGTCCACATCAATAATGCGAGATTCCCGCAAAATCTGATTAGCGGTCTGGGCATCGATCTCTACGTCGCCCATGGGGGTGCGCCAAACTCCTTCATTCATGACGGCGAGCGCGCTTCCGCGTCCGGTGTGGTTAGGACTAAAAATTACAATGACGTCTGGTTTGCCATCCTTGGCGAGTTCGTAATAGGCGTGGGCAGCCACTGGACCGGAGTACATGTATCCTGCGTGGGGGCAAACGAGTCCAACTAGGTTTCTAGGGCC
>JGI24422J19971_10002122_pt1 | contig 12277 bp, 12 predicted proteins | sample DeeMarSWOR152_54_FD_19971 | JGI IMG/M metagenome (IMG submission 19971) | reverse complement strand
GTTTACCCGTTCCCTTGCGGGCAAAACAGGTCTCGACCGGTGCATCCAGCAGTACGGTCAGGTCGGGCGTCAAACCCTGGGTCGCTGCTTTATTTACCGCCTTGACCATGGTCAGGTCAAGCCTCCGCCCGTAGCCCTGATAGACGGTTGTAGAATCGTCATAGCGGTCGCTGATAACCACCTTACCGCTTTTCAAGGCAGGTTTTATGACCTCGGCTACTAATTGAGCGCGGGAGGCATTGAACAGCATCAGCTCGGTCAGCGGCGATATGTCAGTATCCTGCGCCCACTTCAGCCAGCGCCCCATTCTCTTACCAAAGGGAGTGCCGCCAGGCTCATGGGTCAGCAGGACAGGGACACCCATTTTGACCAGCTTGCGGTACAGTGCCTTAGCCTGGACGCTCTTGCCACCCCCCTCCCCTCCCTCAAAGGTTATAAAGAGGGACATTTATTAGCCTTTCAACCTTTATATATCCGCACTCGCCGGTTAGGGTCTTTGCCCGTGCTCTGCGAAGCCAGGTTGCTGCGCTGGGCGAGCAAGTGTTGCAGTCTCCGTATATAGGCGCTCTGCGGGCTGAGTTCCACCGCCCCCTCCCCCTCCCACACCTTTCCTACAGCCTCCTCAGCTTCACTGAGAGCGATTTTAAGCCGGTTTTGCTTCTCAGCGCCAGCTCTGGGATAGACGCTATCCAGTAACTGCCTGATTTGAGCCGGAGTATTGCTCCTGAGGACGTAGATGGGCAGCTTCAGGGCTTCGGCGTCGTTTACTTTTTGCGGTTTGCGCCGATAGTAGGCTTTAGAGGTGACAAATAGGTCAGCTTCTTTCAGGCTAGCCACGACTTCGGGGCTCAGTCGCATATCTTTAGCCACCTGCTCAATTCGTCCCCGGTTTACCCCGAAGAGGTAGAGCCTGGGCATAGCCTTGCCAGCAACCTGTGGTCTGATGGGAATAGCGCTTTCCCTGGCCGTCGGCTCCTCTTTTCGGCTCTTTATCTCACCCGACTCGTCGAGCCAGCGTACCTCGGCGGCTATAGGGTTGCCCCGCAGCAAAGCGTCGACCGCCTCACCAACGTCGGGGTGAATAGCCACCCTGTCCCAGTCCTGAATCTCGACCACGATATCGAAGGTAGGTGCCGACGTCCGCTCCAGGATGGACTTCTGAGTACCTCGCCTTTTAGCTTCCTCGTCACCCAGCGTAACCGACTGAATACCGCCGATGAGGTCAGCCAGGGTGGGGTTCATCATCAAGTTTTCTAAAGTATTGCCGTGAGCCGTGCCCACCAGTTGCACTCCCCGCTCGGCAATAGTCCGCGCCGCCTGGGCTTCAAGCTCGGTGCCGATTTCGTCGATGACGATTACCTCAGGCATATGGTTCTCCACGGCCTCAATCATCACCGCGTGCTGCATGGTAGGCGTGGTTACCTGCATCCGCCGGGCGTGGCCGATGGCGGGGTGGGGAATATCGCCGTCACCGGCAATCTCGTTTGAGGTATCCACGATGATAACCCGCTTATTCATGTCGTCGGCAAGCACACGGGCTACCTCGCGCAGCATGGTGGTCTTGCCCACACCGGGGCGACCAAGGAGAAGAACACTCTTGCCCGACTGTATAAGGTCTTCGACGATCTTCATCGTGCCGAAGACGGCTCTACCCACGCGGCAGGTCAGCCCGATAATACGCCCCTTGCGATTACGAATGGCTGAGATGCGGTGCAGCGTGCGCTCGATGCCAGCACGGTTGTCATCCCCGAAGCTGCTCACCCGAGATGCTACGTAGTCGATGTCCTCCTCGTCGACCTCCTTAGAGCCAAGGACTACCTCCCGCTTTAAGAAACGGGCTTCCGGAGTGCGTCCCAGGTCAAGGACTACTTCCAGCAGCTCGCCGATGTCCTTCTGGCGGCGCAGCGATTGGCGGATGTGTGTCGGCAGAATGTCGACCAGCTCCTTCAGGTCGTCGGTGATTACCTTCTCCAAGGCGCCTCCTTAAAGAGCTATTTACCCCTCACCATATCCAAGAAATACTGGTGGAATCTAAGGTCGTCGGTCAGTTCGGGGTGAAAAGCGGCCACCAGCAGCCTGCCCTGACGGGCGGCGACAATGGTGCCGTCGGGAAGCTGTGCCAGTATTTCTACGTTGCTATTCGCCCGCTCGATTAGCGGGGCACGAATAAAGACGGCGGGAAAGGGCTTTTTCCCCAGCACCGGTACCGAAAGCTCGGTCTCAAAGCTGTCCGCCTGTCGGCCAAAGGCGTTGCGCTTAACGATTATGTCCATTAACCCCAGAGGCTCTACATCCTGGTCGGAATTTTGGGTGGAAAGCAATATCATGCCCGCGCAGGTGCCGAATATGGGCATTCCGTTATGAGCCAGGCTCTTTATCTCCTCGGTTAGCTTGGAGCTAAGCATCAGCTTGGTGATAGCCGTGCTCTCGCCACCGGGAATAATAAGCCCGTCCAGACCGTCAAGTTGGGGAGCCAGGCGGACGGGCAAAGCCTCTACCTTCAGTTGGCGTAATGCAGCGATATGTTCAATAAAGGCTCCCTGCGAGGCAAGGACGCCAATTCTCATGTTACCATCCTCGGTGCGCCAGCAGTTCTTCGGTGGGGATTTGCTTTATATCCAGCCCAGCCATGGCCTCTCCCAGATTTTTGGAGACCTCAGCAATGATTTTAGGGTCCTGATAGTGGGTGGTCGCCTCGACGATGGCTTTGGCCCTGACCTTAGGGTCGCTGGACTTGAAGATGCCCGAGCCGACAAAAACGCCGTCGGCGCCCAGCTGCATCATCAGGGCGGCGTCAGCTGGGGTAGCTACCCCACCCGCGGCAAAGTTGACCACGGGCAGCTTACCCTTCTTATGCACCTCGGCAACCAGCTCAAAGGGGGCTTGCAGCTCTTTAGCCGCCGCCATCAGCTCGTCCTTGGGCGTATTCACCAGCTTACGGATGCCGTCCATTACCGCCCGCATGTGCCTGACTGCCTCAACGATATTGCCGCTGCCAGCCTCGCCCTTAGTGCGAATCATAGCCGCCCCCTCCCCGATGCGCCGCAATGCTTCTCCTAAATCGCGGCAGCCGCAGACGAAGGGGACCTTAAAGTCGTGCTTCCAGACGTGGTGGCTCTCGTCGGCGGGGGTCAGCACCTCGGACTCGTCGATATAGTCCACGCCCAGGGCTTCGAGCACCTGAGCCTCGACGAAGTGCCCGATGCGGCACTTAGCCATCACCGGGATGGAGACCGCCTTCATAATAGCCTCGATGACGGTCGGGTCGGCCATGCGGGCCACGCCTCCGGCAGCGCGAATGTCAGCAGGCACTCTCTCCAGCGCCATCACAGCGCAGGCGCCCGCCTCCTGGGCGATGCGGGCGTGCTCGGGGGTAACCACGTCCATAATCACCCCGCCCTTGAGCATCTGAGCCAGGCCCGTTTTTACCTTCCAGGTGCCGGTCTGCATACTTTTACCCTTATTCTGATTCCCGCTATGACTTTTCATAGTCGTATTTTACTCTTGTTTGATTTGTTTTTCAATTCGCGCCCTCAGGTTCGGCACCATACGCGGGTAAAGCGCGCCGGGAATTCTCAGTTTCCGCCGGGTCTCTTCAGGTAAACCCTCCCAGGGCGTTTTTTTCAACATCAGCTCGGTTTCCTCTTCAGAGAAAGACAGGCCTTCTATAATCTTACCCAGATAGGGTTTGTCCACAGGACACACGAATTGGCAACGCATACACCCCATGAGGGCATTGTGCCAGTCAGGTTGAAGCTGAACCCAATAAGGGATATTCGGCTCCATCTCCTGGAGAAGGCCCAGGCAGTTTTCGGCATAAATCAGAAAGCGGTCAGCGGATATGCTTCCCGTCGGACAGCTCTCACGACAAAGAGAGCAGTTTTCGCAGGCCACCATCGCCCTAGATTCCTGCCAGTTATCCTCTTCACCGACCCAATCGGTATAGAAGGCGACCAGCGTGCACAGACTGCCCATCCCCGACACATAGGTAATATTGTTTCGGCCATATTCGGCCAGCCCACTGCGCACCGCCAGCGTTTTCAGTGCCAGATGAGCCCTAGCTATCCTGTATCCGGCTGTTTTCAGCACACCGTCTAGAACAGCTTCGGCTTGAGATTCGGCTTTTTGGGCAAAATAATCAGGCGGGATATCGGCGGGATAGGCGCTTCCCTCGTATTTGAAGCAGACACGGGTAATGGGGTGGGGCATAGCCACAATGACAACGGTTTTCGCCTCCGGCAGGTTCTTATTACTATCCAGATAGAAATGCCAGTTTTCGTATAATCGCTTATTCAACAATCCCTGCCTGACCAGTCTCCCCACGGCTTCCTGTACCTCCGGCAGGTGTATTATAGACACGGTTTTGGTTTTAAAACCAAGCCTTTTCATCGCCTCCTGTATTTCAGGGGCAATTTCACTCTGGCCGCGTCTCATTTTATCTTCACACGAGAGGTTTCTTCCCCGGCACACCGGGGCGGCGGGGATATTGTTCAGGCGTCAGCGCTATTTTATTGATGACGACTAGGTAGCGCTCGTCGGCGAACTCTTCAAGCTCAATCCCCTTTAGCTCTCGCAGCCTACCGCCCAACGCAGAAATTGCCTTATTGGCACGACTAACCTCTTCATCAACGCTCCCCTTCTTCAGGGCGATGAAGCTGCCGCCGAGAGCGCAGAAGGGTATGGTTAACTCTACGAGCGTGGGCAGAGGCGCCACTGCCCGCGAAAGCACCAGCCCAAAGCTCTCCCGGTATTGGGCAACATGGGCGACCTCTTCCGCCCGCCCGACGATGATTTCGACATCACCTAAGGCCAGCTTCTGCCTGATGTGATGCAGAAAGGAAACTTTCTTGGCCGTAGCCTCCAGCAAGACCAGCTTTATGTCAGGAAAGGCAATCTTAAGCGGTATTCCGGGCATGCCCGCACCCGTGCCGACATCGATAACGCTATCGCCTTCGGCTGACCTCCAAACTAGAGCTATCGTGAGAGAATCGAGGAAGTGTTTTAGCTGCACCTCTTCGTAATCGGTGATAGCGGTCAGGTTTATGCTCTGGTTCCAGTCCACCAGCTCGTGATAATAGGTATCAAACTGCTCAAGCTGCCCCGGGTTAAGCTCAATGCCCAGTTTTTTAGCCCCCGATTTAAGCTCCTCCATATCAGAATTATACCACCTTTCCTTAGACAATGAGGCAATTGGAAAACTAGTGTTAATAAGTACTTGACAAGTAATATATTAGTATCACATAATGTAACTATCAGTAAATTGGAGGCAAGCGGTAGTGAAAATTAAGGATATCATCAAGCAAAATAGCGAGAAAAAAGCAAGTGATACCTTGCCACCACTCCAGAAAGAGGTACTAGGCTTTTTTGAGCAACACAAAGGAGAGGCATTCTCTTACAACGATGCGAAGATTTATGAAGAGCTTAATGACAAAAAGCCTACAGCCATCGGGTGGTCAATATGGTCACTAGAGCGGAAGGGGTTTTTGGCTAAAAAGAAAGTTGGGAGAAAAACATATCATGGACTACCCGAAGACATTAAGAGGCTTGACGCAGGTCTTAAGCAAGGGGGAGATTGATATATCGAACCCCTTTGCATTTTCGCCCTCTTTATGCTATATTTATCGTATAGAGATAAAATAAATAATTCCGCTAGGGGTGCTGTAAAAGGCTGAGAGGCGGTTAGCGCCAACCCTTGGAACCTGATCTCGGTAATACGAGCGGAGGGAAGCAGCAATGATACAGACCAAGGGTTTAATTTAGCTGACGCAAACCCTTGGTTTTGTTGTTTTTAAGGAGGTAGCCATGACACAACTAGAATTGGCCAGAGAAGGCAAAATTTCCCCGCAGATGAGCCTGGTAGCCAAGAATGAAGGGGTGAAGGCAGAGCTTATTCGGCGGGGGGTGGCTGAGGGGACAATCGTCATCCCGGCTAATATCAGGCACGCAAACATCGTCCCCTGCGGCATCGGGCAGGGAATTAAGACCAAGGTCAACGCCAATATCGGTACTTCATCCGACTTCGGCGATGTTGATACCGAGCTGGAAAAGCTTAGAGTAGCCACCGAAAGCGGTGCCGACACGGTTATGGACCTGTCCACTGGCGGTGATATATCGGCGATCCGGCGGGCTATTATTGCCGCCAGCACCCTGCCTATAGGCACGGTGCCCGTATATCAGGCGGGAATCGAAGCCATCGCCCGTCACGGCGCTATCGTCAAAATGAGCGTCGAAGACATCTTCTCCGTCATTGAAGAGCACGCCCGCGACGGCGTTGACTTTATGACCGTGCACTGCGGTGTCACCCGTGCCGCCGTTGACCGACTGCGCCAGCAGGGCAGAGTGGCTGACGTGGTATCCAGAGGCGGGGCTTTTCTCATCGGCTGGATGCTCCATAATGACTGTGAAAACCCCCTTTATGAGCATTACGACCGCCTGCTGGAGATAGCCAGGGAATTCGATGTCACCCTCAGCCTGGGTGACGGCATGCGCCCCGGTTGCCTGGCTGACGCCACCGACCCCGCTCAGGTCGAGGAACTGCTGGCTATCGGCGAGCTGGTAGCTCGAGCCCGCCAAGCTGGCATACAGGCGATGGTCGAGGGCCCCGGTCATCTGCCCTTAAACCAGATTGAAGCCAACGTTAAGATGGAAAAGGCCATCTGCCAGAGAGCGCCCTTTTACGTCTTAGGCCCCCTGGTAACTGATATTGCCGCTGGCTATGACCATATCACCGGAGCTATCGGCGGGGCCATCGCCGCCGCTGCTGGCGCCGACTTCCTATGCTACGTAACCCCCGCCGAGCACCTCTCCATACCCGACCCCGAGGATGTCAGGCAGGGCGTTATCGCCTCACGCATCGCCGCCCACGCCGCCGATATCGTTAAAGGCGTCAAGGGCGCCGCCGAACAGGACAGGCAGATGGCCATCGCCCGAAAGAAGCTGGACTGGGAAGAGCAGGCACGGCTCTCTTTAGACCCCGCGCTGGCTCGGCAGGTCCACGGCAAGCACGCCTCCACCGGCTCGGCCTGCAGCATGTGCGGGCAGTTCTGCGCCATGGAGCTGGTCGCCAAATACTTGGGTGTCCCGGCAATTAAGTGTTAGTGACAGAGAGGAGAGATTAAGATGCCACTATTTCACCCGACCAGAGAGGGAGAGGTTACTAAGGCTATCGTCAGCAGCTTCCTCAAACAGTTTGAAGAATACGTTGAAAGTGATGTCATTATTGTCGGCGCTGGTCCCAGCGGGCTGGTGGCGGCTAGAGACCTGGCTAAAGCTGGGCTCAAGGTCCTTATTATAGAGCGCAATAACTACCTGGGCGGCGGTTTCTGGGTCGGCGGCTACTTTATGAACAAGTTTACCCTGCGGGCGCCCGCCCAGGAATTTCTTGATGAGCTAGGAGTGCCCTATTCTCCAGCCGGCGAGGGAATCTATGTAGCCGATGCCCCACACGCCTGCGCCAGCCTTATTGCTGCCGCCTGCGACGCCGGCGCCAAGATTTTCAGCCTGACCTTTGTCGAGGACATCGTCGTCCGTGAAGATAAGCGCATTGTGGGGGTAGTGGTCAACTGGAGCCCGGTAAACCACCTCCCCAAAGAGATTGCCGCCCTTAGACCCCGTACCGCTGGAGGCAAAGGTGGTGATTGACGCCACTGGCCACGAGGCCGACGTAATCAGGAAGCTGGTGCAGCGGGACATGCTCAAGGTGAAGGGGGAAGGCGCGCTCTGGATTGAAAAATCAGAGGAAGCCGTCGTCGAGCGCACCAGCGAGGTCTATCCCGGTCTGATTGTGGCCGGCATGGCGGTAGCCAGCGTTTTCGGATTACCGCGAATGGGCCCCACCTTCGGCGGCATGCTCTTCTCCGGCCGAAGAGCCGCTGAGGTCGCCCTAAATATCGTGCAGAGGTCAGCGAAATGACCACCAGCCGAAATCCGAGCCTGGGCGAAGCCGCCATCAGCTTTCTGGCCATCCTGCCCCCCAAGGAAGGTGAAGTCGGCCAGCAGGCGATATACGGATTCGTGCGCTGGTACGGCTGGGAGCGCCCTTTTTCCAAACTCACCCCCCGTGAGGTGGCTGACTATGCCGCTCAGCTATCATCGCTACACACCAGCTACCTGAAGAATCTTGAGATGGTACGAGCCTTTTTAGCCTATGCCCGGAAGCAGGGCTGGAACAAGGCCAACCTAGCGGCTCAACTCAAGCCCAAGAAGACGAAGTCGAGTCTCCCCTCCCCCTCAGGACGCAAGCTGCCCACGCCCACCTCCCTGACCCAAGAGGGATACGATAAGCTCAAAGCCGAGATAGCCGGGCTCAAGGGTCGGCGCACCAAGGTTATTGAGGATATGCGACGGGCGGCGGCGGATAAGGACTTCCGCGAAAACGCCCCCCTGGACGCCGCCAAAGAGGAGCGGGGTTACCTTGAGGGGCGGATTATGGAGCTGGAAGCCGTCCTGAAATCGGCCAAAATCATCGACGAAAAGCAAAAGACCGCCCCCAAGGTAAGCGTGGGCAACAGCATTGTCCTTTGCGACGAAGCCTCCGGTGAGGAGCTGCGCTACACCATCGTCAGCCCCCGCGAGGTTGACCCGACCCAGGGCAAGATTTCCAGCAATTCCCCCATAGGCAAAGCCGTTATCGGGTGCAGCCAGGGTGATATCGTGGAGATAACGGCACCGGTAGGCAAGCTGCGCTACCAGCTAGTGCAGATTGAGCGCTAGACGCCCGGTCAAAGGGTGGCTATAAATCGGTTAATGCAGTATATTTAGTGCGGAGGCAAGATGAAAGGCCTGCCTAAGATGGGGCGGATTTTCGGGGTTAGCGTACGTCTACATTATACCTGGGTGCTGGCTTTTGCCCTGATAACCGCCATCATGGTGACCCAGTTCCCCGAGGCGCTTTTATTATGGCAAAGGGTAATCCTGGGCCTGGTCACCAGCCTGCTTTTCCTCATAGCGGTAAGCATCCGTTCGTTTATCATCAGCCTGGTCGCCGTCAACAGGGGCATACCCGTAAAACGCATCACCCTGTTTGTCTTCGGCGGGGGAGCCGAGATAAGCCAAGAGTCTACCCGCCCCCTTTTCGAGCTGCTGATAGCGGCCACGGGGCTCTTGACCACCCTATTACTATGCGGCATCTTTTACGGGATCTATGCCATAATGTTCAACACCGGCAGTGAGGTGGCTTATGTCATCATCCAGTGGCTATCCTATATCTTTTTCATGCTCTTTCTATTCCACTGCATTCCTGGTTTTCCCCTGGATGCAGGCATACTCCTGCGGGCGTTGTTCTGGAAAATCACCGGCGATTATGACCGTTCCACCCGCATTACCAGCCTGATTGGCTGGACTATCGGTTTAATCAGCATCGCTGGTGGAATCCTGCTGCTGATTACGGAACAGCAATGGTTCAACGGACTAACGCTGGTGGGTGTAGGCTGGGTCCTGCAGTCCGCTGCCAACCAGAGCCGCCGTCGGGCCATCCTGCGCGAAGCCCTGCAACCGGTCAAGACTGAGGATATAATGAATCGAGAGTTCCCCCTCATCAGCACCCAGTCCACCGTCAGCCAGCTCATCCGTGACTATATCCTGGCCACCGGGCAACGCTACTGCCTCATTACCGATGGCGATAAACTGGAGGGCGTAGTCACCATAGAAAACGTGAAGCGGATACCGAAAAAGCATCAGGGCTATCACCTGGACAAAATCATGACCCCCACCAGCGAGCTTAAGCTCGCGCATCCCCAACAATCGGCCGCCAGCGTGCTGGGGCAGATGGACGAGCAGTGGGTCGACCACATGCCCGTCGTGGAAAACGATAGAATAGTCGGTATTGTATCGCGGGAAAGCCTGGAGCGCCTGGCACAGACTCGAAACGAGCTGGGAGTCTAAGCAGCGTCGTTTAGCTAGGACGTAAAATCGCTAAGCAGCTCGCCAATGATTTGCCTCTCCCTGGCTTCCTTGGCGTAGACTCGCCACTCCGCCCGGAACCAGCGGAAGGGGCTTTCCGCCTGCGACATCACCCGCAACCTCAGGTCGCGTGGGTCGTCGGTCAGCCAAGAAACATACTTGATACTGGTCAGCGGCGTTCCGGTGACTATTTCGACTTCATAGTGGTCACGCTCAACCCCGTCGGGCAATAACCCCTGCCGATAAACCTCCCAGTCCACCTTTACACGATTTCTGGGGGCAGCCCAGCTCCTTATGTAGAGACGGCAGTCCCCAGAGTCATAGGAAACGAACCAGTGCGAATCGCTAAGGCCGGTAAAAAAGAGAAAGGGGTTCACGGCGCTAACCTGGTAGTTACTGCGCAGGCTCTCTTCCGGGCACTCCCCCACCACATCCTGCCACTCATCCCACCAGAAATAGGACTCGTTGAAGTGCTCCAATCGCCCGCTATCTACCAGAACGCTGCCCAGGATATCCTCCCAGTAATCCGTTCCCAGCATCCAGTTAGCCTTATGCTCAAAGGTACCGCTGCGGACAAAGACCGAACATTCTATCGTGCCGCCAAAGATGTAGTTGAGGATTTGCTCCGCAATATAGCCAGCTACTGCCTCCGATTCGCCAAAATCGCTGTGGCCATGCGCCCCGTAGTGGACAACGTCAGCCCCGTCAGCATACTGGGCTGAAATCGGTATCGTGCTGTCATCCATATTTCGGGGCCAGGCGTCGACGCCGCCGAAGTCAAACTGGGCACTGGAAGGCGCTACCTCACTGGAGACAAAAGCCAGCCAGTGCTTGTTTTCCGCCACCCAGCCCCCGTCTTCCGAGCTATCGTAGTTGGATATCGAATCACAAATCCCCTGGTCTGCCCCGAGCCATCGGGCTCGGCAGTAATCGGTGACAGAAGCGCCGCCGATAATATAATAGTCGCCCAGCGGCTTAATCGGGGTATTAATCGTCACCACCATGGCGACCTTCTCAGTTATGCCGCCCACATTGTTGGCCACGGCATAAAGGGCGGCTTTACCGCCGGCGCTATGCCCGATAAGGATTAGGTTCTGCTTGTCGGAGAAGTGCTGGCCGATGCTGGCGGCGATGTTATTGGCCCAGGTCCTCATATCCACATCGCTGGGATAACACCGGTTCAGGATATCGGCCTGAATGTCGATATCGGGATTGGCTGCCTCGTAGGCAAGGATATAAGGCTCTACCTGCTCCAGCATGGTGTCGGCTAGAAGCTGCATGGAGCAGGCAGTACCCCCCGCCCCGTGCAGGAAAACGAAGTTCAGCTGCTTGATTCGAGTCGGCTCTTCGGGCGCGGCTTGTAGCGGACCGGCGATACCCAGCTGGACGACCAGCCCGATAACTACCAGCCAGACCAATCGTTTCATAATGGAGGAAACCATCTTAGCCGAACCTCAAACCAAAGGTAGCACTTGCTCATACAGGTGTCAATATGGTGATTTTGCCCCGATGAGAAGTTCTGGTATAATTCGGAAAGCCAAGGAGAGGTGTCCGAGTGGTTTATGGTGCCGCTCTCGAAAAGCGGTCTCCGGTTATACCGGAGCGTGGGTTCGAATCCCACCCTCTCCGCCAGCTATAAAGGAGAGGTGCTGGAGTGGCCTATCAGGCACGCCTGGAGAGCGTGTGTAGCCGTAAGGTTACCGTGGGTTCGAATCCCACCCTCTCCGCCATAGCCATCAGTTATAAATAACTGACTAGAAAGAAACTATCATCAAAAAACCGAAATATCTCTCCCTGATGTCGGGGCTGGTGCCCCTCTTCGTTTTGGCCCACTTCAGCCATCATTTCACGGCGGCTATTTTCCAGCCCCTCACCCCCTTCATCCGCGATGAGTTCTCCCTCAACTACCAGCAGATGGGCTGGATAATGTCCGCCACCAACATTGCCTACGGCGTCAGCCACCTGCCCGCGGGCTGGCTCTCCGACCGCCTCGGCCCCCGCATAATGATTATGCTGGGCATCTCCGGGGTCGCCCTCTTCGCCATACTCGCCGGTCTGGCCCCAGGCTATATAATAATGGCCGTTTTTCTGGTCATAAGCGGGATAATGGGCGGGGGCTACCACCCCGCCGCCTCCCCCCTGGTCGCGGCCTCGGTGGATAAAAAATATCGGGGCAGCGTGCTGGGGCTGCACCAGATAGGCGGCACGGCCAGCTTCTTCCTGACGCCACTCATCGCCGCCGCCGTTTTCCAGGTCCTCAGCTGGCGGGGCACTATAATCAGCATGGCTATCCCCGCCTTTATCATCGGCATAATATTATTCGTGCTTTTGAGCCGGCGCGGCTACGCCCCCAAAGCCACCCCGGTGACCGCCGATA
>JGI24422J19971_10002119_pt1 | contig 12281 bp, 9 predicted proteins | sample DeeMarSWOR152_54_FD_19971 | JGI IMG/M metagenome (IMG submission 19971) | reverse complement strand
CCGCGCCAATGGATTTTAATAGTTTTGCGCCCATGCCGGCAGAGTGTATTTTCTTCCCCTTGAAATCCTCAGGAACCCGCGCCCCTTCGATATTATGGTGTATTAACTTGCGCGTGGGTATGAATCGGAATAGCTCGACATAATCCTTTGACCATTCGGCCCTAAACTCCGGTAAGTTCTCATTGAGGCCCTCCCATACGCGAAGCATTGTAGGACCGTCCCATCCCATAAAGGCCATGTCCATCACTTCATTCATGGGGGCCCGTGCAAGCTCATATGGGATAACAGCAATCGTAACATCAATGAGCCCCTGATCACATGCCTGAGTCAGATCCGCATATTTATAGAGAGATTCGGAATGATAAAATGTGATATCAAGCTCGTACCCGATCTTGGCCAGTTGCCCCTGTATTCTCGGTAAATACTGTTTCTTGATAAAAACGTTTCCTCCCGCCATTGCCGGAATATGATCGGCATATATCAATGGGATCTTCTTGATTTCTGATGCCTGTTCCGCCTGCACCGCTGGAACATGTAGGCAAGCGAAAACAACCATGAATGCCATTGCCAGATAACATAGTTTTTTCATTGCCTTCTCTCCTCTCTCATGAGATTATTCATGACATGATAATAGTCTGATGACGTACCATTACGTTTCCCTGACATCCCCTATGAATTACCTCATCATCATTCACCTCCTTTCGTTTCGGTGCTTTCGAGGTGAGCCTTTCGTGGCTCGCAGGTGGGGAATACTAACCCCTTCCAGCCTCTCAAGGGCTGGCTTTCCCCTTACTTTCGGCTAAACTCACGTCGAAGCCTGCTCACACTCGATGGGTACCCTACCTCTTCAGCAATTAACTCTCAAGGACAACGGTTTTCTTTAAAAATCAAGCTAACTCCAGTTAATTTACTATTTTTTCCGATATCCTTTTTGAGATGAGATATGGAGTTTCACTATCCCCTTATGAAATCTTTTTAGATTCAGGCGATTCTATTCATAAAATATATATCTCTATCTGTCAAGGATTTTTCATTTGTAGGCAAATCACTTCCTAATCCGCATAGCATAGATTGGATCAGCAGAATAGCTAAAGATTCAATGTATTCATGAAACGGCGATGCTTGGCGGGATACCAGATTCTAAGTCTAGCAGGGCCCTTTTCCTGGGCAGACCACCCCCATAGCCAGTAAGCCGGCCATCCGAGCCGATGACACGGTGGCATGGCACTATTATGGAGACGGGATTTCTCCCTATCGCTTGGCCAACAGCCCTGGTGGCCTTGGGATTGCCCAGGGCCTGAGCTACCTCACGATAGGAACGCGTCACCCCGTAAGGAATGCTGCAAAGTATCTCCCATACCCGAAGTTGAAAGGCTGTTCCCCTGAGGTCAAGGGGTACGGTGAATCGACGAAGCTTCCCGGCAAAATAGGCATCAAGCTCGCGAGCAAGAGCAGCGTTATACTCGACGTCCCTCTGCAGAAGTCTACCATTACGTTTCCATCGGGTAAGGTGCCTCTCCATCTCTTTCTCGCTCTCCAAACAGACCACACCACGATGAGAGCTCACAAGCGTGTAGGTCCCAAGAGGACTGGTGTAGGATGACATGAAGAAGGTCTCGGGCTCAACATTGTGTGCGTTGTGGTAGCCCTGGATCTTTCTAGCGCTATCCATTACAGCTGTCATCTCATCCTCCATTCTTTTAACGGTTTTCGCACAACGGCCTCATTTTTTAATAAGCGTGCCCGGAACAATTCCGTCTTCCCCGAATTTTCCTGAAATCTCATCGAGCGCGATATTGAGCTCCCTTCTTCTTGGGGCGCTTAACTCCTTCTGAAAGAGGGAAAGCTGTTTCTCACCCCCTTGAGCGCATAAATGGGAAACGGATATTCCGAGAAGCCTTACTGGCCTTTTGCCCACCGCTGTTTTTTCCAACAGCCCGCAGCATCGCCGGAATATCACTCCTCCATCGTCAGTGGGTTCCGTGAGGGTCTCGGAACGGGTTACCTGCACAAAGTCATGGTACTTGACCTTCAGGGTAATCGTCTTACCCTCAAAACCATCGCTGCGCAAGCGCCTTGAAACCTTGGTGGCCAGGGAAATGAGTTCCCTTCTTAGCGTCCCCATATCGAGGAGATCATCGGTAAATGTTTCCTCGTGGCCGATGGACTTTACCTCTCGGCTGAGCTCTATATCTCGGTCGTCCACTCCCTGGGAGAGGAGATGAAGATGGGCCCCGTGCTTGCCGAACTGCCTCTCCAACACATCCAGCGGGAGGCGGCTCAAGTCTCCGATGGTCCGGATCCCAAACAGCTCAAGTGCCTCCTGGGTTACCTTCCCCACTCCCCACAGCTTATCGATGGAAAGCGGCTCAAGGAACGCTTTCACTTCGCCTTCAGTCACGATTGTGAGTCCGTCTGGTTTACCAAGATCAGATGCGATCTTGGCCACGAACTTAGAGGGAGCAACACCCGCAGAAACCGTGATGCAGATTTCATCGGCAACCGCCCGTTTGATCATCTTCGCAATCTCCTCCGGCAGACCGAAAAGCCTGATCGAACCCGTGACGTCCAGGAAGGCCTCATCTATAGATAGGGGCTCAACCAAGGGGGTGAAACGGCGGAAAATCTCGAATACCTGCTCGGAAACCTCCTTGTACCTGGACATCCTCACGGGGAGAAAGATTCCCTTTGGGCAGAGGTGCATTGCTATGGCCATGGGCTGGGCGGAATGCACGCCGAATTCCCTGGCCTCATAAGAGGCTGACGAGACCACTCCCCTTTTCTTTGCACCGCCGACGATTACCGGCTTTCCCTTCAAGGAAGGGTTATCCAAGACCTCGACAGCCGCGAAGAAGGCATCCATATCGAGGTGGATAATCGCTTTCGAGCTTTTGGCAGTTCTCACTCGCTCTCCAGATTCCTTCCGGATCTCCCCGAATTGTATCTCTTTCCTGCTTCAAGATAGGGGAAAAAAGTTTTGGTGTCAAATCATTAAAAGAAAAAGACTATATTGAGGCAAATGTAGAATTCACGAAAAACATATTGGCTCTCTTCAAGAAAAAACAGAGATTTATTTTCATAAGTTCGCAGGCAGCTGCAGGCCCCTCAACTTCATTCACTCCCATTGATGAACAAGCACAGCCTCACCCGCTTACGCACTATGGTAAGAGCAAACTTGTTGCTGAGAATTAAATAAGAGAATGGGGCAAAAAGAACAATAAAATTATCCTCAGGCCGAGCGTTGCGTACGGACCAAGGGAAAGAGATATACTTAACTCTTTTAAGCTTATGAAAAAGGGGGGTTTTTCCTCATCGGTGATGGTAGGAAAACAATTTCGCTCATCCACATAGACGATCTCGTTAAAGCTATACTGATAGCCGCAGAACATACACCCATTGGCGAGACATATTTCGTTTCCACCGATCGAGGATATTCATGGGAGGAGATCGGTTAGAGCATAAAAAGGCTCTGAACAAGACCCATCTGTTGAGGCTAAAGCTCCCTGGATTTATGGCATACCCTGTTGGGCGCTTTTTCGATTCTCTATCATTGGCAACAAAAAAACCAACGTCAATTAACAGCCAGAAAATTATTGAGATGAAGCAGACTGCGTGGCTATGCAGCGATAGAAAGATTAGAGAGAACCTATACTGGAAATCAGAACTCTCCCTCGAAGAAGGGGTTAAGCAGACTGCCGACTGGAATATTAGAGAAAAATGGATCTAATGGACAAGATACTAATAAATTACGGAGAATTCGAATATAGAAAAGCTTTTAAAAACTATACTTCAAAGCCCCGATCACCCGGTCGTTCTTATCCCAGCGGCCAAAATAGCTATCGTTCGGGCCATTGAACTCTTCGACCCCGACAATCAGGAATAGTCCCTCGCGAAGCATATATTTTCCCTCGCATTGCGTGTACCGACCCTCTTCGCCAAGTTGAAATGCAGATGTCACTTGGAAGCTCAGGTCTTCGTTGACCTTCACGTTCATCCGACCGATGAGATCATTTCTTCCAAATCGAGAGTTCTCAGAGCTACTGATGTATCCCCTGGCGGACTGTTTTTTCATCAACCATTCTCCCGCATAATCTACGGTGATCTCGATCTGTTCCATAAAAATTTTCTTGGCCATATCGTCGATGTTGTAAGTGACCCCCCCCACGTAGTTCAGATAATTGTCGTCCTTGGAGCGATAGGAATAGTTATAGAGGCCCTCGCCGTGAAACTCCCATTTGTTGTACGTTGTAGTAAATCCCATAGCGATATTTCCTACTTTCACGACATCCTTGGTGACTCCCATGGCCTGAAACATTGCTGGGTCAATTAGATCATCAACAATAGCATCCTCATTTTCTACTTTCAGCACATAGAATGGATTGAGTCCATGATAGGCGGATGCGAAGAGGTCCCATCCCCAGGCCGTCGCCTTTACCCGCCCGAAATAGCTGATGTTGCTAAACGCGACTCTGGGTATATCTTCCTCAACCCTGAAGGGTAGTCCCGGGAATTTGAAGTCCGCGCTGCTCCCAATCCAGCGCGAATCTTCGTGTGGGTTCTTCGAGGCTTGATAAACCGGCAAGATCGCCCCGGTCATGACAATGTTCTTATAATAATAGTCGGCCTGAACCTGCCAGATCCCTAATTCCTTAGTATCCAGCGGGTCGTTATAGTCTTTGGGGCTGTATCTATCCGCCGGCGAGTACAAGGGGGTAATGCCGTTTTTGAAAACTTTCTTGCCTATTGTCAGATCGTATTCTTCCTGATACCACCTAAGGTAAATCTCGTTCAGCTCAAGATACCGCCTCCGTCGGTCCCTGTCCTGAAACCATTCAGAGTGCCCGGCCCACGTGTGCTTATGGGTACCGGCCTCCAACCATCCTGACATACTCAAGCGCCAACGTTTCGTTCCGGTCCAAGTGGACAATTCAAGCAGGCCCTCCGCGAAGTCACTTTCTGTTTCCACATTCGGATTCTGTGAGCGATCCGGACCCTGCCAGAAATGCTGGCCACGAATCCGGAATATGCCGCCCAAATTGTGGCAGAGCATCTTGAAAAGGTCGATTTTTCTGGAATCAGGCTCCTTTTTATATTCCTGGCCCAGTTCGTCCAGGAGTTCTGGATCGGCATCTTTTTCAGCATGCTTCAAATCTTCGTCAAGCTCGTCCAAGAAATCCAATGCATCATAAGCTTTGGAAGACGTGATCTCCTTATCAAAAGCGTTTAATAGATCCCCATTATCATATGCCATAATCGGCCGCGGGAGTGTGAAGACGAAAGTCAGGAAAAACGTAAGAAGTAAGCAGCGGAAAAGCATCAGATGTAATCTCTTTGTAAATTTCTAATCTAAACAACAAACTTGCAGAAACTCACTTTATATTTGTATCTTCCGTGGAGGTTGACAATCACATGTAAATAGCAAGCGTTTGTGAAACCATGTCAGGATCCCTCAATATTGACAATCTCTAGACAAGTCATCTCGCCGGTGGGACAAAGGCGCTGATCCGAGAAGACAGCAGGATCGGGGTGACCAACATGTCTGCGATCAGTGCGAAGATCATGACCAGGGCCGATAGAACGCCGAAACAGATGATCGGGATAAATTCAGAAAAGGCAAGGACTCCGAAACCAAGAGCTAAAGCGACCGAAGTGCATAAAACAGGGCGTATCTCGTAGCGAATGCATGATCCAAGACATTTGTGCTGGTCCTGCAAATCACGCATTTCTCTATGATAGCGGACCATCAAATGAACTGTGTCGTCGACCGCAATGCCGATGGCAATGGGCGCAACCATACATGTCCCGGTGTTGAGGGGGATGTTGAAGATACCCATAATCCCGAAGTTCAAGGCAACCGGAATGAGATTCGGGACGAGGGAGAGAAAACCGACCTTTAGGTTCATGAAAAGAATGGTCATGACGAAAAAGATAACCAGGGAAACAAGACCTATGCTCTGAGCCTGACCTGCTGCGATCGAGTCCACGGCCTTGTTAATGAGGATGCCTTCCCCCGTGAAGCCCACATCGAACCGTGAGGGGACGATTTCCTTTGCCTTTTGTTCGAGAATCTGGAGAACAGCGTTCAATTCCCTGGAGGAATAGATGCTATGGCGCACCAGGATGTTGAGCTCGTCGAACATCGGAGTAACGTAGCTTTCGATTTCCTCCCGGTGAAGGAAGAGGAGATACTCGCAGATCGTATTGGCCGAGTCCGGTATCCTGAAGTATTTCGGATCTCCGCCATTCATTTCCCGGTGAATGAGTTTGATGTAGTCAGTGAGGGTAATGTTCTTATCGCACCAGGCCTGTTGCCTTATGTACTCCTGAAGGGCCTCTATTCGGACTAGGTTCTCGGGTATCTGAAAGTCTCCAGGATCACCGCCAATTCTGATGAAGAAGGTCCCTGTCCCGGACAGGGAGGCTTGTATAGTCTGAACTCTTTTAATTAAGGACGAGTCCTTTTTGAACCACCCAAGCATGTTATTGTCCACCCTGACTCTGAGCCCGAAGAGTCCGACAATCGAGGCCGTCCCGAGAAGTATGGCTAGAACAACCCATTTCCGGCTGTGAATAATTTCTAGGATCTTGTCGGTGAGATTTATCAACAGCCGATCCACAATGGTTTTTGTACATCCCCCCCTCCACAGTGGACCAAAGTAACGAAGGTAGACCGGTAAGAGAAGGATGGTGATGAAAGCGTTCACAAACAGGCCAAATGAGGCTGTGATGCCGAACTGCCGCAATACAATGATTTCATTTATGGAGATCGACAGGAATGCGAAAACCGTAGTAACGGCGGTGAGCATCACTGCGGTGCCCATCTTCGTGGCCATGTGCCGGATAGCCTTTTCCCGAAGGCCCTTTTCATGCATCCCTTCTAAGTATTCGGATAGTAAGTGAATATCCTCAGTAGACCCGATAACGATTAGTAGAGAGGGTACGATGAATGTCAGAACGGTTACGGGAATGCCTGTGTAGCCCATAAAACCGAGTGTCCAGAGTATGCTCATGCCGGCTGTGAGAACGGGCAGAACCGCTCCGCTCAAAGATCGCATACTTACTACCAGAATCAACAGGATCACTCCAGCGGCTAGAGGGATCAAGGTCTTTTGATTGGAGGAAAGGATTTCGGCCTGGGTTTTTAAATTGAAGGGGGAGCCGATCTGGAAAAGGGTGCCAAACTTCGATGTGTAAGAGACTAGAATTTCCTCAATCCTGTTTCCGACCTCCAACATAAAATCTGAATCCTCAGACTTCGGGTCGAGATAGAGGTTGATGGCCGTGGATGTGCCGTTGTCCGAGATGAGGTTTCTGCGCAGAATCATGATGCGGAGGGCATCGTTTTGAACTTGACGGGCCTCTTCCGCGGTCTCGGGCACCCGATCCATGAGTGGCCCCGAGTGCAGATATCCATCTACGTTTTTGATATTGTTCACGGAAAACAGGCTCTCTACTTTGTTCACACCTGGCATGCCTTCAAGGGTATAGGCAAGTTCCTCCAAATACTGCAATTTTTCTGGTGTAAAGAGTTCGGAATCCCAGACGTAGATGGTTGCGATGCTGTCCGATCCGAACTTTTCCAACGTTTCATAATAGTACGCCTGTGCCGGGTCGCCCTCAATCATCATTACTTTGGAAGAAGTGTCTATACGGATGTCTTTGATGTAAAGGAAGGATAGAATCGAGCAGGATAGCAGAATAACGACGACTAGCCAAGGGTGGGACTGACTCCAAAGTATTAGCTTCCGCATTAATCAAAACTCCATCGATAGTCGTGGAGCATGTTCACCAGAAAGTGTCGGACTTATCACTGTCCGGAATCGTTATATCGAGAGTAACATTCGAAGCGTGAGACTCAGCAGCCCCAGACGTTTGCCCCTTGACGCTTACACGCAAAGATTAACCGTCCGTGCCGCCGCATCATTCCAGGTGCCTCTCGGACATTACGTATCGCTCAGTGAATACGAAGTTGTCGATTGGTACGTTAATCTTCCGCGATATGACTCCTACCAGGGTCTTATGTTTCTTCTTGTGCTTCTCCATCAGGGATTTATTAGCGCGCCAAAGTGGGCCTTCCAGATTGACCAACTCGCAATTAGTTAGCGTTTTGATATGCTGCCCCCTGCGGTCGTAGAACTCGATTTTGACCGGGAAAAAGATGTCCTTCCTTACCCAGAGCGCGCGCTTCGAATAGCCGCTCTCCTTCTTTTTCTGCTCATTTACAGGGACCGCCTCAATCACGTAGCATTTGTTACCCTCGATTTCTTCTGAACGCAGGATTTCATAGTTGTAGTCGTCGATTTCCTCCTGTTCCAAGTCCTCATATGTGAAATCTGTCCCCATAAAGTAGCTTTTCTTACTTGTTTGCGCGATGCGGTGCATTTTTTTCTGAGAAGGCAGATATAGCCACTGGTCATCATCACGGTCCTCCTGTTCCCACGTAAGCATGGCAGTACCTCTGACCCTCGCGGGTTCCATAAAAACAATCAAAGATCTATCGAGATCGTTGCCCATGTCCTTGGCGTACGTCTTGACCAGCCTTTTTTCCTCACTCCCCTTTCTATCTACAAGGAGCATAATCTCTACGGCGCATTCGGTCTGGACCTCATGCCGCCGTTTGTACTCTTCCATCACTTGCCTTCCCGTCATTTCCCCCTTAACTGTGACTGGCACTACAATCCCAAGCAGAACCAGGAACAGAAGGAACTTATTTATCATGATGGCCCCTTCTCTGACGAGGCGTCGCCCAGAGGCATATACCGGAAGAGCGAAAGTGAATTTTACGTGACCCACTTTATTGAGGGAGCGAGTAACGTCGGTATCATTTCCGTAGAAATCAATTGTGGTATCGAATCCGGCAACCCGCTCGAGCGCGGCCTTTTTGATGACAAAGTTACCTCCTTGAACTAACGAGGTCACCCGCAAGACGAATCGGTTGATGAGATAGGTGGCAAATGCGAGCTCACAGAAAAGGTTTACCAAGATGCGGGTCCAAATGGGGAGGTCATAGTAGATAAACGGCCCGCTGAGGCAGATGAGATTAGGATCTTTATTGAGCTCTCTCAGCACTTTCTCAATCCATCCGTGTGTTAGCATTGTGTCGGCATCGATGTTTACAATAAGGTCGTTTGTTGCTCTTTCAAATCCAGCATTAAGAGCGACAACGAGACTCTTTTTCGGCTCATCGACTACTATGACTCCTGGTTATCCTCACGCAATCTTCCCCATGCCATCGGTGCTTGCGTTGTTGACTACAATGATTTCGACATCGTAGGGTCTTTTTTCCAATTCTCTCAGGATCGAAGAGAGGCATTTGCCGAAGTATTCTTCCTTAATTATAGGCAGGAATAACGAAGCTGATCTTAACTTCTCTGGTTATGGGTGATAGAATTTTTCAAACGACTATAGCAAAGCGAATATAAAACAGTCAAGTTCTTCAAGGATCCTAATGAACCTTCATCCATTAGGCAATAGTAATTGGTCATCGGTGGCCTTGCGGCTAGCCGTGTTGACAGCCAAATAGTGATGTGGGATTCTGTTTTTCGAAATTAGGGTAAAAAGATCAGGCGCTAACCGCTAAAATAGAGCCTGAGGAAATAGCATGGAGAAATATCAACGGCTTTTGACCAAGGGCTTTAAACCCTTCGATCCGTTAATGTTAGCAAAGGAGACCGAAAAGATAGTAACCAGAGAGGGCCCGGAGGGGCTAGAGAGAAAATACACGGGCATTTACTCAGCCCCAGTCTATCGTGGTATAGCAATTGGATATGCAGTAGGCTGTTGTTTACGATGTATCTATTGCTGGACAGATTGGTTAAGGGATTTTCCGGAGCGATTCGGCGAATTTTACTCTCCAAAAAGGGTTGCACGGGAGCTATTTAAGGCGGCAGAACGGGGCATAACCTCTCCTGGATGGGAGCGTTTCAGGGATATGAAGGTAAACAAGATTCGACTATCTGGATGCGAACCAACCCTCGGAAAGAAACACTTACTCTCAGCCCTGGCAGATATAGCTGAATCCAAGTATCCCCTCTTTATCTTAGAAACAAATGGTATCGTCCTCGGTTCCGACATGGAATACATAAATCGATTGGCTAACTTTGCGGATAAGCTTTACGTTCGTGTTTCATTCAAGGCAGCTACACCAGAGGGCTTCTCTGAGAGAACAGGGGCACTCGGAAGTTACTATGAACTTCCATTCAAGGCATTAAAATACCTCCTGGAAGGGGGAATCTATGGAAGGGCTGCAGCAATGACAGACCCAAAAGTTTTGACAAGGGAAGAGAGGGAGATTTTGATAAGAAAGTTGAAGGAGATCAATCTAGGGATTGCAGCGGATCTCGAGGAGGAGCAGATCGATGCCTATGAGACCACCATCAATCGTTTGAAGGCCTTTGACGATGCAGAATTTGTAAAGCAGCTTGAAAAAACAATAGTGAACCTAAAGCCCCGCTGAATGAAATCAGGTGTGCTGACCAGGATTTAGACTAATCCTCAGCGGGGGTGGGTTACAATTATACTATGGTTAGGTTGAACATTTTATGTTCTACATTTATCTATATGTATTATGTATTTAAAAGATTTCGCTAAAAGAAAAGGAACACTTATATGACCTGCCATATAATGGTGAGGGTCAAACCTCCACTATTCACTATTACTCGTATTTACATTAAGGATGACCTTTAGCGCCCTTGATAAAGGTGCCTGACTTTTTTCCTCTCCCTTCTGGCCTTGCTTTATAGGATCGGCTCATTTAAGATAGGATTCAGACCGTGGAAGATAAGATTTATGGAGATCAATGGATTTCTGTGGGCAAAAGATATGAAAAAACGATACGCGCTTATCCTGCCACTGCTTGCCCTGTTGATGGTACCGATTCATTCCTTTCCCTCTGAGGAGGAGGAATACCAACTCGGGCGCGAGCTCATGGTGAAGGAAATCGCAGCCAATGTGAAGTTCACGAGCGAGAGGATCGGTAAAAAGACGTTGGGTATACCCGTGATGGAAGCCATGGGGAAAGTCCCTCGCCATGAGTTTGTACCGGCTCACGTGAGGCGTTCTGCTTATGAAAACCGGCCTCTTCCCATTGGTTATGGACAGACGATTTCCCAGCCTTATGTTGTGGCATTGATGACCGATCTTCTCGATGTGGGCGGGGGTGATGTCGTATTGGAAGTCGGAACCGGATCTGGATACCAGGCAGCTATTCTGGCTGAATTAGTAAAAAAGGTGTACACCATCGAAATTATCAGGGAACTGGGAGAACAGGCAAGCGAACGGTTAAAGAGCCTTGGGTATCAAAACGTAGAGGTCCGAGTAGGCGATGGTTATTACGGCTGGGAGGAACATGCGCTATTTGACGGCATCATTGTCACGGCTGCGGCCGGCCATATCCCGCCGCCCCTCATTAAGCAGTTGAAGCCTGGTGGCACAATGGTCATCCCCGTGGGCAGCCCGTTCATGACCCAACAGTTGATGCTGGTGCATAAGGGAGAAGACGGCAAGATTACAACCAAACAGGTGTTGCCCGTGCGTTTTGTTCCACTTACAGGTGGGCATTGATATGCTCCTCGGGTATGCCATTTTCCTTCTCTCCGCAGGAGTAATCGGTTACGAAATCCTCTTGATGCGGCTGCTTTCCATCATCCAGTGGCACCATTTCGCGTACATGATCATCAGTCTTGCCCTGCTTGGCTTTGGAGCCAGCGGAACCTTTCTCGCCCTGGCACAACGTTGGCTCATTCCACGATTTCACCTGTCTTTTATAATCAATGCCCTTCTTTTCGGTCTTACTTCGGTGGGGAGCTTCGCCCTCGCGCAGCGTATCCCGTTTAATCCGCTTGAGATCCTCTGGGATCGCAGCCAGCTGCTCTATTTACTGCTCCTCTACCTGCTCCTCGCCGTGCCATTTTTTTGTGCGGCCAACTGTATTGGTCTCTCCTTTACCCGGTTCAGGGATCGGATCAATCGCATTTACCGGTTTGACCTGCTGGGGGCTGGCACCGGAGCACTTGTCATTATCCTGCTTCTTTTTGCCTTTTTCCCAACCACCTGTCTCAAGCTTCTGGGGGCTTTGGGGTTCTTCGCCGCTGCACTGATGAGCTTGAACCAGACATTGCCTCGATCCTGGAAACGGCCAGTTGCGTTATTCTCCTGTGGTTTGATCCTGTCCCTCGCCTGGCCCGATGCGTGGCTTAACCCTCGAATTTCGGATTACAAGGGATTGAGCCTGGCATTGCGCGTACCCAATGCAGAAGTCATTAGCCAACAACGCTCTTCCC
>JGI24422J19971_10002118_pt1 | contig 12282 bp, 10 predicted proteins | sample DeeMarSWOR152_54_FD_19971 | JGI IMG/M metagenome (IMG submission 19971) | reverse complement strand
ATCAACGAGCCCCTCGTCGAGGTGCTCTGGAACAACTACGCATCCCTCGGCGTCGAGATGAGCCACTGGAAGGAGACCATCAACGGGATGCCGATGGCCTCAACCGACTTCGGCGATGTCTCACAGAGGATACCCACCGCCGGCTCCAACATCAAGATCGCCGAGCCGGGGACCCCTAGCCACAGTAGGCAGATGGCCGACGCGTCGGTGACCCCGGAAGGGCTGGAAGCGATGATCGTCGGCACCAAGGCGTTGGCGATGACTCTGATCGAACTCTTGGCTGAACCACAGAAGCTGAAGCAAGTGAGGGACTACTTCGAACGCCACCATGATAATTGAAGTCAGTCACAGGACCTGAAGGGAAAACCCACCAGTCGATCAATGCTTGAGCGATGGCTTGAACGCCGTTTAGATAAATGGCTTCTCAAGAAATCGCACGATATCGATTGTAGTGTAACAACATATACCTTTTTCTTCATTTCGTGTAATAATAAAAGATTTTATAAGGTACCACCTGGGGGGGTTGATGATATGTCGTGCGAGGTAGTGGTTAGTTGATGGAATATGACCCCTAAAGAAATTGCTCGGGATCTCGCCACAATCGTAGGGGAAAATAATGTAACAGACAAAATCTTTGAAAGGAGACTGTATGATCATGACATAGCCCCCTTACCCTCAGAAATTTCTTTGATCTTCAAAACGGTGCCAGACGTGGTCGTCAAACCCAGAAAAGTCGAGGAAGTAGCTGAGATCATCAAATACGCGAATTCAAATGAGGTCCCCATCATCCCGAGGGGTGCCTCATCGTGGGGATACGGAGGTACGATACCAACGAATGGGGGCATTGTCCTCGAGCTAACCGAGCTCAAGAAGATCGTGGGCCTCGATAAAGAAAACATGACGGTGAAGGTGGAGGCGGGATTACGCTGGAAGAAATTGCTGAGTTTCTTGGAAGAACAGGGTCTCGCATTCAACGTCTACCCTTCTAGCTCGCCCTCAGCAACGATAGGCGGATGGATCGCCACGGGGGGCCTCGGTATAGGCTCCCTGAAATATGGACACTTACAGGAGCACATCAAGGAGATACAAATCGTGACTCCGATTGGCGAGATAGTTACGTTATCCAATGATGAGCAGGGCGACTCGAGTCTTTTCGGCTCCATTTTCGGATCAGAGGGCACCTTGGGCGTGATCACTGAAGCTACGTTACAAATACACCCCAAACCAGAGAAGATACTGCCAATGTTAGCTTCCTTCGATGGTATAGAAACAATGGTGGATGTGATAGATAAAGTCGTGAAGAGGCCGGTAAAACCTTTCTTCATCGAGATCCAAGACAGGGACTATCTTGAGATTAAAAGATCGATCGGTATTTCCGCGCCCGACGTGGCAGTTCTCGCCCTATTCGTCTATGAGGGTCCAAGCGAGCAAGTCGAAAATGATGCGGAGTACCTACGGGGCTTAGTCTCCGACACCGGCGGTTCCATGTGGTCCCACGAGATGGCTGAAAAGGAATGGGACGAAAGGTTCTACTATATGAGGATAAGGAGGGCCGGACCGACGTTACTAGCAGGGGAGGTGACGAACCCCCTCACAAGACTCCAAAATGTGATAGATGAAACAAGGAAGATCAAGAAGAATCACAAGCTCCAGATGGGCGTCAAATGTTTCATGGTCTCGGAGGAGACTGTGCTCTACATGCCGATGTATCTGGCCGACGAACGAGAAAGGTGGAAGTTCCTGTCGCTGCTACCGGTGGTAAACGAAATAACTTCCGTGGGTTTGAAGGCAGGGGGCCGCCCTTACGGTTTCGGGATCTGGAACTCTTTCTATCTGAGAGACGTGTTCGGGAATGATAAAGTCAAGGAGATGAAGGATCGGAAGAAGAGGATGGATCCGAAAAATATAATGAATCCAGGGAAAATGTATCAGGTCAAAACGAAGTTCGGCATCCCCCTTTGGGGTTTCGCATTTAAAATTTTCACCTCACTTCTCGGGATCTTGAAACACTTCTGAGGGGGCGAACGAGTTGAAGATGTCTAAGATAAAAGAACATGGCCTTGAACTGGAACTCTACTCATGCGCCCAGTGTGGCTACTGTCAGGACATTTGCCCTATATACGAGGAGATACCATGGGAATCCGCATCCCCTCGAGGGAAGCTATACTGGATCAAGAAAAGCCTCACAATGGGGGTCCTTCGACCAAACGTGGAACTCGACGAAGATTTCGTGGACAGACTTTTCCAGTGCACCCTATGCGGTCGATGCCACGAGGTGTGCCAGACAATGATCGACACTATGAAGATCTGGAACACTGCACGGATGCAGATCAACCATGCAGGTCTTCGTCCCAAGAACCTAACGGCCATCGTGAACAACTTAGAAGAAATGAAGAACCCGTATGGTTTGGAGGCCGACATGAGACTTGACTGGGCAGACTATACGGGCCTAGATGATGTACCTTTGAAAGACGAGGCTGAAATCGCCTACTTCGTGGGATGTACAACCGCTTTCAAGGGTGTAAATCACAATATAGGATATTCAACGAGCCAGCTACTGAATCATCTTGAAGAGGACTGGACCTTACTTGGCGAGGATGAATGGTGCTGTGGTAGTCCTCTCATCATGGCAGGTGAAGAGGAGAAGGCCTGGGAGTTCGTAGAACACAATATAGAGGAGATCGAGAGGAGGGGCATCAAGGTACTCCTCACAGGATGTCCGTCCTGCTATAGAATGTGGAAGTTCGAGATCCCTGAACTCCTTGATATAGAATTGAGCTTCTCCGTCAAACACACTCTAGAGCACATCTACCGACGCATCAAAGAAGGGAAGCTGACGACACTGGCTTCAGATGAAAGAACTACATACCACGATCCCTGCGAACTCTCCAGATTGGGGGGCGTAGTGGAAGAGCCTAGGGGGATCTTGAAGGCCATCTCGAAGGGTTTCGTTGAGATGCCGGAGCACGGCATAGATGTCAGATGCTGTGGCGGTGGGGGCTTGCTTCAAGCCACTAACAATGAACTCCGACTATCGATAGCCAAATATCGCCTAGAACAAGCGAAATCCGTCGATGCTGAGATCCTTACCTCAGCTTGCCCTGCGTGCAACCTCACATTTCAAGATGCCATTAGAACGACGGGTGATAAGTTAGAGGTTCTTGACCTTACAGAGTATATTGCTCGACAATTAGATCTTTGAGGTAGAAAAAAATTACCTCCACTTATCTAATGGGAGAGACAATAAAATTTTTAAAAAAAAATAATCAGTTTTTTAACGATCTAAACATTGGTTCCGAGTACTCTTTTGAATGGTTTTCTGTTACTGTTTAGGGTTTGGACATTGGTCAGTAATCCAGAAAATCGTGCATTCGAACATATCCCCGAGCTTTTCTAAGCTGCGCGCGCACTCTAGTTCGAACGATATGTTCTTGCTGACAACCATAACGAGATACGCGCGATGTTGGTTCTCCTTATAATAAATCCTCCTCTTTTTATCTATTTTTGAGGTATACCAATACCTTTTTATTAATTCATGATGGAACAGAAAAGAAATGAAACGGGTTGCATCACAAGATGGGTTGAAGTGTCCTTACTGTGATGAAAAACTCTCTTCTCATAGAGCACTTAGGATTCATGTCGGCGCCTTGCACCGAGAGCAGACAGACGAGTTCATGGAGGAGTATTTCGGTGGGCGCTGGATCGAAGCCGACTTCATTTCCTTAATGCTCCAGAGGGCGATGGGTGATCTGACCGAGGAGTCCTGCAAGCAGTGTGGCAAGTGTGCGGTCGGATGCGCCATCCCGATAGTCTTCGAAGGCCTGCCCCCCTACAAGGTATCCACGAAAGTTCAATCCGGAGAAGCGAAGGAACTGCTTAAATCCGACGTGATCTGGGCTTGCACGTCGTGCCTTGCCTGCGAGGAGCGGTGCCCGGCCGACATGTCGCCCTACGAGGTCGTATCTGTCCTGAAAAACCTGTCAGCGCGCATCGGCTACCATTACCCTAGGGGATACAGGGACCTCGAAAGGAACGTATCGAAGTTCGGCTTAATACAGAAGCCCAAGGCGGTGCTCGCGAGGAGCGGAGAGTATTTCGACAGGGAGGCACTCGGCCTTCCGTGTCTTCAAGGGCCCACCGACATAGGGAAGTTCAAGGAGGCCCTCGGCAGGCTGTCTGGGATGAGGGTGGTCCTTTGAGGTACGCTTTGTTTCAGGGGTGCGTCGCCCAGACGGAACAGTACGGGTGCGAGCTGTCCGCTAGGGAGGTCCTGCCCAAGCTCGGCGTAGAGCTCGTGGACCTGGAGGGATCTAGCTGCTGCGGATTCCTTTCGTTCCACAATTCATCCCCCATTGGCTGGAAGTACTTGACGGCCAGGAACCTCGCTTTAGCCAAGAAGCTCGGTCTAGACATCCTTACCCTGTGCAACTGCTGCCACCTATCCTTCTGCGAGGTCAAGAGAGACTTGGAGGCGGACCAGGGGCTTCGGAAGACCATAGATGAGACGCTGTCGATCGAGGGCCTGGAATACGGAGGCGGAGCTGAGGTCTACCACATCTTGGAGGTCCTCCACGACCGGGTCGGCACCGATGAGATAGCAGCCCATGTCACCAGGCCGCTGAGAAACCTAGATCTGGCCTCCCACCCCGGTTGCTACGCCTTCAGGCCTAAAGTCCTCAACAGGCCAAACGACGGGGAGGATCCCAGGAAGCTTGGAGATCTCATCAAAGCGCTAGGAGCTGACTCTTCGGACTATGACGAGAAACTCGACTGCTGTGGCTCGTCCATATCCTACGCCGATGGGGAGCCCTCTCTGAGGATCGCAGGCTCGAAGCTCAAGGCCATCAAGGACCGCGGGTTCGACGGGCTCGTGACCGTCTGTCCCCTATGCTTCAAGATGTTCGACGGCGAGCAGCCAGCCATGCGCAGCCTCATGGGGGAAGGAGTCGTGGATGTTCCCATTTTCTACTACACCCAGCTCTTGGGGCTGTCGATGGGAATCTCGCCTGAGAAACTGGGGCTGCACTTGAGTCTCAGCCCTGTAGAGGGGTTCCTAACCAACGTTTGAGAAAGCTGTTTTTTCACCGATAGGATGTGTTGTGAGGTATTTATGAAATTGAATNAGGATGGCTTGAAGCCTGAGTGCTCCGATTGTGAGGCCAAGAAGAGCTTCTACCCGCCATGCAGGGAGGCCTGCCCGGCCAACGTCAACGTCCAGGGTTACGTCTCCCTGATATCCAATGGGAGGTTCAGGGAGGCCCTGGAGATTATCAGGAAGGACAACCCCTTCCCGGCGGTCTGCGGGAGGGTGTGCTTCGCTCTCTGCGAGGAGGAGTGCACGAGGAAGGACATCGACGCGTCGGTAGGCATCCGGCTGCTAAAGCGCCTGGTCTCGGATCTCGAGTTCGAATCTGAGCGGGCCGCTCGCGCAGAGCGTGTGCCCCCGACGACGGAGGAGAAGGTCGCCGTGATCGGCTCTGGGCCCGCGGGGTTGACTGCCGCCTACTTCCTCGTCAAGATGGGCTATCCCGTTACCGTCTTCGAGAAGGACCCCAAGCCCGGCGGGATGCTAAGGTACTGCCTACCGATGTACAGGCTGCCAGAGGACGTGCTGGACGCCGAGATAAAATACATAGTCGACACCGGCGTCGACGTGAAGACGAACGTCAACGTGGGGGAGGACGTTGCCCTAGGAGTCCTCCTGGACAGGGACTACCGGGCCGTGTTCATCGCGGCTGGAGCCCCCAGGAGCCGTTCCATGAACATAGAGGGGGAGGACCTGGGAGGCGTTACAAACGCCCTCGACTTCCTGAGGGACGTCCACACGGGCAAGATAGAAAGGCTCAGCGGAAGGGTCGTGGTCGTGGGCGGTGGAGACGCCGCCATAGACTCCGCCAGGACCGCCATCCGCCTTGGGCCCGATGAGGTAACAGTCGTGTACCGCAGGCGGAGGGAGGACATGCCCGCCCGCCCCGAGGAGGTGGAGGAGGCGGAGAGGGAGGGAGTGGATTTCGTCTTCCTTGCGAACCCCGCCAGGGTGCTGGGCGACGAGGCCGTAAAGGCGGTCGAATGCGCTAGGATGCGCTCCGGGGAGCCCGATAGCAGCGGCAGGAGGCACCCAATCCCGATCCCCGGCTCCGAGTTCGTCGTCCCAGCCGACCTGTTCATAGAGGCGGTGGGGGAGATCACCGACCTCTCCTTCATCACAGAGAGCATCAAGGTGACGAAGAGGGACACCGTCGAGGCCGATCCCATCACCTTCGAAACGAGCATGCCCGGGGTCTTTGCAGGCGGGGACGTCGTGACTGGGCCGAAATCCGTCATCGACGCCATTGCCGCCGGGAAGAAGGCGGCGAGGGCCATAGACCTCTACCTAAAGGGCGAGGGCCTCGGCGCGCTCAGGGCCGAAGAGATGGAAAAGACAACCTGGGTCAAGGAGGGGGTGACCCTTGAGAGGAAGCCGTGGCAGGAGTCCGACCGCCTTCCTCTGGAACGGAGGTGGAGCAACTTCGACGAGGTGGAGCTCGGGTTCACCAGGGACCAAGGGATCCGAGAGGCCCTGAGGTGCCTGCACTGCGGGCCCTGCGCAGAGTGCCTCGAGGACAAGGGCCTATGCGAGCACGACACGCCCGTGATCGACGAGGAGGCCTGCAGTGGCTGCGGAACCTGCGTCTCAGTCTGCCCCTTCGAGGCCATGAGTAAGGACGAGGAAGGCATAGCGCAGGTGGACGAGGCACTGTGCAAGGGCTGCGGCCTCTGCGCCGCCAGTTGCCCCGAGAGGGCAATCATGATGACCGCCTTCACGAACGAGCTCCTGATGGAGGCTATCGCCGCATAAGGGTGGACGGCATGGATGAAAAAAAGATCGCACTTTTCGTGTGCGACTGGGCAGTGAACCCAGAAAGGGTCACCGAAGCGCTCGCAGGGCTCCCAGCTGACATCAGGCTCGCGAAGGTGAAGTGCACGGGAAGGATTGACCCGGTCTTCTACTTGGACTCGTTCCTGAACGGGGCCGACGGGGTCCTCGTCGTCGGCTGCAAAGAGGGGGACTGCCACTTCGTGGAGGGGAACCTCCAGGCCGAGAACAAGATCAAGATGGTCGGGAAGCTGCTCGGCCTGGTCGGGTTCGAGCCCGGGCGGGTGAGGGCCGAGTGGATGTCTGCCGTGGAGAAGGGGCGGTTCGAGGAGTCCGTAAAGGGGTTCGTAGGCCACATTGCGGAATTGGGCGGCAACCCCCTCTCCACCGGAGAACCAGACCCCCTGCTCCGGGAGAGGATGCTGGCCGCTAAGGCCACCGTCGAGGGCTTCAGGGACAGGACTCTCGCCAGTAAGGAGCTCGAGCTGACCGAGAGGGGGAATGTCTACGGGGAGAAGGTCCCGAGGTTCAAGTTCGAAGAGGCACAGGACGAGGCGCTGAGGGCCGAGTTCTACAGGAACTGGATATACCTGCTGCTGGAGAGGGGCGCATCGTCCGTGCAAGGGCTCTCCGAGAGGGTCGGCCTACGCGAGGATCAGGTGCTCCGCCACATAATCGCGATGCGCCAGAGGAACCTGGTCGACATGGACCGAATAGACGACGTTACCCCATACTACAAGGCCCTGGAGGCCCTGAGATGACCGACAAGGTCGGTGCCGTCCTCGTCGTCGGCGGCGGCATCGCGGGGATCCAGGCTAGCCTCGACCTCGCCGACTCGGGCTTCAAGGTCTACATGCTCGAGAAGCAGCCGAGCATCGGCGGCGTCATGACCCAGCTCGACAAGACGTTCCCGACGAACGACTGCGCCATGTGCATCCTCGCCCCGAAACTCGTTGGGGCCGGGAGGCACAACAACATAGAGCTGATCACATACTCGACCCTTGAGAGCGTCGAGGGGGAGAAGGGACACTTCAGGGTCACACTCAACAGGCGGGCCAGCAGGGTCGACCTGGAGAAGTGCACCGGCTGCGGCGACTGCGCCCAGAAGTGCCCGGTCTCGGCCATCGACGAGTACAACGAGGGCTTCAGCGAGCGAAGGAGCGTGTACATCCGGTTCCCCCAGGCGATGCCCCTCACTTACACTATCGACAGGGACAGGTGCATAGGTTGCGGCATCTGCAGCGAGATCTGTAAGGCGGGGGCGATCATGTACGACGAAGAGGACACGGAGACCGTCCTGGACGTTGGCTCGATCATCCTCGCCCCGGGCTTCGAGTCGTTCGACGCGAACATCCTCGGGGAGTACGGATACGGCAGGTTCCCGAACGTCGTCTCTAGCATAGAGTTCGAGCGAATCCTGAGCGCCACCGGGCCCTACGGTGGGACCGTGCTCAGGCCGTCGGACGGTAGGCTGCCGAGGAAGTTGGCTTTCATCCAGTGCGTCGGCTCCCGGGACGAGCGGGTCGAGAACCCGTACTGCAGCAGCGTCTGCTGCATGTACGCGATCAAGGAGGCGGTCATCGCGGAGGAGCACAACCCGGGGCTGGAGCCGACGATATTCTTCATGGACATCAGGGCCTTCGGGAAGGAGTTCGACGAGTACTACGAGCGTTCCCGGGAGGAGCACGGCGTCAGGTTCGTCAGGTGCAGGGTCTCCCACCTCGACGAGGAGCCCGGCACCCACGACCTCCTAGTCACCTACGACGAGGACGACATCGTCCACAGGGAGAGGTTCGACATGGTCGTCCTCTCCGTCGGCATGAAGCCACCCTTCGACGCCGAGGGGCTGGCCGAGACCCTTGGCATAGGGCTGAACCACCACGGCTTCTGTGAGACCGGGCTCTTCAGCCCCATCGAGACGACGAGGCCCGGCGTCTACGTCTGCGGCGCCTTCTCCTCCCCCAAGGACATACCCGACAGCGTCGCGCAGGCTAGCGGCGCCGCGATGAAGGCAGCGAGACCCATCGCTTCCGCGCGGGACACATTGGTCACGCCCGTCGAGTACCCGCCGGAGAGGCCGGTGGAGGGCTTGGAGCCAAGGATAGGCGTCTTCGTCTGCCACTGCGGCATCAACATCGGGGGCGTCGTCGATGTCCCGGCAGTGATGGAGTACGCGAGGGGCCTGCCGAACGTCGCCTACGCAGAGCGCAACTTGTACACCTGCTCCCAAGACACCCAGGAGAACATCATGGAGAAGATTTGGGAGCATGACCTGAACAGGGTGGTTGTCGCCAGCTGCACCCCCAGGACCCACGAACCCCTCTTCCGGGAGACGCTGCAGAGCTCCGGGCTGAACCCCTACCTGTTCGAGATGGCGAACATCAGGGACCAGTGCAGCTGGGTGCACATGCACGAGCCCGAGGCGGCGACGGAGAAGGCGAAGGACCTGGTCAAGATGGCCGTCGCCAAGGCCAGGCTGCTGAAGCCCCTGAAGAAGCCCGAGGTTGAGGTCACACCCGTTGCGCTGGTAATTGGCGGGGGCCTGTCCGGGATGACGGCTGCCCTCGAGATCGCCGAGCAGGGGTACGAGGTCCACCTCGTCGAGAAGGAGGAAGAGCTCGGCGGGAACCTGAGGAGGATCATGTACACGCTCGAGGGGAACGACCCCCAGGAGAGGCTAAGGGAGCTGATCTCGAGGGTCGAGGGCAACGGGAATATCAAGTTACACCTCGGGACCAGGGTTGAGGACGCCCAGGGATACGTCGGGAACTTCGAGACGACCCTCCTCGACGGCAAGAGGGAGGAGGTGGTCAAGCACGGGGTCGTGATAATCGCCACGGGGGGTGTGGAGTACACACCGACGGAGTACCTCTACGGCGTCGACGACGGCGTAATGACCCAGCTCGAGCTCGAGGGGAGGCTCGCCGGCAGGGACATCAACCCTGAGTCGGTCGTCATGATCCAGTGTGTCGGCTCGAGGTGCGAGGAGAGGCCAAACTGCTCGAGGATCTGCTGCAGCGACGCCGTGAAGAACGCTCTGAAGATCTTGGAGGTCAACCCCGACGCGGCGGTCTTCGTCCTGTATAAGGACATGCGCACCTACGGGTTCAACGAGGACTACTACAGGGAGGCGGCCAGGAAGGGCGTCATCTTCATCCGCTACGACGACGGCCGCAAGCCCGAGGTCTCGAACGACGGCGGTCTCAAGGTATCGGTCATCGACCCGGTCCTCAGGGAGAGGGTCGTCATCGAGCCCGACACGTTGGTCCTCAGCGCCGGGGTGCTGCCTGCGGCCGACAACCCGAGGATCGCGGGTCTCTTCAAGGTCCCGCTGAGCAAGGACGGGTTCTTCCTCGAGGCCCACATGAAGCTGAGGCCCCTTGACTTCGCTACGGACGGCGTCTTCCTCTGCGGCATGGCCCACAGCCCCAAGCCGATAGACGAGAGCATAAGCCAGGCCTGCGGCGCGGCGGCGAGGGCGATGACGATCCTCTCGAGGCCGATGCTAGAGGTCGAGGGGGCCATCGCCGTTGTGAACGAGGACCTCTGCTCCGGCTGCAGGATGTGCGAGGGAGTCTGCGAGTTCAACGCCATCGAGATAATCGAGGAGGACGGCAAGGTCCACTCCCACGTGATCGAGGAGGTCTGCAAGGGTTGCGGCGTCTGCGTTTCCACCTGCCCGTCCGGCGCCATAACTGCGGGCCACTTCACGGACGACGAGATACTGGCTCAGGTGAGGGCCGCACTCTTGGAGGCGACGTCATGACCGAGTTCGAGCCCAGGATCGTCGGCTTCCTCTGCAACTGGTGCAGCTACGCAGGCGCGGACCTGGCCGGCGTCAGCAGGTTCCAGTACCCTCCGAACCTGAGGGTCATCAGGGTGATGTGCAGCGGGAGGGTCCACCCGGCCTTCATACTCGAGGCCTTCAGGGACGGCGCCGACGGGGTTCTCGTCGCCGGCTGCCACCCGCCGAACGACTGCCACTACATCTCTGGCAACCTCAAGGCCCAGAGGCGGGNGGCGATGCTGAAGAGGCTTATGGCCCAGCTCGGCCTGGAGCCCGAGCGGCTGAGGCTCGAGTGGATCTCCGCCGCGGAGGGCGACAAGTTCGCCAGGGTGATCCGGGAGATGGTCGAGGACCTCAAGAGGATGGGGCCCAGCCCGCTGAGAGCGGCGGAGGCCGTCGTTGCGGGGGGTGAGTGAGTTGACGAAAGAGAAGGAGATCAGGATCAGGCCAGAGAACGTGGAGTTCAGGCGCAGGATAATGGAGATCCCCGGCGCAGAAAGGCTCATGCTCTGCTACCAGTGTGGCAGCTGCACCGCCGACTGCCCGATCGCCATGCGGGTGGACGAGTTCAGGCCCAGGCGCATCGCGAGGCTGGCTGCCTACGGCCAGAAGGAGAGGCTGCTTGAGGGAGACACGGTCTGGCTGTGCGCGGGGTGCTACACCTGTTACGAGCGCTGCCCCGAGCAGGTCCGGGTCTCGGAGATCATCTCAGCGCTCCGGAAGCTCGCGCTGAAGGAGGGGATAATCCACCCGACTTACAAGGCGCTGATGAAATCCATCGCCGATATGGGCTACATCTACGAGATAGACGACTTCCAGAACGAGATGAGGGAGGACGAGGACCTGCCTCCAGCCCCCGAGCCCGACACCGAGGAGGTTGAGAAGATAATGAGGGAGACGGGTTTCCTCGACCTCGTGGAGGGATGCTGAGTTGAGGTACGCCTTCTTCCCGGGCTGCACGACCCTCGCCCGCCTCTGGGGCTACGAGATCGCCACCAGGAGGGTGGCGGAGAAGCTCGGCGTCGAGCTCGTAGACATGCCTGGATCGAGCTGCTGCGGTACGACCTACCTCGAGACCCTGGACCACAAGACGGGGCTGGCCGTGGCCGCCCGGAACATCTGCATCGCCGAGGATATGGGCTTGGACATAGTTACGATCTGCAACGGCTGCACCGAGGTNCTGATGAAGGCGAACAAGGAGCTGAAGGAGGACCCCGAGCTCAGGGCCGAGGTGAACGAGGTGCTGGCCAAGGTCGGGAAGGAGTTCAGAGGCACCGTGGAGGTCAAGCACTTCGTCAGGATGCTGAAGGACGACATCGGCCTGGAGAAGATCGAGTCCGAGGTGGCCCGCCCCCTCCGGGGGCTCAGGGTCGGCTCCCACTACGGGTGCCACATGCTGAAGCCCTCGGACGTGATGCTGTACGACGACCCAGAGGTGCCGACGACCCTAGACGAACTCGTGAACGTCACGGGTGCGGAGAGTGTACCATACCCCAACAAGTTGGAGTGCTGCACAGGGCCGATCATGGGCATCAGGGAGGCTGTCACATGGAGCGTTGGCCTTGAAAAGGTGGAGACAGTGAAGAAGTACGCGGACATACTGATTACGGCCTGCCCGTTCTGCTACCTGACGTACGAG
>JGI24422J19971_10002115_pt1 | contig 12287 bp, 10 predicted proteins | sample DeeMarSWOR152_54_FD_19971 | JGI IMG/M metagenome (IMG submission 19971) | reverse complement strand
ATGCCCCCGCCATAAACACTGCCGATCCTGGGACAAAAGAGCTTTTTGCAGACGTAATGAATTCCGTGCATGGGACGGGCGAAAACGACGCAACATGATTGACGCGGTTCTCCCGTTCACAGAGACCATTCTTTTATGGATTCTCGTCTCCATCTAAGACGCAGATTTTCACTCCTATTTTCCAAACCTGATCCGGAATCGCTTCTTAGGGACAATAATCTCTTTATGGAGTTACTATGCATATTGAAGAATGGTGCTCAGATTGCTTGAGCAAGCGCCAGACAAGGCAGCAAGACAATGGGCGACGCTAGTGCTTCCATTTTCAGTTTCCGCAAAAGATCGCACACTTCCCTTCACAGAAGAAATGGAAATGGCGACAATCTTCATCGTCGCGGAATCCGACCGTAAAAAGGGCGAGGGTCTCATCCTAAAGAAAGCAGCTGAAGAACTGACCTTCGTCTCAAAATCATGTTACCCGATTTGGCTGGCTCCATGGAGCGGCAAAACTCTACTGTTTGACGGCCTAGACGTTTCAACTCGCACAATACCGTACGAAGTATTACCTGAAGTCAAGACGTTCNTCAATGACATTCAAGGAAGTGCCACAACCCGTCAAGCATACTCAGCAGCTCTCNCAGATCACCTTCACCATTTTGAAGCCATAAAGAGAGTCGAAGAAAAGACAATTAGAGGCCTAATCACGGACCCCGACCTACTTCAAGACNTCAAACAATTCTTGATGGAAGGNGNAGAATCAGAGCAGCATGAGATCNAGGAAGCCTGCCTNACGTCAAACATTGACGAATCCTCCATACAGTCATCGCTGAGCGAGCTTTCAGACCTCAAATCAACATTGGAGCACGACATTCAGAGCCTCCGCGATGCCATGAGGCTGCTGAATAAGACTACCAAGCAACACGTGGATATAGTCCGCGAAGAGACAAAAAAGATTCAGGTGAACCTAAGCGAACAAATAGCCGAAGCCAAATCCGCTTCGATGGAGAAAATCCGACAAATCCAAGAAAAATACGATACTCGAATTCTCAAAACCTCGCAGAGATTTGACAAGCAGCTTCAGGATCTTCATCATGAACGAGTGAAGCTTGAGAAGGCTCAGGAACGTGCAATAGGCAAAATCGAGCGATGCGACCTGGATATTCAAGATTCAAAGATGCGCAAGGATGCCGCAAGCGAACGGAGATGGAAGGATGAGAAAGAGACGTGGAAGAGAGAAGCCTCAACTCTGAAGAAAAGCCTAGAAATCTTGGACAAGCAAATTGAAGAGACCGAGTCTCAAAAGAAAATTGCAGTCGCCAATGTTAGAGCTGAGTTTAATGCCCAGTCGGAAGAAGCCATGAAGGAAGTGCGAGAACTCGAAGCCACTAAAGAATCAAAGACTCAGCTTAGCCAACAAGAGATCAAGGCGCTAGAAGATTCCACATCTGCGATTCTCGGACAGCTTGACGCTTTGACAAAAGGGAAAAGAAGCTCACTTGAAGAACTTGACAGGATGGGAATGAAAGAGCAGCGAAGAAAGACCGCGTTAGCATACGTGCCATTCTACCTATCCTGCCTTCGAGTTGAAGGCAAACGCAAATACATAGTTTATCCACCTTTCATCGCTGGGAGCATGAAGACAACAACCAAATTGAAAGGCATCTTCGGCATGTCCAAGCTAGCATCACTGTTTCAACCTCGGTCAAAGGCTGTGGCAAACGTTCTGAATCAAATAATCACTCTTGCAGAGCGCAACCCAGTTTTTGAGAAAGAGCTCTATGACTCTGGAGTGCAAACCAACATACTGAAAACCACAGAGTCTCGTGAGAGAATATTGAAGGGCCTGAACGACTTAAGGAATGAGGAATGGGTCTCTATTAATGAGGCTCAGACACTAAGCGCATTGCTGAAAACCTAGTCACCTAAAAATGTAAGGGACGCCCTTCTCCACAATTTTAACGTCCACGTTCTTAAATAGCTTCTTGAAAAGTTCAGGATGCTCAGTGTGAACAGGGATAAGCCTCTTCGGCTTAACTCTGTTGATTATCTGTGCAAGATCTTGCGAGGGACAGTGTCCGGACGCGTGGATTTGATGGAATTCCAAACCAAAGTGCCGGAGCCAGCTGTTCATCACGTCTAGACTAATGTCTTCTTCGCTGAAAGGTTCGCTCATCGAATGAATGAAGTGACCACCTCTGCAGGGCCTGACATCAATCAGTTCCGTGAAACCTGTAAGGTCAAGATTGAACAGTAGTCTTGACTGGTTCTCGCGGACATAATCGTAGGTGATCGCCTTTTCAAGGAAGGGGCGCTCCCAGCCATAATAATCGGATTTGGCGAATTCGCCTGTCTTTTTTCTTTTCTTGTAAAAGAGTATGTCGTCGTCATCCATGACGTCGGGTATCCTCAACACGGGATCGCTCTTCAGCATATAGAGTAAATGAGCAAGCTTTATCGGAATGACGAATTTCCTGTCGTTTTCCTTCGCGATCCCGTAGAATGTTTTGAACCTATCAATGTCTCTACCGTAAAATGCAACAACTACGAGCTTGGAGGAAGCATTGGCCACGATCCTGTTGCTCTCAGCCTTGACTCGGCTTTCAGAATGGATCACTTGCTCCTCTTCGGGACATACACGAGTGCCTTCGCAAATCATTGTTGTTGGATCGGTTTGGGCTGCTCTCTCAGCGAATTCCTTGGTCATATGAGACATTGGCCCATGCAGTCTATAGTCCCCGCTGTAGACGATTGGACCTTCAGAGGTATGGATTATGAACCCGTAGGCGCCTGGAATGGAATGGTCAACATGGATGGGTTCAATCGTTAATGTGTCAACTTTGACGCGTTTTCCAGTTCTGAACGTGTGGAATTCGTGCTCGCCTAGGTTGATTCTTCCCGACTCTTGAATTGCGTCGATTATTATTTTGGTGCACTCACCGCAGTGGACTGGTATTTTTTCGTCTATGAAGGGCAAGTGACCGATGTGGTCGATGTGGGGATGAGATAGGAAAACGGCATCGAATTTCGGTTCTTCGTATTTGATCTCCGTGTTTTTGATCATATCTCTGGCGTAAAGCCCGCCAAGTCTGGGCAGTAGATTGAATTCAAGGTAGTCGCCTGCGCCGTTGACGTTTCTGGGCATAAGGTAGCCACAGAAATATCGAGCCTCGTCAGCGAAGGACACACCGAAATCAAAAAAGACTCTTGTGCCTCGGTCCTCCAGCAGGATTTTGTTACCACCGATTTGGTTTATTCCACCATAAAAGGTGAGCCTTGTATCTTTCATTCCGTTTTCACCTTTCTACACAGGTTTGATATGGCAAGTATCACATGAGGTTGAGTGAATATGCTGAAAACTTTGGTGTAACGTGGCGACGCCGCTTTGCGAACAGTTTCTATGCTGCCGCCCTCTTCCAGATAGCCCACTATGAAAGTCTTTGCCATGAACTCTATTCTGTCTGTGGGCGCGAAGGGCGGCACGTAGTGTCCCGAATAGTATAGAAATTCCGCAATATCCCAAGCGCGGTCTCCTCCTCTTGAAGCCTGTTCCAAATCGACAAAACACAGTCTGCCTTCTTTCTTCGTGACGATTATGTTCTCTGGTTTACAATCTCCCAACCCAACGCCCAGCTTGTGCGCCTTGGCAATCTGTCTCCCCGCCTCTTCGACAAGCTCAAGCTCTGCGCGTGCGCCCCCCTTTGAGACGATGCTCTTGATCATCTCCGACAGGCTTTTCCCTTCCACAAACTCCTGAAAAATCAGACTCTGTCTCGGACTGACATGCAGAATCCGTGGCACACTCAAACCATGGTTCAAGAGATGCTGGTTTAGTGCATATTCGCGCTCCAGCCTCGACTTTCCCAAGACAGCAAACCTCTTGGTGCCCAGAGACCATAATGCCAAAGGAAACCACTTGAAGCCAGTCCAGTCTCTAAACCTTTTCACCACTATTTTCTGCTTCTCATGGTCTTTAAGCACCGTTAGTAAGTATACTGAGTTCAAAACGCCGCCTATTTCTTTGGTTTCAACTGTAATGGCTACGGCGCCTGGGACAGCCTTCTTCACGAATTCCTCAATGTTCGTTGCATCAGACAGTGGAATGGGACCTGATGATGTCGGCATGAGCACATGGCTTTTTGAATCTTCGAGCTTCAGAGCGAGGTCTTCTGTTTCATTCATGTCCGGGTGATTTCGCAGGTATATCTCCTCTTCAGCAATTAGAGGTGCAAGCATGTGCGGCAAGACGCTGAAAACATGTCTTAGGGCTGCTCGTTGAATAGACCTTAGAAAATTTGGAATGCGGATTTTTTGGCTTTTTATTGCGTCAAGGAGTTTAGGCGTGACTCTCGCAGTGCCGTTTGTGAGGGTTACCCATTTCTCATGCGATAACTCTTCCAAGGCTTTCCGATAGCCGTTCATCATGAATTCAACATTTTTCCACTTCACATCGTTCAGCAATAGGTTGAGAAACCGATATGCAACGAGCGGAAACAGTTTAGCTCGTTCCCTCTGAGTCTCATACATGAAGTACTCCTGGTTAATCGTAAGCTCACTTGAGAGCTCAGGAAACTCGAGGATCAAACTCTGTAAGAGCTCCCAAACTATCCTTCTTTTAAAATCCACTTCTTGATGCCATAAGTACTCACTGTTGATTAAGGGCTCATAGGGAATCAGAAGCGTGTCCGCTGCGATTTCGCCCAGCCAGCCTGAAGATACGTCCCTCTGAAATGCGTGTTGGTCAACAGCCAGAACAAATGCGTTTCTCTCGCCGACCTTTCTCTTGTATGTCTTCAGCCTAGATCCGAAGCCTTTTAGGATAAGTAGCGTGTTTATGCCGCTTTTTTCATTGCCGTATCCGCTGACAAGGGGTCCGTAGAGACAGGCGGCTACTATTTGATGGTCTGCCGCAATGTTTCGGCACACATCCAGTATTCGCTCGTTGAACACGTCAATAGCAGAGTTCCGCATTCTTGACTTCCTTTCGTTTAGAGCCTTGTATTGTATTTGACTGAACAAACTTAAAATAATGCTGTGCAGAGGTAAATACGCCCACAGGCTTTGAGGTCTGGAAATTGAGCGAAACACCAATCGGCTTAACCATCATGGAGAAACTCATTGGTTTACTCATGATTGCCATAGGAGCGATCACTGTTTACGTGACCTACACGAATCTCAGCAGCGCCGTAAATCCAGCCCTGTTTCTAGCAGTTGGCCTTGTCCTAGCAGTGTTAGGCATATTCTTGGTGCTAGCAAAGGCCGAAGGAAAGTAACGTTTGAACAAGTATCTCCGTCTCTGAAAGAATCCTCAAACCTATAGTCAAGACAGGACAAAGGCACGCACAATCAACTGTTACTTGGTCAAGGGATTAATAGGCGCGATTTTTCATGTATCACATATGAGTTCGGCTTTGATGTCGAAATAAGGTGGCGCCGCCGGCCCGATTTGAACGGGCGACCAACTGGTTAACAGCCTCAGCCTTCTCTTGTGTTGAAGTCAGCTGCTCAACCGGTCTGAGCTACGGCGGCAAATTGCAGCGTTGCTAATCTTGAGAGCTTCCGACCATATTTAAGCTTAGCATTTGACAGACCTCAGCACCACAACACCCAGATACGGTTTCACTTGCATCCATCGACATTTAATATGAAGGATCAGAGCATTTAGCTAGGCAATGAGGAGCATAATGACGCCTTTGCTTGAAGACATGTTTGACACGGTCATCGTCCGTTTCGGCGGCGAAATAGGAATCAAAGCCCTCATGACCAGAAAACAGTACGAACGCCGCTTAACCAGCAACATCAAAGCAACTCTGAAACACTGCGCCATCTCCTACTCAACCTTCAACAGAAAACCTGGCCGACTCTACATAAAGACGCACCAAGCCGAAAAAGCCGCCAAACAAGTCAGCCGCGTATTCGGTGTCCAGTCTTTGTCACCAGCGATTGAAACATCNACCGATCTTGATGACATGCTAGACCACAGCCTCAAGGTTGCCAGCTCCAGGTTTGTGCATGGGAAGAGATTTGCAGTGCGTTGCCACAGAATCGGAGAGCATCGTTTCACAAGCCAGGACATATGCACCCTAGTTGGAGAGCACTTGCGCGTTTTCCTCCCNAAACTGAAGCTTCGAGTCGACTTGGAACACCCAGAGCATACTCTTCACGTGGAAATAAGAGATGAGAATGCCTACGTGTTCACTCAAATAATCAAAGGACCAGGCGGTTTGCCATTAGGCACACAGCCTAAACTTATCTGCCTGCTAAAAGGCGATGTGCAATCGACAGTGGCTTGTTGGATGACCATGAAACGAGGTTGCCCGCCAATATTTGTACACATTGCGAACGGCATCACCAAACGCCACGAAGATATCAATAAAGTGAAACTGGCAACCCGAGCCCTGATGAAGTGGAATATTGGATTTCCAAGAAAACTCCGAGTGACTCGCTATCATCTCGACCTTCAGAAAATCTCTGAAGAACACACATCGGAATTAACTGCTTTCATAAGTAAACGTCTAAAGCTCCAAACAGCGCATCGCATCGCAGAAGCAGAAAGCGCAGAAGGCATAGTCACAGGAGACATACTCGGAAAAAAAGCAACTCAGACTATACACTCTTTCAGAATTCAAGACGAAGCTGTCAAAGGCTTTCCAGTCTATCGACCTCTCATCGGACTGGACGAAGCAGAAACTGCAGAAACAGCGAAAACAATAGGCTTGAACAAAACATCCAAAGAAGAGATTAAACAACTTAGGCCTGAAGCTATTATGAAACCTGAAGAAATCAAGAAAATCGAACACGAACTGAAAGTCAAGAAACTTGTCGAAGAAGCCGTCAAAAACCTTCGTATACTGGAACTGTAAACGACGCAGACAGCGCACTTATTCTTCAAGCACAACCCTTCTCTCAAATAAGACGTCAAATGCAGATACTACAGTCAGAACGCCTGAATATCCAGAGCCACTTGGTACCAGTTGGGTCCNGTTTTACGCACAACCCGTCCGAAATGAACAGTGAATCCAATGCCCAATTTTCGCAATCTCTCAGACACCTTGGCCCTCACCTTCTCAACTGGATCCTCATCTTTTGACGCGTGTTCAAAATCGTAATAATGTATCCATCCTCCAGTAGGTTTCAGCGCTGTGACCGCATAGTCCAGATACTCGAATGCTTTTTCTGGCAGAGGCATAACAACTCTGTCCGCAATATTGCCCAGATGCTTTACTATGATGTCTTTAACGTCGCCTTGAATGGAAACAACCTGAGCTTCAACTCGGTTAAGCCTAGCGTTCTCCTGAAGGTATTTTACTGCTGAAGGATTGATATCAATTGAATAGACGATTTGCGCTCTTCCCAATCTTACCATTAAAACAGAGAAACAGCCTACTCCTGCAAACATATTTACAACGGTTTCATGCGGTTTGACCAAGCTGGCTACGCGCATTCGCTCAAATGAAAGCCGAGGCGAAAAATAACACGTTTCCAAGTCAACCTTGTATTTGCAGCCCCACTCTCCATGCACGGTCTCCGTCTTCTTTTCGCCTAGCAACCATTCAAGACTACGCAGCCGGAATTCACCTGCAACTCCACCAACCTGCAAAAGAACCGTTTTCACGTTCTTGTGCGCTTGCAGAACTGCGTTGGCGACAACGTGGAAATCAGCCTCAGAGTTATCTATAGCTCTCAACACTGCTATGTCGCCAATTAAGTCATATGTTCCAGAAGAACTGTCCAGTGCATCAAGCTTCCCTTTTCCTTTTAGAACAGCCTTTAACGCTTTCTTCACTCTTTAACCTCGTTGAAGACTATATTAGTCGGCGACTGTGAAGCGTTCAAGCCATGTTAAGATCTGCCTGAAGCTTCTCGGCACATATCCTTTCACAAGTTCCAAGTCATATCTTTTTATGGCTTTCAACCCTGCCAAAGCAACGAAATAAGCTATTCCACCGACCACGACGTAAACTGGGAGAAGATGCAGACGAATGCCTAAGAACTCGTAAGAAGCAGAAGACACAACTCCTCTCAGCAAATCAACACCAACGATAACAGCCACCATGAAAGCTGAAGCTAAAGACCCTTTCCAAAGCGCCTCCCTGTCAAATGAAATAGGAACATAATGTTTCGCTGCGTACAAAGTCAACACCAAGCCGATTATGGCAGCAATGCTTCTAGCCCAGGCTGTGCCCACTGTTCCCAAACCCAAGTAGGCAAGCGCAAAATAGGACATGCCAAGACTGAGCAATACCGATACAGTAGACAAAATAGACAAAACTACAGTGCGCCCAAGCGTCAACAAAATCGGACCCACTGCAACACCGAGAGTCGTAGCCAATGCACCTATACAGATTATTACAAGTGGCTCAACAGCTCCAATATACTGCACTCCGGCAAACAAATTTATCGCGGGGAGAGCCAATGTTGCCAAGCCGATGATTAACGGAAACCCAACAAGCACAGAGTAGCGTGAGGAAATACGAAATGCATCCTTCAGGCTTTCAGATCCTTGTCGCGTGTAAAGCTCAGACAATTTGGGGAATAGAGCGATAACGATTGAGTTTGCGAACAAGCTTGGAACCACCGACGCTCTGATGGCCACGTAATATACGCCTAGCATTGCTTGAGCCTCTACTGCTCCATAAAGCAGGCTCATGTAAGCCACCAGAATGAGCTGGTCTACCCAAACGACAAAAAAACTGATTCCACCTGCAACATAGAGAGGCAGAGAATATTGAAGCAACGGCTTTAGCTCATGAGGCCTTGCCAGCAAGCCGACATGCCTAGCTGTTACAATCAAACCAATAATTGTGGCTAACGCCAGACCCGTCAACCATCCGTATGCGACCGCGTATAAACTCCAGCCTAGGTAGAGTAAGCTTATACCTACGGCGTTGTGGGCAAGAGTGTATACGAAACCTATGATCGCCATATCACGCATTCTCTGCAAGCTTTGTAGAAAGCAGGACACTAGGATGTATAGAAGGTTCAACACTGAGGCTAGGCCAACAATTCGTAGCAACGGAGCGTATTCAACGTTGTTGAAGAGGACTGTGCAGATTCCTTCAGCGGGGATCAAAATCAACACCAAGGCGACAGCTGATGAAATGGCGCCTACCTGGAGTAACCGAGCGACAAGCGATCTGGCTTTGTCAGGCCTGTTTTGAGCCAAGTATTGAGGTACATACTTAACTGCGGCTTGATTCAGTGCAATGGAGCCAAATGTCGTAGGGAGAGCAAGTACAAAAACCAAAAGAGCGAAGACACCCATTTCTTCGGGTTGAACGAAGCGAGTCAGAATTATGAAGTAAATCACGCCAATCAATGAAGTGGCAAGGCCTTGAACGAATATGTAGGTGGCGCCTCTAGCGACTCGCGCTCTTGCATCACTTTCTGTCAATGACTTCCTACCCCTTGAAACAGTTGCAAGAAGCATCACATGTTAATAAGTCTAGATGAGTAAATATCGCTTACACCTCCGAGTGCTGCTAATCCTGTGTTCGAACCTTGATAGTTCTTGCTGACAACAACTCATTTAATCTATGGTTCATGCAAAATATACTGGGTCTATAGCTGCATGGTGTTCCTTCAGAAGTTCGGTTACTGCAATCGGCTGTTGCACGGTTTCCCATTTTCCATCTGAGGCGTCTCGTGTCCCGTCGAACTTCAAGCCAACGTTCTCAGCAGTATTCCTATGTTCCATAGCGAAAGATGCGACAACAATGGCAGTGCGTTCGCTTCTTGAGCGTCATTGTTGTCTGAACACTTATGTAGTAGGGCACTTGATAATCCAGCTCTCGTGGCACGAGGTAACTCGATGAGATTTCGCATCGGTGCAGTAGTCCGCGCGAGAAACGAGGAAAACCACATTGAAAAATCCATTGTAGCTGTCAAGTCTCAGACCGTTGCCCCTGACAGGATCATCCTTGTTGATGATGGTTCGACCGACAACACTCGCAAGATAGCCACTGAACTCGGGTGCATGATAGTGAATCTGCCTTTTCACAAGAACAGCCATGTAGGAACGCCGAAGATGGCTGAAACATGGAACGCGGGATTACAGCATATTGAAAAAAATAGCGTCGACTATGTTCTTTTGCTGGATGCAGATCATGTTCTGCCTAATAAATATGTTGAGGAAATTCTGAAACGTATGCAGAACAATCCTAAACTTGTGATCGCAAGCGGCTGGATCAAAGATGAGCCGTTTGAAGAGAACTGGCCTAGGGGATCCGGACGGATTGTAGAGGTTCATTTCTGGAAAGAATTGAACGACATGCTATACCCAATTTTGTGGTGCTGGGAAGAATGGCTCTGTTACAAAGCTCTGCAGTTGGGATATGAAGTGAGAGCTTTCCATGATGTACCCTCTGAGGTTCAAAGACGCACGGGCAGGCGCTCTTTTCAAGCTTGGGGATGGGGAAAGGCAATGTATTGTCTTGGCTACGACTGGAAAACTGCAATGGTCAGATGTTTGATCACTTTTTTCGATTCGCCCAAGCTCGGTGTCAGCATGTTTCGAGGATGGCTGCAGCATGATGGAGTAGAGAAAGCAGATATTTCCAGCTGGGTCAATCATAAGCAGCAAAGAGAATTTCACAAACGAGTGCTAAAATTCCTGAAAGGAAGGAGACACTAGTGAACACTTACAGAAGATGTACTAGGTGCGTGATGGACACTACTGACCCGGATATCTTGTTTGATGAAAAGGGGTTTTGCAACCATTGTACCGAGTATTTCAATTCAGAAAGCAGATTCGTGTCCAAGGGTCACCAAGGAAAAAAGAAGATGGAGACGATTGTCGAGCAAATCAAGGAAGCAGGAAAAGGCAAAGATTACGATTGCGTGCTAGGTGTCAGTGGTGGAACTGATAGCAGTTACGTTGCATATCTCGCGTTGAAGAATGGTTTGCGTGTTCTACTGACTCATTTTGACAACGGCTGGAATGCGCCTGTTGGAGAGAAAAATGTCGAAGCTATCTTGAGGAAAACCGGTTTTGACATCATTAAAAGCAGAGCGAATTTCGACGAGTTTCGCGACCTTCAAATAGCTTTCCTGAGAGCTTCTGTTGTGGACGTCGAAATGATCACAGATCATGCTTTGGCAGCATGGATATACAAACTCGCGGCTAGAAGGGGGATCAAATACATATTAAGCGGAACTAATTTTGTGACTGAATCAATCATGCCTAAGGCTTGGGGACACCAGAAAAACGACCTTACAAATCTCAAGAGCATACACAAAAGATTTGGCAAAGCGAAACTAAGGACAATCCCCACAATGAGCCTACTTGAAAGAGTAAGCTACAGATTCTTCAAAGGAACACGTTTTGTTTCACTCCTAGATTACGCGGATTATGACAAGCAAGAGGCGAAGAGAATTCTCAAACAAGAGTTTGGATGGGAGGACTATGGAGGCAAACACTACGAATCAATATTCACCAAGTTTTACCAATCGTATATCTTGCCAAGAAAATTCGGTATAGACAAGCGAAAAGCCCATTTATCGAATTTAATATGTAGCGGGCAGATCAGTCGTAGCGAGGCAGTCGAGGAATTGGAGAAACCATTATATTCCAAGGAAGATTTGGCTCAAGACAAGCAGTACGTTTTAGGTAGATTAGGGTTGTCCGAGGAGGAGTTTGAGCAAATTATGGATCTTCCAATCAAGAAGCACAGTGATTATGGAAGTGATGAACGGATCTATGAAATACTCAGACGGCTAGAAAGAGTCTACAGGTTTTTCGGAGGAACCAGATGAATGGCTCTCTCGCCTGTGAGAACACACAGAGGCGAAACCTGAAAAAATCCTTTGACTCTTCTGAGAAACAAAGTTGGTGAACAAATCCACGAAAAGCTCCTCAACAACTCCCCAAAAAAGTTGAGTTCAGCAAATGCCTTGATAGTTGGTAAGGTGTATTGTGAAATGCTCTCCGAGCTTTGAGGCGTACTATAAACGTTTAGGGTAGACCAAATGATCAACACAGTGACGCTCATTGGTTCATTCCCCCCTCCTTACGGGGGCATGCCTATTTACCTTAAACATCTTGCCGAAAGATTCGCAGACAATGGTGTCAAAGTCGAGATAATTGACTTTACAGGAGTAAAAAAGAACTTCAGACATGCGAATATTGAGTTAATCACTGTGAAGAAGACATACGGAAAAGCCATGGTCAGTGCATTGGCCAGATCAAGATCCCAGATCTTTCATGTGCATGCTGCAACCTATGGGGTCGATCCGGTTTTGCTTATTACCGCAGTCATGGCACGCCTCAAAAGGAGAAAATTCGTGATTTCGAT
>JGI24422J19971_10002114_pt1 | contig 12288 bp, 9 predicted proteins | sample DeeMarSWOR152_54_FD_19971 | JGI IMG/M metagenome (IMG submission 19971) | reverse complement strand
CAAGCAGAAGACGGCATACGAGATGATATGTACTATGACAGAAGAGGTTGAGGTTGGAAAGACATATGAGGGTCGGGTGAAGCGGATTATGGATTTTGGTGCCTTCATTGAGATACTACCTGGAAAGGAAGGGCTGTGTCATATTTCTCAACTTGATCACAAGAGGGTGAATAAGGTTTCTGATGTTTTAAAAGTAGGGGACACTGTAACGGTTAAAGTAAGAGACATTGATGCCCAAGGTAGAATCAACCTCAGTAGAAAAGAGGTACTTCCACGGACCCATCACTCTCGATACCATGAACGTTCCAGATAAGTTTTATTCCTCCAAACACGTCCAAGAAATATTTCATCTCCATGATTGCTGATCTGGGATCTTTGGCTTTGTATACGCGGTGATCCATCCTCTTTACTTCCCACACATTCCTTCATATCGAGCACCTTTTCGTTTACCCAGCCATCATAAAGAGAGCCGTAGAGTGTGCCCATTGCGGCAGGTATGCTACAGTAACAGATTGAGAGGGTTGAGGCAACACCCTGTGAAGTAAATATGGATTGAGTTCATTTATAACCTTTACTCGACAAAACATCAAAAATGCCCTAATTTATATTTTAAGAAGCTATTTATTTTGTCTGTAGAAATAGTTGCAAGACAGAGAAAATAGTAACGGGCGGTGAGGACATGCCTGTAATCAGGATGGATATTCTTGCTGAAGTGTATGCTCGTTACAATTTTGCCATATATGAGAGTGAGAGGGATTCTATTATCGAAGATGGAGTAAAGAGTATTCTGCTGCGGCTCAAAAGATACATGAGAAATCCTGAAAAGTTTGAGGATAAATCAAAACAGGCAATGGGGGAGCTCGAAGCGGTACTCGAGCGTTTTTACTACCAGGATGGCAAGTTTTCAAAGCTGATACATGCAAAGGCTCGGGCTTATGTTCAAAAACACGCACCACTTGAGACCGGTGAAGAAGATCATTGATGTTTGATATATGTTATATTGTCAAATTGATTCCTTAAAAACACGTAAGGGACCGTATCAGGTACATCGCCGATCGGGTTTTCCACCAGAACCCTCTAACTCGCATCATTATGATGGGGGAAATTGACTTCACCTTGTTAGGTCCCCGTGTGCAGGAGGAAAGGGCAAATCGCACCGGGAGCAGGTTTTTTGTATAACCCGATATTTCCCTCTGGGATGTCGGCTTAATCCTCGGGCGGTAAAGGTCTACTCCTTCCAAAAACCGAGAGAAAAACCTGGCGTTGAGTCAGCACCCGAAGGTGCTGTCAACCGGGTATTGATTGAATTAGACCCTGTAAGAATCCTCCTGAATATTCAAAATGCCGAAGCATTTCGAATCACTATAGTTTTCAAAGAACGTTATATTAAATTATTATACAACAATCTACTGAAATGACAATATTTTTTTTAACTTAAAGGTAACTGTAAAATGGACATCAGAAAGCTTCCTGTCTACGAGCATAGAGACGTAATTATCAACGCGTTGACAGCGAATCAGGTAATTGTTGTGGAAAGCCCCACAGGCACGGGTAAAACCACCCAGATTCCAAAGATACTTTACGATGCAGGATTTGCGGGTGATGGGAAGATCGGCGTCACACAGCCCAGAAGAATTGCAGCCCTCTCTGTATCCCATTTCATAGCAAAACAGTACGCGACGGGAATACCGGGGCTCGTTGGTTATAAGATGAGATTCGTTGATGAAACTGTGCCGGAGACAAAAATAGTCATCATGACTGATGGAATCCTTCTACAGGAACTGAAGTCAGATCCTCTACTGAGCGAGTATCGTGTCATTATGGTTGATGAGGCCCATGAGAGAAGCCTCAATATCGACTTTATCCTTGGTCTGATAAAGGAAATAATACATGAAAGGAAAGACCTTAAAATCATAGTTTCCTCTGCAACAATCAATGCCCGTGTATTTTCAGAGTATTTTGATGAGTGTCCCGTCATATCGATTGAAGCACAGATGTATCCGGTTAATTTACACTACAAACATCCAGAGAGGTTCTATGATTTCGAATCGATCCTTGTACAAATTGTGGAGATTATGAAGGAAATAGAGGTAACGGATGCACCAGGTGATGTTTTGATCTTCCTCTCAGGTGAAGGTCAGATTAAGGAATGCATTTCCTACCTTACCGATCTGGACAGGAACAAAAAGCTTGTGGTTTTCCCACTCTATGCTCGCCTGTCCCAGGACGAGCAAGAACGCGTATTTTTCGACTATCCTGGCAAGAGGAAAGTAATTGTTGCGACGAACATTGCTGAAACGAGTGTCACAATCGACGGCATCCGCTATGTGATAGATCCTGGTTTTTGTAAGCTCAACTACTATAATACAAAAAATTTCACCTCTTCGCTCGTTGAAGTTCCCATATCAAAAGCGTCCTGTAATCAGAGAAAAGGGAGGGCAGGGAGGACCGCTCCTGGAGTGTGCTACAGGCTGTATTCTGAGGAAGAATATGAGAGCCGGCACCTGTTTACAGAAGAAGAGATCTACCGGCAGGACCTTTCAGAGGTTGTTCTCAGAATGGCCGAGCTGGGGATTAGGGACTTTGAGCGGTTTGATTTTATTTCCAATCCTGGGTACAGAAACATCAGAGGGGCCGTACAGGTACTCAGGCTGCTTAATGCCATTGATGAACGGCGGGACCTTACATCCATTGGAAAAATGATGGTTCGCTTTCCCATTATTCCGCAACTTTCCCGCATGATTGTTGCTTCAATCATGGAGTATCCCAATGTGCTTGATGAGGTTATCATTGCCGCTACCTTTTTAAACGACCGAACTCCCTTCCTACTTCCCCATGGCTTTGAACTCGAAGCTCGCAAAGCACACCACTCATTCCGACACCGTCTAGGGGATTTTGTTTCTTACCTCAAGATATACAGGGCATATGCAAAGTCAAAGGATAGAGAGCAGTTCTGCGACCAGTATTACCTTGATTATAAAGGAATGCAAGAGATATTCAATGTGAAGCGTCAGCTTGCTGAAATCGTTTCAGAAATGGGCATTCCCCTCACCGGTGGCGGTGACCTTCAGGACTATTTATGTGCAGTAGCAAAGGGATTGATTCAGTTTGTCTGCAAAAAGTCTGGAAAGTCCCAGTACAGCAGCCTTAACGCATATGGTATAAAAATACACCCGGGTTCTGTGATGTACCGTCAGCGACCTGATTACCTTGTCGCAGGAGAGGTCATAAAAACATCACAGATGTATGCTCGATCCGTTTCTCCGCTGAGCAGGGAACTTTTAAGAAGGATATCATCCGAACTGTATGCGCAGTTTGTTGGAAAAAAGGAAGAGTTGAAAAAGAAAGCTGCTCAATTCAGGGACTTCACCAACTTTGTAAAAATAGGCTCTGTAAAGTTTGATATCCAACTTGATAAAAAGAAAAAAAAGATTGTTATCCTCCCCCTTGAAAAGATTCAGAATGCGTTATCCGGTTTTGATATAGAGTCTCTGCAGTATTTTAAAGGGTTGAAAGGAAGGGTGGTAATTGATGGATATGAGATTCTCGATGGAATGAGCCTGAACAAAATTCTCTCAATTGTACCAAAGATCCAGGTGGGTAACCGCATAGTGGAAGTCTGGCCAAAAGGAGCTCATTTCGAATATCTTCGGGATTCTTTTGATATTCTTAGATACATACCCTCTATCCTTCATCCATGTAAGAAAAAGAAGAGCAGTAAAAAGCTGGGTTTCCTCACTCTTTTGACTGACGGNAATGGNAACTACTGGTACAGTNCATACAGGGATTTCATACAGGCCCTTGAAGAGTCNATTTCCAGTCTTGAGGCGCTGATTGATGAGAGCGTTAATGTTCTGAGCAAAGAGCAGGAAGAAGTTATAAACTCTACCTATAGAAAACTTATGGAGTTACTCGAGGAATAGCGCTGCAGCAAAGTACTGCAATTACTTTTCAGCAGAACAAACTTTCTTTCCCAGTTTTCAGCACGATCTACTCTATTTCGTCCATAACCTGAATAACAATGGTGCCTTTCATAGGGATAGGTACCTAAGTGCGTATCCATCTAGTAACCAGAATAACAATTTTATTGACAAAATTTTCCTTATCTGGTAAAATTGCAAACGATTACAATATTTTAAGAATGGCAGCGGTATATGGAAAAGAGATTAAATATCGCTGAAGTTGCAGAGCTTGCGGGAGTGTCAACTGCGACTGTTTCTCGTGTACTGAATGATTACCCCTTTGTGAAAGAGAGCACAAAAAACAGGGTATTAAAAGTCATCCGCGAGACAAACTACCGGTTGAATGCGGTTGCACGAAACCTCAGACGTAAGAAGACCCATTCCATAGGCGTAATTATCAGCAATGTTTTAAGCCCCTTTTACTCAGTCATTGCGAAGGCCGTTGAGGACGTTGCCATTGCGAATAACTATAGCACAATTCTCTGTAATGGCGGTGATAATTCTGAAAAAGAACGTAAATACCTCAAAGTGCTTCACGAAAACAGGGTAGACGGGATTATCATTTCTCCCACAGGGAAAAATGCCGATTACCTCAACTTCCTCCTTTCGTCAGCAATTCCCATTTCTTTTATTGACAGAACGGTCCAGGGAGTTAATTGTGACTGTGTCATGGTGAACAACCGGAAGGCGTCTTTTAAAGCCACTGAACTTATGATCAAGAAGGGATACGGAAGAATTGGTTTTATCTCAGGACCTCTTGACATCATCACAGGATCTGAGAGGTTTGAGGGATACGTAAGTGCGTTGAAAAAACACGGTATAAACGTAGATGAGATTCTCATTAAATACGGAGACTTTTCCCTTGAATCGGGAAAAGAGAAGATGGAGGAGCTCATTAGGAGTACGGACCTCGATGCAGTATATGTGGCGAATAGTGACATGGCGACTGGTGCGTATCTCTTGATAAAGGAAAAGAAGCTAAAAATACCGGAGAATATCGGGTTTTTAATGTTCGATGACCCGGTATGGACAACACTTGCAACACCGAAAGTGACAGCAGTCTCTCAACCCGTGTATACCCTGGGGTCTACAGGAGCAGAGCTTCTGTTCAAACGAATCAATGATCCTAAAAATATTAATCAGAAGTCTATAAAGGTTACTCTTGAAACCCGTCTCATAGAGCGGGAATCTGTATAAGTTTCAACGAGATAGCGAACCGGAAGGGGAACATTCTTATAAACGAAAAGGAGCAGCAAAGTGGAGAGACTACCAAAAATCGCTGTTGTGGGAAGCAATATGATAGACTTAATCACCAACATCGAGAGAATGCCTAAAAAAGGCGAAACAGTTGAAGCTCCTCACTTTGATCTCGGCTTTGGCGGGAAGGGTGCAAATCAGGCAGTCGCTGCTGCCATGCTCGGGGCCGATGTTACAATGGTGACAAAGGTTGGTGATGATATGTTTGGGAGGGAGGTAAAAAAGAACTTTGAATCCTTTGGAATTGATTCCACCTTTGTTGAGATTGTTAAAAATACATCAAACGGTGTTGCTCCTATCTTTGTCGATAAAGAAGGAAATAACAGCATTCTCATAATAAAGGGCGCGAATGCATTCTTTAAAAGGGACGATGTGGATAAGGCAAAGGAAAAAATTCTTGAAAGCGACCTTGTGCTCATGCAGCTGGAAATCCCCATTGATACAGTATACTATGCAATTGAGCTATGCTCTAACAATGATATACCTGTTCTTCTAAATCCTGCCCCTGGAGCTCAGCTTGATTTTGAATATATCAAGAAGGTTTTATTTTTCATTCCCAATGAAACGGAGCTGGAGATAATAACCGGGATGCCGGTGTCAACAGTCGAGGATATTAAAAAAGCTGCAATATGGCTCGTTGGTAGGGGAGTGAAAAATGTGATTATCACCCTTGGTGAAAAAGGAGCCCTGCTTGTTACTAGTGACAGTGTTGAGCTTGTACCCGCGGTTAAAATACAGCCCAGGGACACAACCGGGGCTGGAGACGCCTTTATCGGGAGCTTTGCATATTACTTCGTGGCAACCGGTGAAATATTAAAGGCTATAGAATATGCAAATCATTATGCTGCTCTCTCAACTCTTAAAACAGGTACTCAGAAATCTTTTTACAGTAGAGATGAGTTCGAAAAAGCGTAAAATGTTTTTTAAAGAAATTATATCTATCAAGAATGATTTTTTTCTATAGTCTTTATAAAAATAAGGTTTAAATAATTTTTTCAATAACTTTCATGGGGGATGAAATGCAAGTGAGCACATCTGTTACAGCTTATAAACGTGAAGAGGTAGTAGAGCTGGCCTATAAGTTGGGCTTTGAATATGAGAAGACGGCCCATTACTGTCCGCAGGCATCACTTGCGGCATTGATGGATGTTTTTCAGATCAGGGATGACGTCCTGTTCAAGTCTCTCTTCGCCTTTCATGGAGGAGGGGGAAACAGTGGAATAGGCCCCTGTGGAGCCCTCGTTGGGGGAATCGCCGTTATCAGCTACTTCTTCGGACGAACAAAACAAGAGTTTGATCTTGCAGTGCAAAACTGCCGTGCAACGGGATATGCAAAGATAATGGTTGACCTCTTCGGACAGGAGTTCGGAGGCATCCGATGCAGAGAATGCCAGAAAAAGATGTTCGGGAGGGAGTTTGATTTCTGGAAGGAGGAAGATAAACGAATTTTTGAGGAGATGAAAGGGCATGAGGAGAAATGTCCCACAGTTGTTGGAAAGGGAGCTTCCCTCGCAGCAGGAATCATCTGGGATGCTCTCCATGAAACAGAGCCAATTACATGAGATATATTGATGTATCTTTAAAAAAGAGAGATACTACCAAATTGTAAGCCAGTAAATAAAACTTGACAGAAGATATTATATATGATGTAATCCATTACAAAGGGGAATCATTAATAGTTTAATCGCTCTCTTAAACGGATTTTAAAGCAAAATGATTGAATTGCATACTATGATTAACCTCACATATCATTTTGATGCGGACACAATGTTTGTCAAGTATGAAGGTCAATGCATCTCATAATGTAGCTTCTACATTTTTCTATTAAAAAGTAATCGATTACAATTTGAAATAAATAATTCATTAAAGAGACCGGAGGATACAGCTATGAAAGTAATTGAACCTCATAATAGGCTACAGGGAAGCTTACCAAAAATCGGAATACGTCCCACAATTGACGGTAGAAGGAAAGGGGTAAGAGAGTCTCTTGAAAGCCAGACAATGGGAATGGCAAAGTCGCTTGCAAAATTCCTCAGTGAGAGTCTCAAACACTCAAATGGACTGCCTGTGGAATGTGTAATAGCTGATACATGTATTGGCGGATTTGCAGAAGCGGCACAGGCTGCAGATAAGTTCAAAAGAGAGGGTGTGGGGGTTTCAATAACGGTGACTCCCTGCTGGTGTTACGGTGCCGAAACAATGGACATGGATCCTTTCACACTGAAAGCAGTGTGGGGTTTTAACGGAACGGAGCGTCCCGGAGCGGTTTATCTTGCTGCTGTACTTGCAGCATATGCACAGAAAGGTTTGCCTGCCTTCAGCATCTACGGTCGGGATGTGCAGGACGAAGATGATTCATCAATACCCAAAGACGTGCAGAAGAAGCTTCTTCAGTTTGCAAAGGCAGCATTGGCTGTTACCACAATGCAGGGAAAGTCCTACCTTGCCATGGGCGGGGTTTCCATGGGTATTGCTGGCTCCATAATAGACCCCTACTTTTTAGAGATGTATCTAGGGATGCGCTATGAGATGGTGGACATGTCGGAGTTTATAAGAAGAATGGATATAGAAATTTTCGACAGGGATGAGTACCACGGAGCGCTGAGCTGGGTAAGGGAAAATTGTATCGAAGGACCGGACCTGAATAAACCTGCGAATAAGTTTTCAGAGGGAAAGAAAAAACTGGACTGGGAAGCTGTGGTAAAGATGACATTAATAGCACGTGATTTAATGGTCGGCAATCCGCGCCTCAACGACATGGGTTTCGGAGAGGAGGCCCTCGGTCACAACGCAATTGCCAGCGGTTTTCAAGGGCAGCGGCAGTGGACGGACCATTTTCCCAATGGTGATTTTCTGGAAACTCTGCTCAACTCTTCATTTGACTGGAACGGCATACGGGAGCCCTTTGTTGTTGCGACGGAAAACGACTACCTTAATGGTATCTCTATGCTCTTCGGCCACTTGCTCACCAATACTGCCCAGATTTTCTCCGACGTAAGGACCTACTGGAGCCCAGAGGCGATTAAGAGAGTCACTGGATATAAACCCACAGGTGTTATAGAAAACGGTGTTATTCATCTTATCAATTCCGGTTCAACGACAATGGACGGTACAGGGCAGCAGACCGGGGATGGAAAGCCTGTGATGAAACCTTACTGGGAGATAACCCCAGAGGAGGTGAAACGCTGCCTCGATGCGACACGCTTCTGTCCAGCAGACCGCGAATATTTCCGCGGCGGTGGTTTTTCCACCAATTTTCTTACCGTGGGTAATATGCCGGTGACAATGTGTCGTTTAAATATCGTCGCAGGTCTCGGACCGATGCTGCAGATTGCAGAGGGCTACACGGTGGATCTGCCGGAAAAAGCAGGGAAAATACTCATGGACCGCACAAATCCGACCTGGCCAACGACCTGGTTTGTTCCCAACCTGACGGGTAAAGAACCGTTTAGGGATGTATACTCGGTGATGGAAAACTGGGGAGCCAATCATGGAGCAATTAGCTATGGCCATATAGGAGGTGATTTGATTACTCTTGCCTCCATGCTCAGGATACCAGTAGCCATGCACAATGTTCCGCCCGAGCGCGTATTCAGGCCGAAAGCATGGGGAGCCTTTGGTGATTACAACTCCCAGGGAGCCGATTATAGGGCGTGCAGGAACTTCGGGCCGCTATACGGGATGAAATAATAAAATATTATTTCAACGATTATAATGGCGATTTATAATACAAAATTATTGAGTAGAGAGATAACTTGATTAAGGAAACTTTGTCTAGAAAGGGGGTGATTCAGTTAAATGAAAAATTATTTACTAAAGTATGCTATTGAAAATTAAAAAATTAAGGAGGTTTGTTATGAGAAAAGGAACAATACTTTTACTTGTTCTGGTTCTACTCCTCTCTTTTGTACTCCTCTTCAATGGAGGAAAGAAGGAGGAAGCAGTAGAGAAAAAAGTAATGGAGATTTCCGAATTTGGTGACTATTCTGGAATAACTCTGAACTGCAAGTTTATTGGTGGAGCAATGTATGAGCCTCTTTATGAAAGAATCCCCATCTGGGAGGAGAGCACAGGGGCAAAGGTGGTAATCCTCTCAAAAAAGAACCACTTTGATATTGACAGAGAGATGAAACAGGATATCGCAGCCGGTACGGTGGACTGGGATGTGGGTACAAACCATTCCAGTTTCGCTCCTTCCTATGGTAATACCTTTATTAATCTCTATGATTATGTTCCAAAGGATACTTTTGCTCCCTTTTTAGAGAGAGCAATTGATAACTGCACTGTGCAGGGCAAATTAGTTCAGATCCCGCGACATGGTGATGTGAGCAATCTCTATTTCATCAAGTCTATTTTTAAAGATGAAGAGAATAAGAGAAAGTTTAAAGCACAGTACGGGTACGAACTGAAGCCGCCAGAGACCTACGATCAGTACAAGGATATGGCGATCTTCTTTACAAATCCGCCGGACTTTTATGGCACTGTGTATGTGGGCAAAGATGAAGCGGTATGTGGAAGATTCTATGAAATATTGATTGCAAATGGTGGAAGGCTCTTTGATGACAACTGGTACCCAATCTTTAATTCTAAGGAAGGAATAAAATCTTTACAGTGGTTTATAGATCTCTATGAGGCAAAAGCTGTACCTCCTGGGGTTTTAAACTATCTCTGGGGAGACACTGGAATGGGATTTGCCAGCGGTACTATAGGTCTCAATATGGACTGGGCTGGCTGGTCTGCATTCTTTAACGATCCTGAGAATTCAAAAATTGCAGGAGACGTTGATTTTGTAAGGGCACCGAAAGGTGACGCTGGATTAAGAAGTGGATGGGCAGGATGGCATTCATTCTCAGTGACTGCGAATTCAAAAAACAAAGAAGCCGCTATTTCGTTTTTACTGTTCTTAACAAATTACGACTCCCAGATGAGTGAAGCGCGAACAGGTCTCCTCCCATCAAGGGCAAAGGTCTGGGATGACATTGTTGCTGAGCTTGAATCAAAGGGGAATGATTTTATGGCCAAGGTCTTTCAAACATGGAAGCTGTCCATGGCTGAAGATGCATTCACTCCTCCTTTAATTCCGGAATGGCCAGAGTTCACAAATATACTGTTTCCTGAATTACAAGCCGCAATTGTAGGTGATAAAACTGCAAAGCAGGCTCTAGATGAAGCGACAAAAGTTGCTGATCAGCTCATGAGAGATGCGGGGTATTATTAAAAAGAAAAGCTGCCTGCACATATCAGTGCAGGTAGCTTGAAAAATAATAAAATTGGTAGGGTTATAGTATGATCAGGAATTTGAGAAAAAGTAGATTTCCAATGCTGATGATAACACCATCCCTCGTAGTGATTGCATTTATTGTTATATTTCCTTTGCTTTTCTCACTTTACGCTTCATTCACACCATACTATCTGCTAAAACCAAACACCCTTTTCAATTTTGTTGGTTTTAAAAACTATCTAAATCTTTTTCGTGATAAGTATTTCTGGCAAGCGTTTTTTCGAACGATACTTTTCCTTGCTGTTGTGGTAAATTTGGAATTATTTATGGGACTGGCAGTTGCATTACTTATTCAGAGAATCGTAAAGGGGAGCAGGATTATACGAACCGTTTTAATGATACCAATGATGTTTGCACCGGTACTTGTCGGATTTAAGTTCAAATTTCTCCTTAATGACAATATTGGGTTAGTAAATAATTTTCTCCAACTATTTGGCGTTACGCGTGTAATCCCATGGCTTATTGATAAAAAGCTCTCATTATTATCTATTATGGGAGCCGAAATCTGGACAAGCACACCACTCATGGCCATTATTCTTCTCGCGGGATTGTTGTCGCTCCCAAATGATCCTTTCGAGGCAGCTCGTGTAGATGGTGCATCGAATTTTCAGATGTTCAGATATATAACCTGGCCGCTTCTTTCACCCTTTGTCTATATCGCTCTTGCAATTCGATCGCTAGATGTGGCACGGGCTTATGATATTGTTCGAATCATGACAGGAGGTGGACCGGCTCGACGAACAGAGCTCTTATGGACATATATTTACAGAAAAGGTATTGTTGATGCACGGTTCGGTATTGCCTCTGCAATGTCTTATATCGCAATTATTATATCTATTTTATTTACATATTTCTTTTTTAGACAACTTATAAAAGCTAGGGTTGTGCAGTAAAAATGGAACAGAAAAAGTTAAAAAAACTAAAGAAGGGTGTTCTTAATGTGATTACAGCAATTGTATTGATCATAGTAATACTCCCCGCTCTATGGGTTATTTTGTCATCATTTCGACCGCGGAAAGATATTCTTGCCAAACCGGCAGTGTGGATTCCACGAGAGTTAAGTTTTAAATCCTACAGGATGATATTTAGCAGGGCCCGACATGGGGAAATGTCTGTACCGGTAAGGGAATATTTCAGAAATTCAATTATAATTTCTATTTCAAGCACTGTGGTAGCTGTCGCTATAGGGATGCTTGGAGGATACGCATTTTCAAGATTCAGATTTAGAGGGAAGAATACTCTCTTTTTACTCATTATGCTTAGCAGAACTATTCCGGGGATTGCTTTAAGTCTTCCATTATTGATATTTTACAGCTATACAAAATTAATAGACACAAAAATAGGTATAGTCGTTGTATATGTTGCTTTAAATGTTCCTTTTGCTATATGGCTCACAGATGGCTTTTTCAGAGAAATTCCGACTGAGCTGTCAGAATCAGCTCAGATTGATGGGTGTTCGCGATGGCAGGCTTTCTGGAAAATTGATTTCCCTCTTGCCGGCCCGGGAATTGGTGCAAGCGGTATCTTTGCTTTTCTCATCGCATGGAATGAGTTTGCAATTGCCAATGTTCTTACCCGTACCCTCAGGTCAAAAACAATGCCTGTTGGGCTGTTTGACTTTGTTTTTGAGTTTGTAATGGACTGGAGAGGCATGTGCACTCTTGCAGTAATTATGTTAATTCCCGCTGTAATCATTACATTTATTATACAGAAGAATCTTGTAAGGGGGCTCACATTTGGCGCCCTGAAATGATGATTGTTTTTCAAGACTATATCAGTTAAATGTGT
>JGI24422J19971_10002112_pt1 | contig 12292 bp, 16 predicted proteins | sample DeeMarSWOR152_54_FD_19971 | JGI IMG/M metagenome (IMG submission 19971) | reverse complement strand
GTATCTTCTTCATGTTTGATCAGAACGGAAAGAGCCTCCTCCACGGGTGTAGCCCTAATCTTGGTTGGCTTCCCCAACAATTTTTCAACTAATCCCATTTTTTCGAGCTTCGGCAATATTCTGTAGACATCTTCTCGACGCACCTTCGACACTTTTGAAATTTGGCCGACTGAAGCCAATCTCAGTCTAGCTATGGCTATGTATACCTTTGCCTGATTACGAGTGAGCCCGAAGTCAATCAACATCTCAACATTCCTTTCTAAAGATGACAAGGCAAACCCTCCGAAAGAATTAACTGTTACTGTTATATCACAGCCACATATATTTATTACTTTACACTTCCACGTAGGGCTTTCTTAGAGACCATCAGCCAAAGCTATAAGGAAACGGAAGTCCCCCATATGGACGTGAACAGCATGCCTGAAGACATGCACGAGCAAAAGGTTAAGAAAGCCGCGATAGTGGTCCTCATCAGCCTAAAACGTGAGACAGAAAATAAAAACAGTGAGGAGCTAGAAACTGAGATTCGCAAGGCGCTTGAGGAAAGCCTCTTGAGGATACCATGGCTGGTTTTGGAGAGTGTTATAATTGTTGAAGAATGAATATTGGACATGAAGCGCACGATATTAACTGTTACTGTTATATCACAGTCACATACATTTAAGAGAATCCTTTACACATCATGCATACGTGTGCATTGCTTGACTGTCTGAAAGGTGGATGTGAATATATGACTAAAGTTGGGGAAATATACGTTTGCGAAATCTGTGGGAACAAAGTGAAAGTTTTGGAGTCTGGAGCTGGAACCCTTGTCTGTTGTGGTCAATCAATGAAACTTAGGGAGGCATAAACTATAAATGCCAAAGCAATTGAAGAGAAGACAAGGGCATATGAGTATATACCTATAAAGTCACGTCCAAGCTATTGCTTCTTAGGAAAGCTATATATCCGAATATTTCATCCAGAGCGTGTAAGCTGTTTGTGAGATGGCATATTGAAAGTAAAACCTGACAGAACTCTGGATTGTTTAGGCTTATACTGTCCTGAACCTGTCTTTAGAACAAGAATAGAGTTGGATAAAATGAGAATTGGAGAAATGATGGAAGTTTTAGCCGATGATCCAGCTGCAGAAGCGGATATACGAAGTCTTGTAAAGCGTTTAGAACAAGAGATAGTAGATGTAGGTAAGGATGGAAACACTGTTCGAATATTAATAAAAAAGGTGAAGTGACCAATAAAAGGGAGGTATAGCATGTCACATAAGAAAAGGATACTGTACGTGCAAACAAGCGGAGTTGACACGCCAGAACGCACTTATGCGCCATTTGTTTTGGCCACTACAGCAGCAATGATGGGTATAGACGCAACCATCTACTTCCTCATAAAGGGCGTAACTGTAGTCAAAAAAGGAGAGGTAGAAAAGATCAAACTGGGCAGCTTCCCGTCACTCAAAGAGGTAATAGACCAAGCCACAAGAGCTGGGGTAAAACTACTCGTCTGTGAACAAAGCACGCAACTATTAGGGCTTTCCCGCGGAGATTTCATACCGGAAGCTAAGGTTGTCGGTGCTGCAACGTTAAATGATCTGACACTAGATGCTGACGCAATTCTATGTTTTTGAGTGAATGAGAATGTCAAGAGCAAAACGTATCTATATGGATCATGCGGCTGGGAGACCTGTTGATGCTCGCGTGATAGAGGCCATGTCGCCTTATGTGGGGTCACTCTGTGGTAATCCTTCATCTATCCACTCATTTGGTCAAGAGGCAAGGCAAGCTTTAGAAGAGGCGAGAACAAAAGTTGCAGAATTAATTAATGCGGAAAGCAAAGAAGTGATCTTTTTTACTTCAGGTGCAACCGAAAGCAATAATATGGCAATTAAAGGGGTCGCTCGCCGCAACCAACATCAGGGAAGACACATAATTACTTCAAGTATAGAACACATGTCAGTTCTTAATCCGTGCAAGTTTCTGATGACAAAGGGATTCAGGGTTACTTTCCTTCCTGTTGACCAGTATGGTTTTGTGAACCTCACAAGCTTGGAGAAAGAATTAACCAGCGAAACGATCCTAGTTTCTACTATGTATGCAAATGGCGAAATTGGCACAATTCAGCCTATAAAAGAGATCAGTCGAATAGTACACAGGAAAAAAGCCTACTTGCATGTTGATGCAGCAGCCGCAAATGGACAGGTTCCAATAGATGTGAACGATGAGGACATAGACTTGCTTACTATTTCTTCCAACGACATGTACGGACCCAAAGGTGTGGGTGCGCTTTACATAAAAAAAGGTATACGATTGGAACCTTTAATTCACGGGGGAGGACAAGAGCGAGGCTTAAGGTCGGGAACAGAAAATCTTCTCGGTATAGTAAGGTTCGGAAAGGCCGCAGAGACAGCAAAAAAGGAAATGCCTATTGAAAGTGAACGATTGAAGAAACTGAGAGACAAACTCATCAAAGGCTTACTTGACCCTGTCCCACATTCGTTTTTGAATGGACATCCATCCAAACGGTTGCCTAACAATGCTGCGGTAAGATATAGCTTCATCGAAGGCGAATCAATATTGCTGGACTTAGACATGAAAGGAGTTGCAGCATCCTCAGGTTCGGCTTGCACTGCAAAAACATTAGAACCTTCTCATGTGCTAAGAGCTATCGGGTTAAAACATGAAGAGGCTCATGGTTCACTATTGTTTACACTAGGGAGGCAAAACACTGAAGAGGAAGTGGACTACGTGATAAGGATAATGCCTGATATAGTTAAAAGACTGAGAGGAATGTCACCGTTAACTCCAAAGGAGTTGATGGAATAATGTACAGCGAAAAAGTGATGGAACACTTTAGAAACCCACGCAACATGGGTGAAATTCCGGATGCCCATGGCGTAGGAACTGTTGGAAATCCTGTTTGTGGGGACATGATGACAGTTTACATTAAAGTCAAAGACAATCGCATAGATGATATCAGATTCAAAACCTTTGGTTGTGGTGCAGCAATAGCTACCAGTAGTATGGTAACGGAATTAGCCAAGGGAAAAACATTGGAAGAAGCTAAGAAAATTGGTCGTTCAGATGTAGCAGACTCATTAGGTGGGCTTCCTAAAGTTAAAATGCACTGCTCTAATCTTGCTGCGGACGCGTTGCATGCAGCAATAGAAGATTATGAAAAACATAAAGGGACGAAGAGGTGAGGAAATGAAAGCCAAATTTATCCAATGTGAGCTGTGCAAAAAAGAAATTCCGTTAGAGTCATGTGAACTTGCAGCTTATCGCACTGTCATTGACGGTAAAGAATATGTCTTCTGCTGTGAAGTATGCGCTAAGAGCTATCGGCGAAAGAGAAAAGAATAAGGTCGCGAAAACGAGACATGTCCTTGGATGATGTCAGTCATAGCTGTTGGGTAGCCTAGGCAAATGAAAGAGCAAGAAGTTATCCTTCAAATCCTTGGGATGCACTGTTCAGCATGTGCGCAGCGAATTGAGAAGGGATTATCAAAACTTGATGGAATTGTAGAAGCTAAGGTGAATTTCGCGTCCAAAGAAGCTATTATAAAGTTCAACTCAGACAAGATCCACATTGAGGAAATTAAGGCAACTATTAAGAGAACTGGATACGAAGCTATGGAGCAAGTGGAAGACATCTCTGCTGAAAGACGCGGGAAAGCACTGAAGAAAAAGTTGCTACTTTTCTTTATTGGACTTGCTTTAACAATTCCAATTGCTATTATTACATATTTTCTGAAATTTCCTGAGAAGAATCTTCTATTGTTGATTTTAACAACTCCTGTCCAGTTTGTTGTGGGTTGGCACTTCTATAAAGGTGCGTGTAGTTCACTTAGAAACAGGTTTGCAGACATGAATGTGCTCGTTGCCTTAAGTGCTTCAGCCGCTTATTTTTATTCATTGTTTTCAACATTCTTTATTGATGGCACGGTTTTTTACGAAGCTTCAGCAGTTGTCGTCACTACTATCACTCTTGGTATGCTGTTAGAGGAGATGGCTGTTGAAAAAACCGGGGAAACAATTAGGAAACTTATGGAGCTTCAATCTAAAACCGCTATTGTAGTGCGGAATGGTGATGAAAGAGAAGTACCAATTGAGGAGGTTGAGGTCGGCGACATTGTGATTGTTAAACCTGGAGAGAGGATTTCTGTTGATGGTGTTGTAGTTAATGGACATTCGTTCATAGATGAATCAATGATAACTGGTGAATCTGTTCCAGTTGAGAAGAATGTTGAAGACACCGTTTTTGGTGGAACGGTTAACGAAGCCGGCGCTTTGAAGATTAGGGCAGTAAAAGTTGGAAAGGAAACAACTCTGGCGCAGATTGTAAGGTTGACCCGTGAAGTGCAGATAAGTAAAGCGCCGATCCAAAGAATTGCAGACAGAGTTGTCAACTTTTTTGTTCCAATAGTTATTGTAGTTGCTGTTGGGGCATTTGCAATTTGGTTTTTCTTCTTTCAGAATGAAATGCTGGCCTTGACCACTCTCGTTTCTGTCCTAGTAATAGCATGCCCATGTGCTTTGGGCATAGCAACACCTGCCGCAATTATGATTGGCGTTGGCAAGGGAGCAGAGAATGGAATTCTAGTCAAAAATAGTGCAGTGCTGGAGGTTATTAAAGAACTTGACACTGTTGTTTTCGACAAGACTGGCACATTAACTAAAGGCAAGTTGGAAGTCACAGACATTGTCACGGAAGATAGGCAATATGTTTTGGAAGTTGGTGCTGTTGCTGAGAAATGGTCTGAGCATCCAGTTGGCGAAGCAATCGTTAGAAAAGCTGAAAATGATGGAATCAATGTCTCTGAACCGGATTCTTTTGATGCTTTGCCTGGACTTGGTGTAGCTGTGAAGTTCAAGCGGAAAAAGATCTTGCTTGGAAACCGTATATTGATGAGAAGTCATAAGGTGGCAATAGAGAAGCTGGAAGGTCACATTGAGAGACTGGAGAATGAAGGTAAAACTGTGTTAATCGTGGCTGTTGACGGAAAAGCAGTCGGACTGTTAGCTGTTTCCGACACTATAAAAAACCATTCTAAGGATGCTGTGAAAACGCTTCAGGAGATGGGATCAAAAGTCGTATTGCTTACAGGTGACACAAAAAGAACAGCTGAAGCCATTGCAAAGCAGCTGGGCATCAATGAAGTTTTAGCCGAGGTTCTTCCAGCTGAAAAAGTTGAAGAAATAAGGAAGTTACAAAATGAAGGAAGATTTGTTGCCATGGTGGGTGATGGAATAAATGATGCACCAGCCATTACACAGGCAAATGTAGGAATCGCCATTGGCGGCGGAACAGATATTGCCGTGGAAGCCGGAGACATAGTTCTAGTGAAAGATGACCCACGAGACGTGGGAGTCAGCATTAAGCTAAGCAAGAGAACGCTGAAAAAGATAAAGCAAAACCTGTTTTGGGCATTCTTCTACAACGTGCTAACAATTCCTTTAGCCGCAGGCATTCTCTATCCATCTCTCGGCGTTTTAGTGAGACCTGAAATCGCAGCGGCAGCAATGATACTCAGCGACATCACAGTAGTTGGGAACTCCATGCTGCTAAAAAGATGGAAGCCCTAAATTCGTGCGTGCCACAACTCTCACAAGTTTCTTTTAGTATCCTCGCTTCAATACTCGAAAGCGACAATACAAACCGCCCGCTCTCTCTCCGCCGTTGAAGACAAAGACCTTATGTTCTCCTTCCATTTCAACCAACCATTTTTCAAGTATGATGAGAATTATATTGAATTACTTAGTGCTTTTTAGACTTCTTTTCGTAATATGAAGCCTCACATCAAAGGTTCAGAGTGAAAATTCAAATATGTGTGGCTGTGGCACAACAGCAACATAGACTTAAATATATTCTGAAAATATAAAGTTGTATGGTGAACAAAAATGGTTTCAGAAAAGTTGAAGAAATTGTTAAACAAAGGCATAGCAAGAGAGATTCAGGTGTCTATTCAGTATGTGTGGCAACACGTTCTGGCTACAGGCATAAAAGGAGTTGCAATTGAGGGCATCTTCAAGGAAATAGCCATCACAGAGATGAAGCATGCAGAGAGCATCGCAGAGAGGCTTGCCTATCTGGGCGGAACACCAACAACCAAGCCCGACCCGATATTCGTTGGCGGAAGCTTAGAAGAAATGATTAGAAACGATGTCAAGGCTGAAGAGGGAGACATAACAACAAAGAGGCTTTTCGAGGAAATCCTAGGGGACGAAGAGGGCCATCTAGACACCTTTATAAATCTTTTGAAAGAATAGGAAAAGGAGGTGATAATATGGCTAGAGTAGCACGAGAAATGGTAGAAAAAGCTGGAATCAATGTTGACCAACTCGTTGAGCTGTTAGTCAAGAATGCTGCAGCAGAACTTACAACTTACTATTACTATACTATTCTTAGATGTAATCTAATAGGGCTAGAAGGCGAAGGGATCAAAGAGATCGCAGAGGTCGCTCGAATTGAAGATCGTAATCACTTTGAGGCTCTTGTCCCCCGCATATACGAGCTAGGAGGCAACCTCCCAGAAAACATGAAAGCTTTTCATGACATCTCGGCTTGTCCGCCCGCCAAACTACCTAAGGATCCAACCGACATAAAGGCTATGCTAACAGTGCTTGTAGAAGCGGAGAGATGTGCAGTAAGAGGATACACACACATCTGTAACCTGACCGCTGGAAAAGACCACCGAACATACGACCTATCTCAGGCAATCCTTAACGAGGAAATTGAGCATGAGTCCTGGTTCTCCGAATTCCTAGGTGAGGGACCATCCGGACACTTCATGCGTAGAGGTGAGAGTTCACCCTTCGTCTCCAAGTTCCTCAGGTAAGCCTTTTCTCCCCTTCCCCCTTTTTTTCCAAATCTGGAAGAATCAGGTACATGAAAGTCTTCACAAAGGAAGAAGTTGCCCAATACAATGGGAAAAACGGAAATCCAGCATATGTAATATACAAAGGAAAGGTATATAATGTGTCAGCTAGTTTCCTTTGGAAAGACGGGACGCACCAAGTCCTTCACAGTGCTGGTGTGGATTTGACGAATGCCTTGGAGCAAGCTCCACATGGTGGAAATGTTCTCGAAAAGTTTCCCGTTGTCGGGATCATACCAGGTGCTGGCAGGTCTCAAACGCCATCTAAACCTTGAGAAGCTGGTGATCATTGAGATCCCATTTTCTTCGTTCGGTGTTAATCGCAACGGTCTATTTGTCTGCCCGTCTGAGGAAAAGAATAGTGTGAGTGGCGTGTGAGTTTATGAAAACATGTATATGATCTCACTGCGCTGATGAGTAACTAAGTTGTGTGTTGAGTATGATCGATGAAATAGTTTGGCTTGGTTCTGTAGCCAGCTTAGTTGCGGGTTTAGCTACTGGCTTTTGAGCCCTGCCAGTATTGTTCACCAAGCGAATTTCAGACAGGTTACTAGATGTTTTGCTTGGATTTGCAGCTGGTGTGATGCTGGCTGCTACATCCTTTAGCTTATTGGTTCCGTCTATAGACTTGGGTGGTCCTTGGGTTGCTGTACTTGGGCTTCTCCTAGGAGCTGTAGTGCTACACTTGATAGATCGGTTCATTCCTCATTTCAGCCCGGCATTCGGTGCTGAAGGTCCATCATCCAGATTGCCGAGAATATGGTTATTCGTTCTTGCCATAACTATTCATAACTTCCCAGAAGGATTGGCTGTTGGAGTAAGCTTTGGTAGTGGAGACATAGCAGCAGGACTTGTAATAGCTACTGCCATAGGATTACAGAACATGCCTGAAGGACTAGCGGTGGCCTTGCCGTTGGTGAGGGAAGGATACAGCCGAAGGAAAGCTCTAGGGTATGGAACACTAACTGGTTTAGTTGAGCCCCTTGGAGGTCTGTTAGGTGCTGCAATAGTAGCAATTTCCAAACCGCTATTGCCATGGGGACTTGCCTTTGCTGCTGGGGCAATGCTTTTCGTCATTGCTGATGAGATGATTCCTGAAAGTCATAGGAAAGGATACGAGAGAGAAGCCACTTTTGGGCTGATAGCTGGTTTTGTCATTATGATGTTATTGGATGTAATATTTGGTTGAAGTTAGCATGCATGTTTTATCGCTCATGCATGCATTTCAATTTGTTACACTAAGATGTTAAAACAACATTACAAAAGGTTGCACAGGTGTAACAAAATAAAAAATGAGTGTGTGTAGAGGTATAGCCTAAGTATTTGCATGCCTGCTTTATTAGATGAGAGTTCTGATATATTATGTAAGGTGGATTGTATGGGTAAATTCAAGGTGGAAATAGACAAAAATGCTTGTCAAGGGTTCGGAGCATGCGTTGAGTTATGTCCACAATTCTTCCAGCTTTCGGGGGCTGATGGAAAATCCAGCATTGAAGGAGCTAGGAAAGTTGTGAAAGAAAATGAAGTCGTTGCAGAAACATTGGAATTGGACGAACTTGAATGCGTCAGAGAAGCAGCTGAAGCTTGTCCTTTCAATGCTATACACATCGTAAACTTGGAGACCAGCGAGAAACTCATCTAGGTCTATGGTGGCTAGTGTGATTGTAAATAAAATCTCCGTGTTAATCGGGGGAGAAGCTGGAGCTGGAATAACCCGTTCTGGCTTTCTCTTTGCTAAAGCCTGCTTAAGAGGAGGACTCCATGTTTTCGGCGCCAACGACTATCAATCCCTCATAAGGGGAGGCCACAACTTCTACATAGCAAGAGCGGACACAGAAGAGATTTACTCTCAAGCCGATACTATCGATCTGCTTTTGGCGCTAAACAAAGAAACCATCCTTCTCCATAAAGACGAGCTTGTTCCGGGCGGAGGAGTAGTATACGACGGAGAAAAGATAGCTCTAAAAGATGACGAACTGAACAGAGACGACCTGAAACTCTATTCAATACCTTTAAGAGGGATAGTCAAGGAACTGGAAGGAAATTTAATTATGAGAAACACGGTAGCTCTAGGGGCTACAGTGAGCCTTTTGGACTATGATTTAGATATTCTGAGCGGACTTTTAAGAGACACGTTTAGGCCAAAAGTGGCGGAATTAAACGTAAAAGCCGCAAAAATGGGATACGATTATGCTCGAGAGCATTACGCTGAAAGCTTCGCGTATCGACTGACGAAAACGGGTGCAGCTGGAAAACGAAAATTTTTTCTCACCGGAAATGAGGCGGTGGGCCTCGGCGCTATCCAAGCAGGCTGTAAGTTTTACGCTGCATATCCAATGACTCCAGCAACTGGAGTGCTTCATTTCATGGCGCCACTTGATAGAAAATACGACATGATCGTGATACAGGCAGAAAGCGAGATAGCGGCTATCAACATGGTTGCTGGCGCTTTCTTTGCTGGAACTAGGGCCATGACAGCTACCTCTGGGGGAGGTTTCTGCCTCATGAGCGAGGGTTTAGGCATGACGGGTATGACCGAGACGCCCGCTGTGATAATGCTGGCTCAGAGACCTGGCCCTAGCACTGGTCTCCCCACCTATTCGGGGCAAGGAGACCTCAGGTTTGCAATCCATGCCTCCCAAGGAGAGTTTCCGAGAGTGGTCATAGCTCCGGGGGACGTGGAGGAGTGCTTCTATAAAACAGTGGATGCCTTCAACTTGGCAGAGAAGTTTCAGATTCCTGTCATTATCATCACGGATAAGTATCTTGTGGAGAGCCACGAGGCTACAGAGCCTTTTGATCTGAGCAGTATTGGAATTGACCGTGGACTTTTACTGACCGAGGATGAGTATGTGGGTGAGGAAGAATACAAGAGGCACAAGTTCACTGACGACGGCGTCTCACCCCGAGCTATGCCTGGAATGAAGGGAGCCATCGTAAGAACCAGTGCCGATGAACATGATGAACAGGGATATACCACTGATGATCCTGAGTTAACTACCAAAATGGTTGATAAACGGTTTAAGAAGCTGGATGTTCTCATCAAAGAACTAGAAAACTATGAAACAACCAAGCTTTACGGTCCTGAAGAAGCAGACGCAACCATTTTGGGATGGGGGTCCACAAAGGGTCCAATAAAAGAGGCCATGAAACTTCTTAGTGAGGAAGAATTAAAGATTAACTATCTCCAAATTATATATCTGAGTCCCTTTCCAGTTGCTAATGTTCAAAGTATTTTAAAATCAGCTAAAAAAACGGTTGTGGTGGAAAACAACAAAACCTCTCAGCTGTCCAGCCTCATAAGAGAAAACCTTCTCATGACCGTTGATCACAAGATTTTGCAGTACAACGGGAGACCCTTTAATCCAGGAGAGCTTTCGCAAAGGATAAAGGAGGTGCTCTGAAATGGTAACTCTTGAAGATTTGAAGACGCCGGCAAAGAATACTTGGTGTCCTGGATGCGGAAACTTCGGAATATTGATGGGTTTTAAAAGAGCCTTGATACAGTTGGGCTTCGAGAGAGATCAAGTTGTTATTGTGTCAGGCATAGGTTGTCATGGGAAGATTGTTAACTACGTCAACGTAAATGGATTTCACGGCATCCACGGCAGGGTATTGCCTTTGGCGACTGGCATAAAATTGGTGAATCCAAACTTAACTGTGGTGGGTTTTGCTGGAGATGCTGATTGCTACGATGAGGGTTGGGGTCACTTCAGCCATGCCATTAGAAGAAATGTTGATATAACGTTAATTGTTCACAACAACATGGTTCTCGGCTTGACTACAGGTCAAACAACAGCTACTAGTCAGAAAGGGTTTAAAACAAAATCTACTCCTTTCGGTTCCATACCTCCCATGTTAAATCCAATCGCTCATGCACTGGTTAGTAATGGCACCTTTGTGGCTAGGGGATTCGCTGGAGATATGATGCATCTAAATGGTTTGATCGTGGAAGCTATTAGGCACAGAGGCTTTGCTTTTATTGATGTCTTCCAGCCCTGTGTCACTTTCAACTACTTGAATACTTACGACTGGTTTAANNAGAGAGTTTACAAATTGGAAGAGGAANGGCATGATTACACTGATAGACAACGTGCTTTAGAGAAGAGTTTCGAGTGGGGAGACCGGATACCCATTGGAATTTTCTACAAAGAAGAAAAGCCCACGTACAGCGACAGTCTTTCACATGTAAAAGGTATGGCGCTCACAAAATTACCCACAGAAAATGTAGACATTACTCCTCTACTCGAGAGCATGATGTAACCTTCAGAACCATCTAGAATCAGAAGGTTTCTAAAACGAAAACATAGAAGAGTTTTTCTCCAGAATAGTTATCGTACAAATGAGAGAAGGAAGGTAAGGAGACACGGCTACAACCCGCTCAAGAGAGGCATGCATGTGTAACTGCTAAATTTATATGCCGCGTATATGAATACTAAATCACGCGGTGATACTATGACAAATCCAACTCTGGAAACGATAAAAAATAGAAGAAGCTTTTTACGGTTTGAAACAACCCCGATAGAAGAAGAAAAGATTCAAGCTATTCTTGAGGCAGGACGATGGGCGCCATCGTGGCTTAACAAACAGCCTTGGCGATTTATAGTTGTAATCGACCCAGCTATCAAGGAGAGTCTCAGCAAACTTGTGCCCACAGTTTTTAAATTGGGAGTACGCGAGGCGCCTGTTTGCATTGTGGTCTCCGTTGACCCTAACGAGGACTCTTTCCATTTCATCGAGGACGGCGCGGCAGCTACACAAAACATGGCTTTGGCTACACAGAGTTTAGGCTTAGGCTCATGTTGGATCGGAACTTTCGCATTTAAAAAGGAGAAAAAATCCGCTGAGGAGAATATACGAAATCTCTTAGAGATTCCAAAGACTCATAGGGTAGTGTCGCTTCTACCCATCGGAATCCCCAAACGAGTTGGAGAAAAAGATAGAAAGGAACTGTCACAACTGATCTACCGAAACAAGTTTGGACAAACAAAGTAAACCTTGTTGGCAGCAATCGAAAGTATCTTCGTGTCCAAGATGCATGCATTTTTTGCTCGAATTTATTAATATGGGATTTTTCCTATCATTAATAATTTAAGGAGAAAAGTTCTAAGTAGATTTGAGAGTTTATGCCAAAAGGAAGAAAGAAGGAGAAAAAGAAGGCTAAAAAGAGGATGCCTCCAAGCTCATATAATACTATGCCGTATTACTTTCCAACAGAACAGATAGACATCGTTAAGAAAATTAAGCCCAAAAGACGAAGAAAGAAAAAATAGTTTTACACTACTTGGTTTTTTAGTATTCTAATTAGTTCTTTTGTTTCAGCTATAACTGTTTCACATTCTTCATATTTAGAAACTTGCAGAAGCTCCTTGCAAGAGTTGTATTGTGTCCGAATGTCTTAAAAATATGCGTTTACTCAAATTG
>JGI24422J19971_10002111_pt1 | contig 12294 bp, 9 predicted proteins | sample DeeMarSWOR152_54_FD_19971 | JGI IMG/M metagenome (IMG submission 19971) | reverse complement strand
CCTACGGCTTCACCTGGCTCCATTAAGGCACGTTTGTAATGTTCAACCGTCAACTTGATTGCTTCTTCAACACCTTCCTTGCCCAGCTTTGTTTTAGCTAGATCCCGTTTAAGTTCGTTTATAAGTAGAGGTGAGAGTTCGCTTTTGACTTCTTTCAATCGTTTTTTGATGTATTCAGCCGATGCGGGTTCACGTTTCTTCACAGCGATTTTTATCTGTTCAATCAGCCGGCTCACGTTCACGGCTTTTCCATGATCACTCTTAGCTGGGTCGACGCCGTCTTCACCATATTTGAATTGGATTACGTCTCCAGCTGAGTTTCTAACGGTTCCATCATATTCTAAGCGTAAGTGTTCAAGTGCGTTGATCAGCCTTCTTTGCATGTAGCCGCTTTGCTGTGTTCTGACAGCTGTGTCAACCAGACCTTCTCTGCCACCCATGGCATGGAAGAAGAATTCTATAGAATCAAGCCCCTTTTGATATGAAGAATATACGAAACCTCTTGCTTTTGGACTTGGGTCGCCTAGTTTGAAATGCGGCAATGCACGTCCTATATATCCACGCATTATCCTTTTTCCGCGCACTGCTTGCTGCCCTACACACGCACTCATCTGTCCAATATTCAGGTTTGAACCTCTGGCACCAGTTCTTGTCATAATTATACCTGAATTTTCTAGGGTGAAATCTTCATCAGCTACTTTCCCGGACTCATCTCTCGCCTTTGCCAGTTCATTCATAACATATATTTCAAATGAATCCTCAAGAGTTTGCCCTGGAAGTCTGGGAAGGGTTCCCTTACGATAACTATCTATCAGTTCTCCTATCCTCTTTTCAATCCTCACCATTTTTTTTCTTATTTTATCTTCAGCTTTTGAAGAAAGAACTAGTTCATCATATGAATATGTGAAACCTCTAATAGTTATGAAAAGCTTCAGCATTTGAGTTATCTTGTTCAGGAATTCCCGTCCAGCATCTGTTCCATAATCCTTTATTATCCTATGGAGTAAACTTTCAGACTGTTCAGCGCCTATTGAACGCCTGTCTATAACACCGCATTTGAGTTCACCGTTTTTGACAACAACATAGGCGTCGTAGGGGCAGTCTTCCTTCTCGCATTTGTCGCATCCTTGACAGATGTTTGCTTTCAGAACATAGTTTAAGTCTTTTGGCAGAAACAGGCTGAAAATTTGTTTGCCATTCCATAGTGGCTGAGGCTTCTGGATTTGCGGCTTCGGCAATGGCCCCTCATATCCGGCTACTATTAGTAATCTGCTGACCTCCTCCTTCGTTAGGTAATTGGATTTTCTCGTGAACAGATATGCAGCTGTTATGAAGTCTCGAATTGCACCTATTATCGGACCGCCAAATCTTGGTGACAATATTTGATCTTGAACTTGCATCAGTAGAAGTGCCTCTGTTCGCGCTTCTTCGCTCTGTGGCACATGTAGGTTCATCTCGTCCCCGTCAAAGTCAGCGTTGTAAGGTGGACAAACACATAGGTGCAAGCGGAACGTTTTGTATGGCAAAACACGTGCATGATGCGCCATAATTGACATGCGGTGAAGTGAAGGCTGACGGTTGAATATGGCTACGTCTCCATTTTTAAGGTGTCTTTCAACTATAAAGCCAAGCTCTAAGGCTTCAGCAACCTTTTCCCTGTCAACAACAAATTCAAGTCTTATCCGTTTGCCATCAGGTCTAATAATATAGAGGGCGCCCGGATATTTTTCAGGACCGTTTACAATGAGTTTACGCATTTCTTCAATGTTCAATTCAGTGACTTTTTCAGGTACAGACAATCGCATGGCAACTTGAAGAGGAACACCAACCTCATTTATGTCCAAATTGGGATCAGGAGAAATGACTGTTCGTGCTGAGAAGTCAACCCTTTTCCCTGAAAGGTTGCTCCTGAATCTTCCTTCTTTTCCCTTCAATCTTTGTGAAAGGGTTTTTAATGCTCTGCCAGAGCGATGTCTTGCTGGAGGTATTCCGGAAGCTTCATTGTTGAAGTAGGTTGTTACGTGATATTGCAGAAGTTCTGATAGGTCTTGAATTATGAGTGTTGGAGCTCCAGCATCCATGTTTTCTTTCAATCTTTGGTTGATGCGGATTATGTCTACTAGTTTGTGGGTTAGATCGTCTTCTGAGCGGATGCCTGACTCTAACGTGATTGATGGGCGCACATAGACTGGTGGAACTGGTAAAACTTGTAAGACCATCCATTCTGGGTGTGCAGCCTTGGGGTTGAACCCCATAAGCTCCAAATCTTCATCTGGGATACGTTCCAGTCTTTCTCGAACCATGCTCGGCGTTAAAGGTTGTGAGCCACTTTCCGGAATTATCTCACTGAATTTCGTTGGCTTTTCAAATGTTATTTTACGTTGGATCGCTCCACAGTGAGGGCACTGCTTCCCCTTTATCATCTCTTTCAGAATCGCCTTATAAACGCTGTCTGGAACTTCTCCTAAGAGTTTAAGTGTTCTATCAATTCTGGCCTGAGTTCCCTTTATCTTGTCATCTGATAGTAATACTCGCCCGCAGTTTCGGCATGTTGCCCTAAGAAGATTGTATATGATTTTTGTAAATTCAATATGTATTATTGGGACGGCAAGTTCGATGTGGCCAAAGTGGCCTGGACATCTAATAGCTGTGTTACCGCATGTTTTACATCTTTGTCTCGGTTCAAGGGTTCCAAGCCTGCCATCCATCAATCCAGTGGTTATTGGAGCACCGTCTTCATCATAAGTATCTGGTGTTTGAATCTCCACCACTGAGAGTTTGCGTATATCTTGGGGTGAAAGCAGACCGAACGAAATTTCATCAAGAACCTTATGGACTGTTTCTTCCACAGCCATGTTAAGCCTTCTCCTTAAGCTTCAGTTTAGGCGCTACACAAAGACTCGTCAATTCTTGCAAGAGAAGTTTGAAAGCGTAAGAGACCACTACCGGGGAGATTCTAGCATTGTCTCCACAGATTCTACATGTGTGTTTTCTCTGTTTCATGTCGTAATAGGCTAGGTAACCACAATTTTCACAGATGTACAATGTGTACCTATCTGATTCCTCTAACAATCTGTCGCGAAGCAACATTGCAGCTCCATGCCCTATAAGGCAGTCGCGTTCCATTTCTCCGAATCTCAAGCCTCCACCCCTAGCTCGACCCTCAGTAGGCTGCCTCGTCAGCATTTGAACCTGCCCCCTTGCTCTGGCATGTATTTTGTCCGCAACCATGTGGTGCAGTTTCTGATAGTACGCGACTCCAACAAACACGTCTGCAACGAATTTTTCGCCAGTTACACCATTATAAAAGACTTCCCTTCCAGTGTGACTGAATCCAAGCTTAACTAAGGCTTTTCTGAGTTCCCCAGGCCTTTCATTTGAGAAGGGTGTTCCATCAACTTGTTTTCCCCTCATGGCGGCAACCTTTCCAGCTATTGACTCAATGAAGTGTCCAATGGTCATTCTTGAAGGAATAGCATGAGGATTGATCACAATGTCTGGAACCATGCCATCTTCCGTGAAAGGCATATCCTCTTGTGGAATAATTAACCCAATAACTCCCTTCTGTCCATGACGGGAGGCGAATTTGTCTCCCAGCTCTGGGACACGCTGGTCCCGGACCCTAACCTTAACAAGATTGCTTCCTTCTCCCGATTCTGTCAAGAAAATCGCGTCAACAATTCCTGTTTCTGACGGCCGCATATCCACTGATGTGTCACGCATCGAAGGACCCCTCACTTCAAACTCTTTGTACTCCTCAAGGAATCGAGGTGGGCTTGTCCTACCGATGAGGACGTCTCCGCCTGATACTTGTGCTTCCAAGCTTATCACTCCGTCTGGCTCAAGCAGTCTATAGTATTGTTCTCCTCTGTATCCGCGCATTCCCGGTTCAGGTATAACAAACTTGTCTTTTGATCCGCCCAGGTACTGGCGGCATTCAGCCTCGTAGATTCTGTAGAAGGTTGAACGATCCAAACCTCTTTCTATTGAGGCTTTATTGAAGATTAGGGCGTCTTCCATGTTGTAACCTTCAAAGGAAAGTACGGCTACTACGCAGTTCTGCCCTGAAGGGCGAAGATTATAGCCAATCGTATCCATTAATGCTGTTTCTACTAGCGGTATCTGCGGGTAATGTAGAACATGCGACCTTGAATCCACACGTTGCTGAAAGTTTGTAGCGTAAACGCCTAACGCTTGCTTCGACATTGCAGCTTGATACGAGTTTCGCGGTGATTGATTGTGCTCCGCGTAAGGAATTGTTGAGGCACATATCCCAAGCATTGTGTATGTTGCAATTTCCACATGTGTATGCTCTGGAGTTACTTCTTCCAAGTTTATGGCAACGTAGGCATTTTCCTCTTCTTCAGCATCCAAATACTCAGTTACACCGTTTTTAACAAGGTCTTCCCATGACCATTCTCCAGACAATATCTTTTCAACGTGCTCTGGCTGCAGTTTCGGAACACCATCCTCAACTATTATCACAGAACGTCTAACCCTTCCCATATCGCAGTTGACGTATATCTCTTCTCTTTCACCGTAAATTCTTGAGAAATTGGCTATGTCTACTTCGGTTGAGATTTCACCCCTTCTTCGTCTTCTCCTGAATTCCCACGTCAGTTCTTTTTGGGAAGCACAGTATCCTATTATGTTTCCGTCGACAAAAACTTTCGCTCCTGAACGTTTTAGAGTTTCGTTTGCTTCATGTGCAGGCACTACGCCCATGCTATAAAGTATCTGTCTTATCTTCTCCGGGTTTACCCCTACGGAAATGCACGCTGACAATGCTAGGTTTTTAACCAGTCCACAATTTGAGCCCTCTGGCGTTTCGTTTGGACATAGACGACCCCAATGGGTTGGATGTAAGTCTCTGGCTTCGAAGTTCGGTTGACTTCTGCTTAATGGCGATTGCAGTCTGCGTAGGTGGCTTAAAGTTGAGATGTGGTTTGTCCTGTCTAGAAGCTGAGTTATACCTACTCTTCCCCTTCCCCAATTTCCAGTGGCAAGTGCATGCTGAAGCCTTTCAGTTACTATTCCTGGGCGGACAGCTGCTGAAACAGTTATTATTGGTCCTTTTACTCCTATACGTTCAAGCTGATATTTTACGTCTCTGCAGAGGTTTCTGAAGGCTACTCTGAATAGGTCTGCAAGCAAGGGTCCTGCAAGTCTTAACCGCTTGTTTTTAAAGTGGTCTTTGTCGTCTGTTTTTCTCTTTCCAAGTTTCAGTTCAATCGCTCTGCACGCCATTTCACCTAAGAAAAGTGCTTTGTCTCTTCTGCTTTCGCTTGTTCTGCCTATGTGTGGTAGAAAGTTTTTGTTTGTGGCTGTTTCAGCCTTCTGTATGCGGTATTCTTCAACTTGACCGTGAGCGACACGGTTTCCAATAAACAGAACAGCATCTCTCACTGTGTCTATGCCTATGGCCTTTTCGAATGAAGGCTCTAGTTCTCTCTGTATCTCATCTTCCAAGGAGACTGCTTCAGCTATTTCTTTGTCTGATTCAAAGCCTAAAGCACGCATCAATATAACAAAGGGAATTGCCGTAGGCACGCCTGGCATGGAAACGTATATGATCCCATCCGACTTTAGCTTGAGTTCTATTCTTGCTCTAAAGCCAACAGTCGTAGAGAATATCTTCGCTTGGTATACTGGTCTTGTTCCTTTAGTGTTTATGTCCACGATTATGCGGTTCGGAGCCAAGTCTTCCATGGCAACCATTACGCGTTCCGAACCGTTCACTATGAAGTATCCGCCTGGGTCGTCCGGATCTTCACCGCAAGCTACTAGTTCTTCTCTTGAAAGCTGTGATAGAAAGCAAAGCTTCGATTTCAGCATTACTGGAATATTTCCGATGTAGACGAGTTCTGTGTCTTGTTCCCTGCCGTCTATCACAGGGGTCATTTCAAGAGCTATTGGAGCTGCATAAGTTAGGCTGCGGAGTCTTGCCTCCAAAGGATAGATTTCATGTTTTGTGCCGTCCACTTCTGTCACGTACGGACCGGTTATTCTGGTCTGCGGATCTATCATCCAAACTTGGCCCAGCTTCACTTTGTATGGACATTCGGGAACTTCTATTGCGATTTCACCTGTTTCATCAATTACTTCCTGAAGACCGTGGTCTACGAACTCGTTGTAAGAGTCAAGATGTTGGCGGACTAAGCCTTTTTCCTTAAAGAAGGCTTTCAGAATAAAAAGCGTGTCATCTTTTGAAAATTCAGCCAACTCTAACCAACTCCCGCAATCTCATATATGGACATGTGCGAGTGGGATTGCGAATTGCGGGTTTTCTCAAACTTTCAATTTCCTCCAACTGTTGGATCATCCAACTCGAAAAATCGGTCTCCAATCTTTTAAAGAGCTAGAGACGTAACTGCACAGCTCTCTAATAAACTTTTTTGTATCTTAATTCAGCTTTCGCGTATTTTAAATGCTTTGTTTAGGTTCGTCAATACAAAGTATTTGTCATCGACAACGGTTGCATTGTCATGTACCGAAAAGGAACTTGGAAATAAATCTTGGAGCAGAAATTAAGGCGTTCTATCTGACTTATCTTGAATGGGAAAGCAGAGAAATCCTTAGAGTCACCCTCTGAACATTATGGTGTTGATACGCACAATATAAGAGCTGGCTTACTTGAAGTGCATGAAAAGAAGACTCTAAGATGCCAACACGTGAAAAACAAGACAATTTCTGTCTTGAACCGTGACATGCTTAAGGAGCCATTCACCATTCTACATGAGTTTTTACCAACACATAAGAACTTTAGACGCAAAAAAACAAGAGAACCGAAAGGTACACAGATGGGTTTACAAAGAAATTCATCCAAGTCGACCACAGCTAAAGTTTTACGAAATAATTAATAAGAAAGATTTGGAAGTTCTGTTATTGTGTGCGGCGGTAGCCAAGCCAGGTCAAAGGCGAAGGACTCAAGATCCTTTCCCGTAGGGGTTCGCTGGTTCGAATCCGGCCCGCCGCACCATATTTCTAGATGGATGAATATTAAGCAGGGTGCAGATTCAGCGGAGAAGACTTTTTGATGTGGAAGTCCTTTCGTAGCTTTTTATGGCAATATAGTATTCAAGCGGTTCTCCATAGAGCCGAAAAACTAGACAAACATGACGTAGAAGATGTTCAATGTATGATAAAAAATAGAAAGGGGACGTAGGTATCTTGAAAAGAAGTCCGGAACTATCGTGCTGAAAAGAGGGTTAAGCCTCTGCTGAAGTCTCTGGATATTCTCAGTCATCTTTAGACTGTCTGGCATTTTTGGCTTCTACTTTCGAAAAAAGAGTGAAAACCTGTTTTTTGGGGTAAAGGCATATATCTGTCTGTGTTACTAGAAACCTTCTCAATACACATGTTTAAGGCGAAAGTGATGGAGCTCATCGAGAAGATAAACAGACTGAAGAGGGAGAAGAATGCGATAATTTTGGCTCACAATTATCAGAGACCTGAAATTCAGGACATTGCGGACTATATTGGGGACAGTATAGGACTAAGCAGAAGAGCTGTGGAAGAAGTAGAGGCGAAAATCATAGTTTTTTCAGCTGTAGATTTCATGGCGGAATCAGCAGCAATTCTGAATCCTGATAAAAAAGTGTTGTTGCCCAGTTTGGGTGCCCGTTGTCCCATGGCTCAGATGCTTACCGTTGATGAGATTAAGAGATGGAAGGTGCTTTATCCGCTTGTGCCCGTGGTTTTGTATGTAAACACTTTGGCTTCAGCCAAAGCCTACTGTGACATTTGCTGCACTTCAGCAAACGCCGTAGAAGTTGTAGATTCTCTAGATGCTGAAACTGTGCTTTTTGGACCGGACCACAATTTAGCTGAGTATGTACATGGGAAAACTGGAAAAACCGTTATTCCAATCCCTGAAAGAGGCTTTTGTCCAACTCATCTACTTTTCCAGCCTGAGGATGTGCAACTAGTTAGAATGAAGCATCCAGACGCGGTTGTTATAGTTCATCCGGAATGCAGTGTTGATATGCAGAACGTGGCTGATTTTATTGGAAGCACATCGCAGATGTGCAGATATGTTAAGGAAAAGAACGCTGAAACCTTCATCGTGACTACCGAAGAGGGAATTATGCACCGTTTAAGGAAGGAGAATCCTAAAAAGAAGTTCGTTTTGGCTTATGAAGATGCTGTGTGTCCAAATATGAAGTTAAACACTCTTGTGAGGCTTTACACAGCTTTAAAAGAAGAGAAACATGTAATTACTGTTCCAGAACCAGTAGCGAAAAGGGCCCGGAAATCCTTGGAAAAAATGTTTGAGCTGAACAGCTAAGAGGCTAGGCTGGAACAAGCATAGTTTTGAGTATTTTTACTCCTCTTTTCGCGGCTAATTCGTCGCTTAGTTTCCGAATTTCAGCGACGTCACCTTTCACAGCTATCGCTTCTAAACAGTCTCTTTCGCTCAGGTGAATGTGCATGGTTGAACAGATTATATGGGTGTGATGATGTTGTATATGAGTAAGTGTGCTCTCAAGTCCTCTGACTTCATGNTCATAAAGCATCATCAAAACTCCAGCGTGAATTCCCTTCTTTTCTTGAAGCCACCTCCNCTCAGAGACAAACATTCTAACTGCATCCTGAACGGCCTTGGAACGGTTTTCATATCCCATCTTACGGATTATTTCATCAAAATCCTTTAGCAGGTCTGGCGGAAACGTTACGCCTACTCTTATGATTCTAGTCATATTGTTCACAGACTAGATTTAGAGGGTTCAGCCATAAAGTTTTTTATGAAAATGAGTATTGCCATTCTTCGGGAAAGTGTTACTAGGGAAAGAGATGAGCACTCAAACATACTTCAAAGCCGTAGATATTGCCTTAGTCAGCCTGTTCCGTGCCTTATGACCCACACTCAACTTAACATTAGGACCACTAGGTTTCGCTTTGTTTGGACTTCCAATATTTGCGACTTTGCAGTATTTTTTACACTTTTGCTGGTAAGTTGGGCGACTGGCAAGTTCGGAACCACCTCCATAGTCGGCATTATAGGTTCGATAATAGTTTTACTGATCGCGCGCGCGAAGCTNCCACTTTCAACGNNCTTTTCCTGCANCTTAGACGGAATTCAAGCAACAACTCAATGCACTATTGGAAACCAGAAACTCAGAATAAAGAACTCGTAGGCACAAATAATCGTATATTTTGATCGGGGAATTTCCGGTAATGAATTGAGCATTCATGTTAACCCTCAGATAATAGATGAACTCAAGAATAGGTATTCAATAGGGGCTTCCAACGAAGAGCTTGCACGAGAGATTACGTCAATGTCAGAAAGCCAGCTGTTTATCCTAGAAGAGCAATAAATATCTCGACATGTCCAGCCAGAACGAAATCAAAATGCGAGATTTGGAAATAGCTAGAAAGAGGCTGAACGAAAAAAGTTTAACGCTTTCTATTGTGAAAAATGCTGAGGTGATTTTTGAAAGCGTCTCCCACGGGATTACTGGCTTTTTAGAAGCTATTGAGAAGTTTGGAGATGAACTTGACGGTGCTTCCGTTGCGGATAGGGTAGCTGGAAAAGCCATTGCGTTGTTATGTGTCTATGCAAAAGTCAGCGCAGTTTACACCATGACTTTAAGTGAGAGGGCGAAGGCTGTATTCGAAAAGCATGGGGTTCATCATGAATTAGACAGGTTGGTTGAAAGCATACTTGACATTAGTAAGGCAGGGATATGCCCCTTTGAAAAGTTGGCTACAGAGATTTCAGATCCAGCTGAAGCCTACGAAAGACTTAAAGCCTTGCAGTTTTCTCTCTCCTTACGTTAGAACAAACCTAGCATTGCAGAGTTTAAGCTTCAAATTCGATAACGACAGAGTTGTTTGGAAGTGTTTGTGGGGAGGATGGAGAGATGAGTGGAGAACACAAACAATTTACATATGAGGAAGATGAAGAACTGAGGCGTATAAGAGAAAAGAAGTTAAAGGAACTTGTGAGGTTGAAGGAGGAAAAGCCGAAGATGAGCGTAAAACCAGTTCAATTGACGGATTCGAACTTCAACGAGACTGTCAATGAACATTCGGTGGTTTTGGTTGATTGTTGGGCATCATGGTGTGCTCCATGCATAGTCATTGCCCCAATAATTGAAGAGCTGGCTAAAAAATATGCTGGAAGAGTTTTAGTTGGAAAGCTTAATGTTGATGAAAACCCTGGAACTGCAGGGCATTCCCAAATCTTCGGCATCCCAACACTGTTAATAGTGAAAAACGGAAAGGAAGTTGACAGAATTGTTGGGTTAGTTCCGAAAAGCCATGTCGAAGCCCACCTAGAAAAACATCTGGGATGAGAGCGCATGGATGTTCCAGAACGCAGGGTAATAGGCGCACTTCTGCTTCTTTTGGGTGTTTCTTTTCTAGCCGTAGGAGTGTATACAGGTCATTTGAAATTAGTAATGGAGATGCTGAAAACAGTTTTCAGAACGGTTTTACCTTGAAGCTCTTAGACTGATCTAGCCATGTTTTACATGTATCTACAATTCAGTTAAGTGATGAAAGTGAATCCTTCAATAGGAAAGTGAACGCAGGGATAAGGAAGCTGTTTTAGAAGCAGCCAAACTCATGTTGATTGGTGCAAGAACAGCCCCAAAATCTGGAGGCATAGACGACATTTTAACTTCAATTGTTTATGGCGGGGAGAAAGAAGCTATTGCTGAAAAAATGGAGAAGATAGCTGAGGAGCGAAAAAATGAAGGCTTCAGGTGAGATGCCAAAAATGTTAGAGACTCTGAGGCAGTCGTTCTAATTGGGGTTAGAGGAAACAGAAGCTTCGGTTTGAACTGTGGGGCATGCGGCTGCAAAAGCTGCAAATAATTCGAGGAAGCTTAGAAAAGATTTTGTGGAGATTTCATTGGACCAACATGCCTTCTTAAGACTCTGGACCTTGGAATAGCCTTAGGCTCAGGGGTAAAGATCGCAAGCATGTAAAATATTGATAATCGTATAATGTACAGCATTGGCGCTGCTACATTGAAACTGAATTTGCTGCCTGAAGCGACAGTTATTATTGGGATTCCGGTTTCAGCCAAAGGCAAAAAGATTTACTTTGATCGTTCCAAGTGAGCTGTTTCTGGCTTTAGCTTCTCATTTTCTCATACATTTTCTCTAACGTCCAGCGCATGCTTGATTTGAGTTCTCTTAAACGGTCGGCATCAAAATTTCTAATATGTATTTCTTGAACCATGTCGCCTTCGCGGACAATGTTATATGAGAAAATCTTGTCTTGCGTTANTTCTCCAACTCTTGCCAGCTTGTTGTCTTTTTCCTGCATTTTTGACAAGACTCTTTCAACGAGGAATTGGGTGAAAGGCGGAGTGTTAGTATTAAAGTTTTTATCTTCAGCAGGTACAACTCGTAACGAATCTTCACTGACGTAAAGGTTCGCTAAAAGCTCACCCTCAGCAGTCTTTAATGGAATAACATTTTCATATTCTGCCTCGGCTTCAGGAGATGGTTGAACTATCGCCTCTTCCCCTTGTGGTAAAGCTTCTATTGCAGCGGGTTCCTTTGCGATTTCCGCACGCTTAAACCCTTTTTCCAACAGTATGGAGTGTACCACTTCAACCATCAATCTCAATTCATCAAGTTCAGATTCCAATTTTTCAACTTTTTTCTCAAGTTTTTTCTTGAACGCTATAAGTTTCTTTATTTTTTCCGCTTCTTGAGACATAATCTTCACAGATCTATCTTAGAAGCTTTTCCTTTATCAAACCTTTGACGCACAGAACTGAAAATTCAGGCTAACAGTCAGGCGAGCTTTGTAATTGTATGTTTTTCGGAATCAGTTTCCGGGTCTATAATAGGTTTGAGTTCAACTTTCAGCTCCTTTTCAAGGAATCCTTCAAACTCCTCGAAAACAGGGCTATCTGTATGGTTTATTTTGAAACCTAAGTTTTTTCCTTCTAATATCGGGCTTAGGTTGTAGAGGGCTATTCTCTTGGAAAAATCCGGGTTCTCAAAAATTGCTTCAACCAAAGTTTCCGATGGTGCTTCTGAGAGCAGCCAAGCAGTGTAGGATGCCTTCACAACACGGTAAGATAGGCCCTCTCGAACAACACATTTTCTATTTGTAGCTATTCTTTTGAAGGTTGAAGGATTAATATTTCTAGTCCAAAGAAAATTGTGATACTCATTTTTGATTTCAATCCAGTCGTCCTTTTCAGAGCTTTTCCAACCGTGAGACCTGCATAAGTCTTTGAACCTTTCAAGAATTTCGCAAATTTTAGGCATCTTCATATTCTAATCACTAAGCTTTTCTTGATACTATCTTCTAGAAGAATATTCTAG
>JGI24422J19971_10002110_pt1 | contig 12294 bp, 11 predicted proteins | sample DeeMarSWOR152_54_FD_19971 | JGI IMG/M metagenome (IMG submission 19971) | reverse complement strand
GGACTCGTCTATGGTCTTCCCGTGCTCCATGGTGCCGACCCTGCTTATCTCCTCGAAGTTCTCCTCCAGGAGCTCCTTCAGCCTGAACAGGTAGCGGGATCTGGCGAGGGGGGTCGTCCTCCGCCATCCCGGGAAGGCCTCCGCGGCGGCTCTGACTGCAAGGTCCACGTCCTCTGCGTTCGACCTCGGGACCTTGCCGATGACCTTCATGAGCGCCGGGTTGACGACGTCCACGTAGACCTTGGAGGCCGACTCCACCCACTCGCCGTTTATGTAGTTCTTTAGCGTTTGAACCCTTTTTATGGGCTCTTTCAAAACAGACATAACAAATAAACCTCAATTATATGATTCTAAATCTCATATTAATTTGATTATAAAAGGCTATTGCCATGGTCCACAACTTCCAAAAAAATATTATGTGTGTAGCAGTACAAATGTGTATAATGATGAGGCTAATCATTTTCTCCATGAGTGAATCTCCTCAATCACGACAGGAATCCAGAACGAATGGTTAAGGTTTCAGATATTTCTCAAAATTATTCTTCTAAAAAAATGCATTCTGCCCCTATTTTTTTCTATCTTATGTATAGCTTGTTTTAAAAGTGTATAGGATAGATTTTGATATCGAGAAGTCCTTCTGGATAATGAGAGATTACCTCAAGTGGAGCGGCTGCATCCTCTGCGAGATCGCCTACAGCCTGTACTATGAGTGGAGGATCTGACCGGAGGCGTCCAGAGTCAGGGTTTTCATGCTCGTCCCAGGATTGGAAGCTCCCTACCTCTGCGCCCAGTGCGGGCGCGCGAAGTCGTAAAGTTCGAAAATTCATTAATGTTTCTTTTTTTTTGGGTGAAAATATACCTATCTCGCACTATGTAAACATATGAAAATTTTGAAGGGCTTATAAAATTTAACGTTTCTGCGCGCTAGGGTGTTTAGAAATTAATGTAAGCTCATCCTATTCTAGATTAGAAAACCAGTGAAGATAAAAAAAGTGCTAAACTCCATCAAAAACAAGCACATCCGCAAACTCCTCAAAGCACTCTACCACAGGAAAGGCCGCGGAAGAAAACCATACAACCCACTATCCATGCTCAAAGCCCAGATCCTCAAACACCTCCTCCGCATACCCAGCGACAGAAGACTGGCACTACGCCTCAAAGGCGACAGAAAAGCCGCAAAGGCCTGCGGATTCAAGAAGCACACCCCCAGCCACGGCCTCTTCACCCACTTCAGACGCAGACTCAGGGAGAGAAGCTATCACCTGGCCTTCGAAAACCTATTGGAAGAGCTCTTAGACTCTGGGGCGGTGAAGGGAGAGGTCGTCGCCGTCGACAGCACCCACGTACACGCCTACAGCCAACGGAGCCTCGATAACCGCACCGGCAGGAGCGACCTCGAAGCCCGCGTAGGCAGAGGCAGGCGCGGCTTCATCCTAGGATATCGGGTGCACACCGCGTGCTGCGCCGAGTCGGAGCTCCCCCTCGCCTTCACAGTCGCCCCGTGTAACGAGAACGACAAGAAGTATTTCAAGCCGCTGCTCGAGGAGGTGTACTCGCGGGGCATCAGGTTCGAGGCGGTGGTGGCCGACGCCCAGTACAGCTCGGCCAAGGTGAGGGCGGCGGCCGAGGCCTACGGTGCGGAGCCGGTCATACCCTTCAGGAGGGACTCGAAGATCAGGAACGCCCTGAAGGTCGGGAAGGACTTCCTGGTTCGAGGGGCCAGGAGGCTGGTTGGGCTGTTCAGGAAGTGGTGGAGCGTGGAGAGGCTTTTCAGCAGGGCCAAGGAGTGGCTCATGCTGGGGAACCTGAAGATCAGGGGCCTGGAGCAGGCCTCGATCCATGCGTGCCTGAGCTTCACGGCCATGCTGGCTGTCGCCCTGGCCGCCGTCAAGGATGGTAAGCCCTGGCCGATGCGGAGCGTAAAGCACTTCACGACCTGAGAAGAGCTGCAGTCGCCTCGAAGGGCGGATCCCGGTTAGAGTTGACCATGGATGTGAGTGCTAATTGTGCTTCATTGAGTCAGGATCGATTCATATGTATTTGGTTGGAGCTTGAGTTCAGCCATAGAATCGCCTGTTCCTGATTCAACACGTAGTAAGAATACTAGTAATTCTAAACAGCCTAGCGCGCGTTATAATAATCTCTTAAATACCCAAGAGCAAGTTTAATAAAAGATGTCTCGAAAAGTCAAGCCGATACCGAAGGCTGAATTGGATGGTTACTACGCGGACGCGGAGAATTACCTGCTGAAGCCGTGGCTGACGCGGCCCCTGCCGTACAGGGAGCCTCTCATCGTCGGCGGCAAGGGCGCGTACTTCTACGACGCCACTGGCAAAGAGTACTTGGACTTCCTCTCCCAGCTGTTCAACATCAACCTTGGCATGCTCAACCCCAAGGTGGTGGAGGCCGTCAGGGAGCAGGTTGGTAAGGTGAACTACACCAAGAACACCATGCTGAACATCCCCAAAATCAAGCTGGCGAAGCGGCTGGCTGTGCTCACTCACGAGAGCCTCACCAAGACCTTCTTCAGCAACAGCGGGACTGAGGCCAATGAGGCGGCATTCAAGATCGCCCGGATCTTCACCGGCCGCACCAAGATCATAAGCCTGTGGGGCGCCTATCACGGCTCAACCTATGCCTCCATGAGCGCGGGGGGCGTTGCCTCCAACCGAAACCCCTTCGAGCCCCTCGTCCCCGGATTCTACCACATCCCCGCCCCCTACTGCTACCGGTGCCCCTTCGGGCTGGAGTACCCGGGCTGCGGGGTTCGCTGCGCCCATTTCCTGGAGGACACCATCAAGTTCCACGGGGCCGACTCGGTGGCGGCCTTCATAGCCGATCCTGTGGTGGTGGCGGCCGGAGTCCTCATACCGCCGAAGGAGTACTGGCCTACCATTAGGGAGCTATGCGACAGGTATGGCGTGCTGCTGATCTTGGACGAGGTCATCGCTGGGTGCGGAAGGACCGGCAAGCTGTTCGCTCATCAGCACTGGGGTGTCGTCCCCGACATCCTTACTCTCGCCAAGGGGATATCCAACGCCGTGGTGCCGCTGGGGGCCACCATCATGAGTAAGAAGATCGCCGACTTCTTCTACGAGAAGAAGGAGTTCTCCCACGGCTTCACCTACAGCGGCCACGCTCTTTCCTGCGCGGCCGGGCTGGCGGCTATGAACGCATACGTGGAGGACAAGATACCCGAGAACGCGGCCAAGGTTGGTGGCTACCTGCTCGACTCCTTCAGGGGAATTCAGGACAGGCACGAGTCAGTAGGCGACGTACGAGGCCTGGGCCTTATTGAGGGGATAGAGTTCGTGAAGAATAAGGAGACGAAAGAGCCCCTCGTGGCGGCGAGCCCCGACGCGCCCATCGAGGAGCGCCCCATGATGGTGCTGAGCGACGGATGCATGGATGAGGGGCTACTGCTTATGCCTGCTATGTCCGGTTCCGTCCTGAGGATCTCGCCGCCCCTGATCCTCACCGAGGAAGACGTCGACAAGGCCCTGGGCATCATCGAGAGGCAGATAACCAAGGTAGAGAAGAAGTTCCTATAGCTAACGGCGTCTCCTCCCCCTTTTTATGCCTGCTTTTTTCAATCAAAACTGGCATGGGCATCCCGAATTCATACGAATACGATTAAATTAAGCGATGAATCTCATCTCGCATCCGATCATGCGACAGCTGGGGACGCGGGAGATAGGATGCCGAAGGATCTCTGACCCTGGAGCTTGATAAGGGGAGGGGCTAAGTCAGGCAGAGGAGCCTGGAGCAGCTCGGGACGGTCGATGCCATCGTCTTCGACTGCAATAGGGTGCTCATCGACGGGAGGGACACGCGCGTCTTAGTGAGCTCGTCTAAGGCAGTCTAGGCATTATTGAGCGCATCCTTTATATTATCAGCTGGGTCCGTACCCGGATTATCCAATCGATGTGCTTTGAATGGTTGCTGTGACAAGTTCAGGGCTGGAAAGACTGATACGATTGAGGGGGAAGCCCTCCTTCCAACTGACGAGGTCATGCACAAGGGCGATGTCGCNCGCGAACTTAACACTATAGTGAGAAAAGCCGATGGGCTTTCCCTTCACGCGAATACGGGCTTAATTAATATCTAAAAACAAGTGAATGGAGTGAATAAGTATAGCACGCCCACGCCGATTCATCGCGATAATGCTTTATCTAAATCCTTGAAATAATATGTTGATGAAGAGTTGGATGGCCCATTTCCTATTATCACAGTTCATGGAGATCCATACAGCTGTGGAAAACAGCATGGCGAAAAGGCGAAGAAACTTGTACGATACAACGTAGAATACTATCTCGGCCTCTGGAGACGAAGAATCGGATTAGTCAGAGAACAGGTTCTGGCGAAGGCCTCTGAGCTCATCGAAACCATCAAAGACTTTGACACCGACCTATTAAGTGAGCTACGTGGTGTGGCAGATGGTGCGGAGTTATCTCTAGAGGAGATCATCGCAATCAACAGCCGCTATGAGGTCGTATGGTCCCAGATGACCCAGCTCAGGAACGAGTGCACAGCCATGGCTGCCCTACCAAAGGCGACGGAGTCAGGCCATACGTTGTTGGCTCAGAACTGGGATTATCTCACTGGCGTACGTGACAGCTGTATCGTGCTGGAGGTGCTTACGGAGGATAAGCCTGCTGTGGTGATGCACACGGAAGCAGGCATCATCGGCCAAAAGGGGCTCAACTCAAAGGGCATCGGACTTGTTGTCAACGCCATGATCTCGGACAAAGACCGCTTCGAGCCCAGCGTCCCATTCTGGATCCTCTGCAGGAGGGCCCTCAACAGTAAAAGCCTCAACGAAGCTCTAAACATAGTCCTGAGCACGGCGAAAGCGGTCTCTAGTAACATTATACTAGCACAAGCCAGAGGAGCTGCTGTAGATATAGAATCAACGCCACTGGATACATCCATCATCCACCACGAGCGTTGCATTTTAGTACATACGAATCATTTCATAGGCCCTCGCTCCCTCTCCGTAAAGGACGAGTTTGTAAAGACTGCACCCCATTCCATTTACAGGTATTCGCTGGCGAAGGACTACCTGAAAGAGAGGGTTGGAAGTATCTCAAAGGAGTCGTTCAAGGAGATCCTCAGAGATCACTTCGGCAAGCCCAAGTCCATTTGCGCCCATGAGGACATTACGGTTGATGAGGACTATAGAGGAGAAACCCTGGCTTCCATAATATTCGACCTAGAATCTAGTGAAATACTACTAACAAAAGGGCCGCCATGTATGGGACCCTACCATCTTCTCCAGTTCCAAAGTCTTAAAAATTAACTCATACGCCGAGGCCGCGCTGGCCTGTCTCGATATTTGGGGTTATATGTTTCAAATGCTATTATAATAATCAAGGCTCAGAATNGACCCCTACCACGAGGAGATATTGGACGCCATGAAGGATGGAAATTCAAGGGACTTCACCCAAATCCTCGACACGGTATCCTTCTCCCATAACACATTCAGGCTCCACCTCAACTCCATGGTCGAAAAGGGCTTCATAGTCAGGGAGAAGTCCCCCTCAAAGCTATGGGGGAGGCCTGTATACCTATATCGCGTACCCGCTGGGACCCTGGCTTCGGCCTCAGGAGCTCCCGTGAAGGTTGTCGCATTGAATTTCAGCGATTTGAAGTACCTCTGCCGCTACCAGAGGGGCGGGAGATGCGGGGAGACGGGGAGGTCAGATATGAGCCTGAATACTGCCCCCAAATTAGGAAAAGGAATTAAACACCTTTAAAAACCTAATAAAGGGACAAACCAGCGCGCGCAAAACCAAGCGAATTCTAAATTAGAATCGCTGAAAGGAAAAAACTGATAGAGATAAATGAGAGAGATACTCATTTCAAAGAATAACGTGGGAACTACCTATCCATATTTTTATATATTTGTTTTTAAATGCTCAGATGAGGAAATTAAGATTGTATGCAGATTTAGTATTGACAAATGGTAAAATAGTTACAATCGATGAGAATGAGTCCATCGAGGAAGCCGTAGCCGTAAAGTTCGGCCTGATAGTTGCAGTAGGAAAGAATGACGAGATAAGAGAATTCATCGGTGAGGGAACTACTGTAATTGACCTGAAAGGTAGAACGGTTATACCCGGGCTTATAGATTCGCATTGTCACATGACGAGCACGGGGGGCAGTAACATGCTCACGGTGGATCTGAGCGAGGAGTCCGGAGTCCACTCTATAGCCGACATCCAAGCAAGGATAGCAGAAAAGGCGACAAAGACTTCTAAGGGAGAGTGGATCTTAGGCGTAGGTGAGGACGACTCTAAGCTCGCGGAGAAGCGCCACCCAACAAGGTGGGACCTTGACGTAGCGACACGCGACCATCCTGTGTTCGTGTCAACGGTGGGGGGCCACTTCTACATGGTCAACAGCAAGGCCATCGAGATGGCAGGTGTCAACAAAGAAACGCCAGATCCGGAAGGAGGCAAGTTTGAACGCGACCCTGAAACAAGGGAGCTGACGGGCGGAGTGCATGAGACGGCCATGAGAGCCTTCATGCCTGAGGGTTACTCCGGGATGGAGCCACCAAGGGACATCGCCGCCGAAGGTGCCAAGCAGATACTGATGGCTTGCGCGTCTACCGGCCTCACGTGCGTCTGTGACATGGTCGCAAAGTCCCAGATCAGAGCTGTATTGGACCTGAAAAACGGGGGCGAATTGCCCATAAGGGTCAGGATGGACGTAATCATGGATCTTTTCCCGGAAATGGAAAAACTCGGTATCTACAGGGGCCTCGGAGACAACTGGGCCAGGATAACGGGGTTGAAGTTCTTTTTCGATGGAGCAATATCCGCCCGGACGGCCGCAGTCTCGGAGCCCTACCTCCACAGGCCCAACTTCTACGGGGTGATGGCCACGACAAGGGAGATCGCCACGAAGACCATTATGGATGCCTATGAGGCTGGGTACCGAATATCGGCCCACGCCAACGGCGACAGGGCCATAGACATGTACCTCGACATAATGGAGGAGGCCCAGGAGAAGTATCCCAGGGAGGACCCCAGGAACAGGGACATCCACTGCACGGTAGTCAACCCCGAGATAGTGGCAAGAATCAAGAAACTGGGCATGCTGCCGACGATATTCGGGCCCTACCCATACTACCATGGCGACAAGATCATTCCCGCCTTCGGGGAGAAACGGCTCGAGTGGATGTTTGCCGCCCGTTCCTTCCTAGATGCCGGAGTGAAGGTTACGGCTCACTCTGACCACAACGCCGCGCCATTTCCACCGCTCATGGGCATACATGCTCTGGTCAACAGGAAAACAAAGGCTAGTAGGCCGATCGGTCAGAGCCAGAAGATCTCGGTTATGGAGGCCCTGAAGCTGTACACTATAAACGCCGCCTATCAGTCCTTCGACGAGGATAAACTGGGCTCGATAGAGGTCGGGAAGTACGCTGACATGGTGGTTCTTGGAGAGGACATTCTAACTGCGCCACCCGAGACCATAATAGACATACCAATCGACATGACGATAATAGAAGGGAAAATCGTATACGAGAGGGAGAACTGACAAGCTCAAGTCTGGCTTTGAGTCCATAACCAATAAGCCCTTTTTTATGTATCAGTTTTCTGAAACAAAAAATTTTAATCCTTAGAACTGGGCAGTAAGAAGATTAACATGGTATCTAAATATGATGCTTTGAAGCTGATCAAGGAAGAAGAGGTCGTCGAAGTTCTGCGGGAGCTGATTCGCAGGCCGAGTCAGAACCCGCCCGGCAACGAGAAGGTGACTGCAGAATACGTATTCAATATGATGAAGGAATGGGGATTCGAGCCTCAATATGTGTTTAAACCCGTGCCAGAGCGGCCCTCTGTTGGGGTCGTTCATAAGGGAATCGAGGGAAAACCCCGCCTCGTCCTAAACGGCCACATCGACGTTGTGCCAGAGGGCGACCCGGACGGCTGGAGCGTCCCACCCTTCGAGGGAGTCGTGAAGGAGGGGAGGGTCTATGGCAGGGGGGCATGCGACATGAAGGCGGGCCTTGCGGCGGCGATGGTGGCGGCTAAGGTCACCAAGGAGAGCGGNGCCAAGCTGAAGGGAGACCTGGTCCTTCAGTTCGCCATGGGCGAGGAGACGGGTGAGGCTGGAACCAAGTCTCTGCTCGAGGAGGGTTTCGGCGGCGACTGGGGCATCGTCCTCGAGCCCATGGGCCTTAAGGTCATGACCGCGGAGAAGGGCCTAGCCTGGTACCATTTCAACGTCAAGGGGAAGCCGACTCACGGCAGTAGGCCTGAACAGGGGATCAACGCTATCTACAAGGCTGCGAAGTTGATGAGGGCGTTGCAGGGGTACGACGAAGAGATAGGAATGAGGACGCATCCCCTCTGTGGGAGGAACGTCTGCTCAGTCACTATGATCAAGGCGGGAACCAAGGAGAACGTTATCCCCGAGTCCTGTTGGCTCGCCATAGACAGGAGGATCATACCGGGAGAGACTGCTCAACAGGTCGACGCCGAGATCGAAGCGATAGTAAATAAACTCAGCAAGGAAGATCCGGACTTTAAGTGCGATTGGAGGAGAGTAATGCTGTACGAGTCAGCTGAGATTCCCGTGGATCATGAGATCGCCGAAGTCGTTAGGAAGAATACGAAAGAAATTACGGGAGTCTCCCCCGAGCCTGCAGGAACGACAGGCTCCACTGATCAGAGGAACTTCATAAACGACGCTGGCATCCCGGCGATATCATGGGGCCCTGGATCTGGTAAGTCTCATGAATGGGACGAGTACGTAGAGATCAGCCAATTAGTTGATTGCACCAAGATCTTAGTTCTGACGATATTCGATCTGCTTACATAGCCTAAACTGATTCTCAAACTCTGTAGAGAACCGAAAACATGGACACAATTTAAAGAATCTTAAAATCCCCTTTTTTTTAATCCTAGAACGGTGCGTGAGCATATCGAGTTCGACAAATTAGACGTGATTTCATAGTTAGAAAGAAAAAAGGGGAACTTGACTCACTCTATATTTCTTCGGAATTTCATGCTACTGTTTTTGCCTTCATCTGATCGTATATAATCCCGATAACAAGCACTATTGCTCCTACAGCTGAGACATAGATGCCTGGAACTTGCATCAGTACTTGCATATGACCTATGCTCATCGATATTAAGGACATCAAATAGGTGCCCGCAACCCATCCGAAGGTGATCATCAAGGCGTAAAGTCCAATGCTGCTCAAGCCTCCTAGCACTCCTTTATGTTCGCGTGTGAAGATAAAGTAGATCAGGCCAGTGAATGTGAAAACTAAGACCACTATGTTATTTATAGCTGTCATACCTCCGGAGGCCCAGCTCCCCATGGTTACTAATCTTATTATCTGAGCGTAGACTGCGCCTTTAACAGCCACCGCAGATGCTACTCCTGCCATCAGTGATATGGGCCATCGAGCTAGCCATCGTGTGCTCTTGTGGAGTCGGAGTAGGTAGAATAATCCAAGTATCGTTACTATCAAAACTGGACTCAGCCACCGGCCTTCGACGATGAGAGGTTGGTAGACACGTCCTTTTAGTACATCCAATCCTACAACCAGAGAAAAAGCCATGAACCAGCCTATTACAAGAGCCTCAGTAATCCTGAAAAAGAAGTTCTCTCTGTACAGTAGGCTCCATGCCATAAGAACAAGAGACATCTCCGCAATTATTCCCCATTCAATGGCCATTATTCTTTCTCCTCCTTTGGCTTCGTTGTTAGTTTTATAACAAAGGCTACTTGAGCCACTATGATGACTCCAATCCCTAACAGGTGCGCTGTTGACTGGGCGTCCATTAGGGCAGCTCCCATCCCAGGCCGACCTATTAACTTTTCATATCCGGCGCCTGCAGTTATACTGTTGAGATAAGCGGTCATTGTTCCTGCCCTATAATAAGGCATGGCAAGAGGTACGGTACCTGATAACATATTGATGACTATCGGGATTCCTCTGACCAAGGCCTTCTCGCCCCACTGTCGTATATATACATCCATGGCTGTATACGTACAAGCGTAGAGGTAGTCGTAGTCGTCAATGTTGTTGATATCCTTGAGTATCGGGATATCCTTTGTTGGAGTACCAAACTGATCAACTGGAGCAATTCCTTTGAGGTCATCCGTCATTGCTGAGAGCACAGCTTCGTAGCCAGGTATATAACCCAGTTGAACCCACTCCTCACCATATGTTAGACCTGTTAAGTCGACTTGACTGATACTCCGTTCAGTTAAAATTTTTCCAGCAATTTCGTAACATGTAAGGCATATGATTTTACAGCCATCCTCTCTTACCTTTTTAAAAGCATGTCGATATACAGCGATCTCGCCTGCACCAAGTTCAGCCCAGCTAGGAAATCCCTCATCTGATACGAGTACAATTACGCCACCCTCTGGGACATTTTCTAAGAGTTCAAACGATTTTATTGTTGGTTCTTCGATGGGTATAGGAAGGCCCATAGGCTTTAGCATAGGGTAGGCAATCAAAATCAAATAAAGCACGAAAATTGTTCTATCCTGATTCTCTCTCCTTGAGAACCATTCTTTGAAAGACATCATCTTTTTCCTCCTATCCTCCTAGATAAGATTCCTCGTAGCCCAAGATGGTTCTAACGAACAATGTAATTGTACCTAGTGCAACCCCTATCAATAAGGCATTCATTCCTCCAGTATTCGGTACATCTTTTACCCATGTACCTATAGTTGCCCACCCAGTCCATATCGCATCCCTCATAGGTAGATTGTAGAAAAGGCCTAAAAGCATGGCAACCAAGAGCATCAGAACATGGGGGTTTTTTGTACCTGATGCCCTGAAGAACAAGGTGTACGAATAGAAGCCTACGTATGCAAGCAATGCCATCTGTAGAGATGATAGAAGGTTATTTATTATGTAATCGTACCCTGTAGGATAAATATAATTAAAGATAAATGTACTGATGAATGCTGCGAGTAGAATTATACTGTATGGCCAACGTGATCTTTTCCTAGTTAGAACAGTTATGTGATGCTGGAACATGTTAATCACCCCCAGAAAAATGGCAAAAGTAGCAATTATAGACGCCCACAAAATAACTTCTGATTGAGCAGCGGAAAGCTGACCAGTAAAGTGATTAATGAGTATTATGAGCGCTGGGATAACATATAACGCTATGCATACTTCACGTCTTCTTAACCATGACATTCATTTCGCCTCCATATCACCATGCGAGCAACTTACTCCATAATGTAGTCCCAGCCGTCGCTAGAAGAGCGGTGACAATCATTAATATTAGACATATAAGTATGCTATAATCTTGGCCAGCCAAGCTACCAAGATCTGGAGGGTTCCCAGTTATTTCAGCCGCTGCTGCATACAACTCTTGTCCGATCAATGGATAATCAGACAATGCAACTATTGGCGCCTGATAATACAACCTCGGCGTTCCGGCAATCTGGAGACACCCAACCACTGCGCCCGCACCAAGCACGATGTACGTCTCGTAGAAGCCGGCTCCCAACATGATGTTAGCGGCTGGTCTCTCCTTTGAAAGGTATCCCATCACGGCAGCCATGTACGCTCTCTGCTGACCATCACCCACGAATTCGATCATATCTGAGCTGTACATCTCAGGCCTACCACCTTTGACATATCCTGATTGGATCATATCCTCCATCGCTGGTATCATGTGCGCTCTGATGCAGTAATACTTTATAGGAACCCCAAACTCTCCAGCGTACTCCGTAACCCTCCTGAATATCGCCATTGCTGCAATTGTCATTGGTGCCCACTCATCACTCAATCCGCCGATCCCCGTTGAGATGTGGATTGATTTATTTTGCTCAGCGGCTCGACCCACAACTTCCCTAAGAGCTTGCAGAGCGGCCAGCTTTCTGACCTTGGGAACTTCTATACCTCGACGAGCTCTGTCTATCATATAGTATATGACAGCTAGTATTAGTAGGAATAGTATAAGCTCAAACTTCTTTCCAGCAGGTATTATCTGACATCACCTTTTAATCCTTCTGACTTAAATATATATTAAATTTTTCATTGAAGTAAAAATAATTAATGTACTTCATTGAATATCTCTAGGAGGATTTCGAATAACCTCTGGTTTTGGCGTTTTTCTGGCCCCCCTCGGTTAGACTTATAGCGCGCCGGATCCATCAAACTCCCATGGACTCGTTCAGCTCCTACCTGTTACGAAGTGTGTACAAGAAGATCTACAAGCTGGGCGACAGACTCGCCAGGATAGAGCCCCTCATAGACTGGGAGGCGTTCAGGCCCATAATAGCCGGCCTCTACGACAA
>JGI24422J19971_10002109_pt1 | contig 12296 bp, 9 predicted proteins | sample DeeMarSWOR152_54_FD_19971 | JGI IMG/M metagenome (IMG submission 19971) | reverse complement strand
GCGCCAGTTCATATGCCCGCTTCCCCTTATGATGTACGGCTGAATATGGCGGGGGTGCCTGCTTAATCGTACCGATAAATTGCCCCGCCTCCTCCTTGATGCGTTCCCGTGTCACCATCCCGGTATCTCTTCTTTTTGTGACACGTCCTGTTAGGTCGTGTGTGTCTGTCTCTATGCCGAGCCTGAGGCCTGCTCTATAGACTTTATCGTGGGACATCAAGAATGGTGACAGTTTCGTTCCCTGATCCAAAAGAACTACCAGTACCCCACTTGCGAAGGGGTCCAGTGTTCCTGCATGACCTGCCTTCTTGGCCTTCACCAGATTCTTGATCCTCTCCACCACCTTGAATGAGCTCGGTCCCGGTTCCTTGTCTACTATGATTATCCCATCCCTTTGCATCATGCTCCTTACGAGCGCATATGCCCTCGCGCGAAAGCGCTATTCATCCACTTCAACATCGAGCTTGGCCAAAAGCCTCTCCATTTTCTGGCCATACTCAAGCGATTCGTCGTAGCGAAATTGAATATCGGGGACATATCGTAACCGGAGCCGCTCGCCTATTTCACGTCTGATAAAGCCCCTTGCGCTTTCAAATCCCTCCTGAGCCTGATTTTTCTGTTCATCTTCCCCCAAAATGCTGTAATAGACGTATGCATGTCTCAGATCCTTGCTCATGCTCACCTCAGTTACGGTAGCCCCTTGCAGCCTTGGGTCCTTGACCTTCATCAGCAACAGGTTTGATATCTCCTTCAAAATTTGGTCCCCAACCCTCTGCGTCCTATTGCCCGCAAGCATGGCAGTCCTGTAACCTAGACATTCATTATTTCAATGTAGGAATCTATGATCTCCCCCAGATAAAGGGATTCCAAGAAGGAAAGGACATTGTCGAGGGCCGAGTTGACAAACCGCCGATCATTACCTACAGCACTAATCCCCAGCTCAATCATCTGCCATTTGTCATTGGAGCCAATCTCGGCAACCGATACATTAAACCTGCTACGAACCCTGGTAACAACACTCTTTACAACCTTCCTCTTCTCCTTAAGTGAGTGGTTGTTGTGAATGTATAAGGATAATTTAAGGATACCCACAACCACATCAGAGCTCCGCCTTCTGTTCCTCCAGAACGTAAACCTCCAGGATATCCCCAGGCTTCACATCATTATAGTTCTCTATTCCTACGCCACATTCAAAGCCAGCGGCAACCTCCTTAGCATCGTCCTTGAACCGTTTCAAGGAACCAATCTGTCCATCATATACAACCACCTCGTCCCTCAAGAGACGGACCTTAGCGCTTCTTTCAATCTTGCCGTCAGTTACGTAACAACCCGCAATCGTCCCCACCTTGGAGATATGAAACGTCTGCTTAACGTCCGCCCGACCGATTATATTCTCCGTATAAACAGGTTCCAAAAGTCCAACCATAGCTGCCTTCATATCCTCTATCAGCTTGTAGATGACGTCATAGAACCTTATATCCACGTTCTCTCGTTCTGCGAGGTTCCTTACAGTCGGATTAGCCCTCACGTTGAAGCAGGCAATTACGGCTTCGGAGGCTGAGGCGAGCATCACGTCGCTCTCCGTCAGAGCTCCCGTCGCCCCATGTATGACCCTTAATTTCACTTCATCTGTGCTCAGTTTGGTCAGGGAATCCACGACCGCCTCTAACGACCCTTGGACATCGGCTTTGACGATAATATTCAGTTCCTTAACCTTACCCTCTTTGATTCTCTCGAAGAGACTGTCGAGGCTAATGGAACCTTGCCTTGCCACTGTTTCAGAACGAGCGCTCGCTGCTCTGTGCTCACTAATCATCTTGGCCTTTTTCTCATCCGAAACCACGACAAAGTCATCGCCGGCCATGGGTACCCCGGAAATGCCGTAGACCTCAACTGGCATTGATGGGGGGGCTGATTTTATCTTCTGCCCTCTATCACTAAGCATAGCCCTCACCCTACCATAGCTCTCTCCGCACACGAAAAAATCGCCCTGCTTCAAGGTGCCGTTCCGGATGAGAACCGTGGCAACCGGGCCTCTGTTCTTGTCCAGCCGAGCCTCTATCACCGCTCCCCTCGCCTTCTTCTTATAGTTCGCCTTTAACTCCAGAATCTCCGATTGAAGCAGTATGGTCTCGAGAAGCTCATCTACACCCTCCCCTGTTTTGGCCGACAAATAGCCAAAGAGGGTGTCGCCGCCCCACTCTTCCGCCACGAGTCCGTATTTTGCTAACTCTCTTCTGGCCTTTTCCCCATCTGCATTCTGCTTGTCCATTTTGTTGATAGCAGCAATAATGGGAATGTCAGCCGCCTTAGCATGATTAATGGCCTCAATCGTCTGTTCCTTTACTCCATCATCCGCGGCCACGATGAGTACAACCAAATCAGTTACCCGTGCGCCCCTGGCCCTCATTGCAGTAAACGCCTCATGTCCAGGTGTATCAAGAAAGACAATATCTCCGCGCTGAGTGTTTACGTAGTATGCCCCTATATGTTGGGTGATTCCGCCGCTCTCCGTATCAATAATCCTTGATTTTCTGATATAGTCCAGAAGCGACGTCTTACCGTGATCCACATGCCCCATTATGGTAATTACCGGCGGCCGGGAAGTGAGATCCTCTGGCCTATCCTCCTCCTCGGAGAGGATATCCTCCTCCTCGAACGCTGAGAGCTCCAACTCATATCCAAACTCACCCGCCACCAAAGAGGCAGAATCAAAATCGATCGTCTGATTGAGGGTAACCTTGATGTCTATCTCCATCAATTTCTTAATGAGTTCCGCAGATTTGACCCCCATACTCCGCGCCAACTCAGCAACGCTGATTACGTTGGGAACCTTTATCCTTCGTTTTATGGCCTTGGGGACGGTTATCTCCGTTTGCTTGAACTTCTTCTTGTCAAACTTAGCCTTTGCCTTTAATTTGGCCTTGCCGACAAAGCTACCCTCTGCATCCCCATACAGGTCTTTACGCTCGAAGACCTCCCGCTTGCGCCTGTGATACTCCCTTACGGGAGTGCGGCCCTCGTCTTCTTCTCTCCTTCTCCTTTTGGCCTCCCTGTCCTTCTCCGCTATCTCCCGTGGCGGCATGGTAACGTCAGCTACGGGAGGCTTGGCTATCAGTTTCTCAGGCTCCGGCTCAGGTGGTTGAACCTCTGCTAGCTTTATGATTTTCGCTGGAACGGTCTTTGGCTTCGCCTTCTTCTTCCTTTCGACCTTTGGCTCGACCTTTTTGACCTCTTCTCTAGCAGCGGGTCCAGCCCTCAACTCCCTCTTCTCCTCGACTTCTATCCCTTCCTCCTTTTCCTCAACTACCTCTGCTCTCTCCTTTTCCGCTTTCTCTACCTCCAACTCCTGCTCTACGGCCTCTTGTGCTTTCTCCTCTGGTGCGGAAATCACCTCCTCAGCAGATGGCTCCACTTCTTCAAGTACCGGCGCCTCCTCTTTGATCTCCTCCGGCACCTTAGGGACAATCTTTTTCCTCCTCCGTATGATGGTTGGCTTTATCCTTTTCTCCTCAAAGACTTCGCTCGTTGCACCTGAAAGATAATCCTTGGCCCGGGTCACATCATCCCTATCGAGGGCACTCATGTAATTATTAATCGACAAACCAGCGCTCTTGAGTTTCTCGACCAGTTCACTGGAAGTCATATTGAGCTCTTTGGCTAACTCATAGACCCTTACCTTACTCATGTACTCCTCCAGACAATTCTTCCGTTTCTTCCTCCCAGACCGCGTCGGTAGTAGCGCTCAATGATTGCACGTAACTGACAGCCCCCTGAATCATATCGCCTGCCTTTTTCTCGCTAATGCCCTTTATGCTTGCCAGTTCAGCCTGTTCAGCCTTTGCAACGTCCTCTGCCGATCTATAGCCCATCTCGTAGAGAACAGCAGCAAGCTTTTTGCCGACACCAGGAATCATGTGCAGAGATTTATAACCCTCTCTCAAACTCTTATTGTACTCCGACTCACTGCTGACATCGAGCTTCCAGTTAGACACGCGAGATGCTAGCCTTACGTTCTGTCCCTTCTTCCCAATGGCAAGTGAGAGCTGGTCGTCGGGCACGACCACCTCCATAGCCCTATTATCCTCGTCCACAATCACCCTCAAGATTTCAGCAGGAGCCAGTGCATTGCATACAAACTTGGCTGGATCGGGATCCCAAGGCACAATATCAATCTTCTCCCCCCTGAGTTCCTGAACTACTGCCTGTACTCTTGACCCTTTCATGCCAACACAGGCTCCCACCGGATCAACGTCCTTATCTCTTGAGGCCACAGCTATCTTAGCTCTGCTGCCAGGCTCCCGAGCTACCTGCATGATAGTGACAATGCCCTCGGCGATCTCAGGCACCTCACTTTCGAACAGGGAAGACAGGAAGTTTGGATGAGTTCGAGATAGTATGATTTGGGGACCCCTGCTGAACTGTCTAACGTCACAGATATAGGCCCTGACTCGATCACCCTGAGTGTATGTCTCCTTGGGGATTTGTTCCTTAACTGGAAGCTCGGCCTCTGCTTTACCCAAATTAGCTATGATCCCTCCTTTATCAAAACGTTGAACGATGCCATTCACTATCTCTCCCTTTCTGTCCTTAAAGTCTTCATAAACCGCATCCCGCTCTGCCTCTCTGAGTCTCTGCATTATCACCTGCTTGGCGGACTGTGCAGCTATCCTCCCGAGGGCATCAGTATCCATTTTCATACCTAAGCTATCGCCTATCTCGGATTCCGGATCGAGCTCCCGAGCCTCTTCCAGGGAAACTTGCAGCTTCTCATCGGTTACCCTGTCTACTACCTCCTTAAACTCAAAAACCTCGATTTCTCCCATCTCCCTGTTAAAGGTAACCTCAAGTTCATACTCTGGCCCAAATTTCTTCTTGACGGCCGAGCGAACGGCCTCTTCCAGAGCTTCGATTAAGATCTTTGCATCGATTCCCTTATCTCGGCTGACCTGTTCGATAGTCCTCAATAAATCCGTAATCATCTCCAATGCTCCCCCAAACTGTCATCTGTTGAATTCAAATTCCAGTCTAGCCTTTCGAATCTCCCCTAAGGGTAGCTCTACGAGGCGATTATCATCGATTGCAACGCATATGGTCCCCCTCTTGACATCAGTAAGGCGTCCCGTAAAATTCCTCCTGTTGTTTATGGGGCGTGACATAGTCAATTTTACCATCTTGCCGATCGAGCGCACGAAATCGCGCTCCTTTCTCAAGCGCCTGTTCAGCCCAGGAGAGGAAACCTCAAGCACGTACGCATAGTCAATAACATCCTCTGCCTCGATGAGGTGACCAAGCTCTCTGCTAACCCTGGCGCAATCCTCCACATTCACTCCCCCCTCTTTGTCTATATAGACTCGAAGGATCCATCTGCCATGCTCTGATAGAAACTCTACATCCACCATCTCCATGCCACATGCGTCCAGAAACGGCTCAGCTAAAGGTGATACCTCACTAATAATTCTCTCGGATTCCGATATCATCATTGAACCTCTAACATAAAGAGCGGGCCAAGAAGCCCGCTCCCCGTAACCTTGGTCAGTTGTCTCGGTTCAACTTATCCGCTTTTCAAAGTAATGGCCTTTCGGCTAGCAACACAAGTCTACCTCGAAAAGGGAACAGAACTCTTTCTTCCTAATCTGGAGCGGGCAACGGGGCTCGAACCCGCGACACCAAGCTTGGGAAGCTTGTACTCTACCAGCTGAGCTATGCCCGCCCGATTAAGTGGTTAGTTTTATAATAGAATATCTACGGATAGTCAAGTACAATTTATAAAACCCCTGATTGCCCAAAGGCGAGATATGAGTTATTAACGAGAGCAACATATTGTTTACATGTCTACGGGTCATGGGACTTTTCTTTCGTTCCGAGCTCGTCGCAGGCTGCGAGTCACTTTAGAAAAGCCCCATAACCCTCGTGTTTCTTGGTTTGGCATATAAATAACTTGATGCTCCGAGTAGTAAGCCCAGGTATCGACCTCCAGAGCCAGCATAAAGTGTTTTACTACGACGCCTGCACATAGTAGGTTAGAGGAAAAACCATGTGAGCCGAAGCCTCCGCTATCTAGCGGGTCAGGATCTGAACATGGTGAATTCGCAAACCAGGGTACATTAGTTTTTCTAGCCCGCATTTATTAAGGAGTAACAGGTGCTCGGTAAGGCCCAGATGCACCCAATGAACCGGATTCCCCTCAGAGATGGCGTCCTCGCTGCGATTTCTGGACTCATGTTGACCGCGATTTTCCCCCCCCTAAGCATTGACTGGTTGGCATGGGTGTCCCTTATCCCTCTCCTTTTGAGTCTCAGAGGCAAATCCTCAATAGTAGCGATCGAGCTTGGATTGATAACAGGTCTTGTACACTACCTCACACTTATATACTGGATAATCGTGGTCCTGTCCCATTATGGGAACCTTAATCCGCTCTTAAGCTCTTTTGCTCTGCTCCTTCTCTGTCTTTACCTGGCTGTTTATGCCGCTTTGTTTGCCCTTATCTGGAACAGCCTAAAGGGGGATCGATTGTCTTCATTCTGGGGGGCATGTGTCTGGGTGGCGTTGGAGTATGCGCGGGCTTACATGATGACCGGTTTCCCGTGGTGCCTCCTCGGCTATAGCCAATACCTTAGATTAACGCTCATACAGGTATCCGACATTTCAGGCGTGTACGGCGTATCATTCATAATAGTTCTGGCAAATCTTATCCTGTACCATGCGGCATTTACGCCTCATACTCAAAGGAGAAGACCAGTAGCGCTGCGAGTAATATTCCTCGCTCTCCTGATGGGTTGCATTCTGGCCTATGGTTATCACAGTACAAAGGTCAAAACAGAGACTACCGCGACTGAAAGCCGAATACGGGTGGTGATTGTCCAAGGAAATGTTGATCAATCCATCAAGTGGAACCCCGCGTACCAAAAAAAGACCGTAGCCCTGTATAGGGAGCTGTCAATTGAATCAGGGGGCTTCAGGCCTGACCTCATCGTTTGGCCAGAAACTGCTCTTCCATTCTTTTTTCAAGACAGAACTGACCTATCACGTGAGGTCTTCGACGTTGCCCGAAAGACCGATTCAAGCATTCTGTTCGGTTCCCCGGCATACGAGAAAGATGGGAAGGGCATCACCTACCACAACAGGGCCTACATAGTATCTGAGGATAGGGTGCTTGATTACTACGATAAGGTTCATCTTGTTCCCTTTGGGGAATACGTTCCTCTCAGAAGGTACCTCCCCTTTATCCAGCGGGTAGTGCCCGCTGCAGGCGACTTTTCTTCCGGTAAAAACCTACGGCCAATCCGCGCTGCTGACCTTCGCTTGGGGACAATCATTTGCTTTGAGGCAATCTTTCCTGAAATCAGCCGCGAGCTCGCCACCCAAGGAGCTCAGCTGCTCGTTAACCTCACCAATGATGCGTGGTTCGGCCGCACCGGTGCACCGCATCAACACCTTAGCATGGCCGTCTTTAGGTGCGTCGAAAATGGCCTGTCCATGGCAAGAGCGGCAAACACCGGTATAAGTGCCTTTATTCTCGCAAACGGTAAGATAGTGAGCGAAAGCCCGTTGTTTGATCGCGAGGTGTTAAAGGGCGAGCTGGATGTGAATCGAACCACAACATTTTACTCACAATTTGGCGACATTTTTGCTATATTATTGTCGGCATTAGCTATTTTGAGGCTTTGCTGGAAATTCGGGATAAGGAGGAGATAAGCCTATGTTTGAAACAGACATAACGGAGAAAACTGATTTTTTGAATAGAAAGCTGGACGACCTCTGGGTGCATCTTTGACCTCGCTCAGGGTGAGCAACGGTTGAAGAAAATTGAAAAAACGCTTTCAAGAACTGATTTTTGGCAGAATAGCCACCATGAGGCAACCGAACTAGCCCAGGAAAGGGCATTTCTCAGCAATCAAATAGAGCAGTGGCATCGTTACAAGAACGAGCTCGAAGAGCTCCACATCTTAACAACAGTAGCCCAAGAGGAAAATGATCAGGGCTCTCTGGCCGACTTAGGCAAAGACCTCCTCGAGCTGGAGAAGGAGATTGGTAGGTATGAGCTTGAGACACTGCTCGCCGATGAAGATGACAAACGGAATGCGATCGTTGCAATAAATGCAGGTGCGGGTGGAACCGAAGCGCAAGATTGGGCGGATATGCTTCTGAGGCTCTACCTCAGATGGTCCGAGTCAAGAAACATGAAAGCCGAAATTGTCGACTACCTCGCTGGAGACGAGGCAGGCATCAAGAACGTGACCTTTACCGTGAGTGGGCCCCATGCATATGGTTATCTGAAATCCGAGAACGGGGTTCACCGAATGGTTCGAATCTCCCCATTCGACGCTAATGCGCGCCGTCATACTTCCTTTGCATCTGTTTCGGTCCTGCCGGAGGTTGAGGATGATATCGTGCTAGCTATAAATGAGAAGGATTTAAGGGTTGAGACCTTTAGAGCGAGTGGGCCGGGCGGACAGCACGTCAACAAGACAAGCTCCGCCGTAAGGATAACCCACCTGCCAACGAACATTGTCGTCCAGTGCCAGAACGAGAAGTCACAACACAGAAACAGGGAGCTGGCATTCAAGATTCTCAAGGCACGCCTGTATGCACTGGAGAAGGAGAAGAAGGAAAAGGAAAAACAGCTCAGACACCAATCGCAAACGGAAATAGCGTGGGGGAACCAGATAAGATCTTACATATTCAATCCCTACCAGCTCGTTAAAGATCATAGGACAAATCTAGAGGTCGGAGACATCGATAGGGTTATGAATGGGGATATTGACATGTTTATCGACTCCTACCTCAAATGGCTTCAAAACTAGCGCTGCCCTGTTGCGCTGACCGCTAAATGAGAGGAGCGTGATCATTAAACCGTACCTGGATGGGCGCTTCATTACGCAGGAAGCCTACTGCCTTAACAAATCTGGCTGGCTAAAATACCTTCAAGTCAAGAAATGTAGAGATTTTTGGTCGAGAAATTGGGCTCGCTGGTCAGATTTATCCCAAGCCGTCTCAAGCCCGCCTCATCGCCTGGAGTGGGAATGTGGGTGATGTGAGCCTCACAGCCTCGGAGCTCCCTTAGTTTCTCAATGGCAAGCTGAGCAGCCGAGTTAGTGGTTGCACTGATGCCAAGGGCAATCAGTGTTTCCTCAAGGTCCAGGCTAACCGTTCTCTCGTTCAAGATTTCCGTCTTGAGGCTGCTCACAGACTCCGTAATGTTGGGCGGCAACAGTTTGATCTGTGGAGGAATTCCCGCTAGGTGCTTTATGGCATGCAGGACTAGGCTTGATGCAGCGTGAAGCAGAGGTGAATTGTTCCCGGTAACGATGGTACCGTCTCTGAGTTGCATGGCTGCACCACAGTAAATCCCTTTATTTCCCTTGTCTCGCTCCCGCGCCTCCCTTGCCGCCCGGCGTGCTGGTTCAACCACGGTCCTGCACTGTGGCTCAAGATCAAAATCTTTGATGAAGAGCTCCACCCTCTCAACCGTTGTCCCATCCGCGAAGCCCATCGCATACTCGCATTTATAGCGAAAATAGCGCCTGATAAGCTCTTGCTTCGCTGCCTCACAGGTGGCATCATCATTTGTTATGGCAAAACCAGCCCGGTTTACACCCATGTCTGTGGGAGACCGATAAAATGACTCGCCCCCGGTAATTCTTTCAAGGATTCGCTTGAGAACCGGAAACAAGTCCACATCACGATTGTAGTTTACCGCTGACTCACCATATGCCTCGAGATGATAAGGATCGATGAGATTGAAATCCCTTATATCCGCTGTTGCTGCCTCATAGGCAACATTAACAGGGTGTTTAAGGGGCAGATTCCAGATAGGGAAGGTTTCGAATTTGGCGTAGCCGGATTTTAGCCCTCTCCGGTAATCATGGTAGAGCTGGGAGAGGCAGGTAGCCAACTTGCCGCTTCCAGGACCGGGACCAGTCACTATTACCAGGGGTTTATCTGTTTCTACATATTGGTTTGCGCCGTAGCCCTCGTCGCTGGCTATAAGATCGACGTTCGTGGGGTAACCCTTTGTGTAACGATGAGTGTATACTGTTATGTCGCGCCGCTCCAGCTTATTCTTGAATACTAAGGCCGCCGGCTGGTTATCAAAACGAGTTATGACCACCGCCAATACATCGATTCCCCACTCCCTCAGCTCGTCGATGAGTTTGAGGGCGTCTGAATCATAGGTGATACCGAAATCGGCCCTTATTTTCTTCCGTTCGATATCGCCTGCGTAAATGCACAGGAGAATATCTGCCCTATCCTTCAGCTTTTGCAACAGCCTCATCTTCGCGTTTGGATCATACCCGGGCAAGACCCGTGCCGCATGATAATCGTACAGAAGCTTGCCGCCAAACTCCAGGTATAGCTTGTTGTTGAATCTCTGAACTCGATCCAGGATTGCAGACGTCTGCTCTTCTATGTATTTCGCATTATCAAAGCTCACTCGCTCGTCCGCCATGCTCACCTCGACTTAGCTGTTCCGATGCTCCGTCCATTCTGACTGGAGCTCTTAGATCTCGTCAGTTACTCTCCACCAACAATACTAGCCTCCCTTGTAGGCCTGTTCCATATCCTTGATATACGATCCAATACCCTCCGCTATACCAGATGCGGTCCTCCTGAGGTAGGTCTCGGAACAGAGCCGCCTGTTCTCCTGGGAATTGGTGATATAACCTACCTCCACGAGAATCGCTGGCATATCCGCACCAATTAATACATAGAATGGGGCCTGTCTCACCCCCCTGTCGTCAATGCCCCTATATGTTCTCCGGAGCCCCTTTACCAACCCTCCCTGCACGAACTCGGCCAACCTACTTGATTCATTGATTTTGGTATTGAGCATGAGGTCGTTCAGAATCATCTGGAGATCACCTATGTTCTTGGTAGAGGTGGCGTTTTCTCTGGCAGCCAAATTCATGGCATCTTCATCCAAGGCAATATTCAGAATGTATGTCTCTATCCCACTAATTCTTTTGTCCCTATGGGCATTGGTGTGGAGCGATATAAAAAGATCCCCCTTTTTCGTATTTGCAATCGCCGTTCGATCCTCGAGCGGCAAAAATATATCGCTGCTCCTCGTCAGGATTGCCTCGCACTCGAGCTTTTCCCTCACTTGCGCTGCAACCAGTTTTGCCAGCTTCAGCATGATATCTTTTTCACGTAGGCCATTTCTCCCGATTGCCCCTGGATCCTTGCCACCATGGCCTGCGTCAATTATGATCCGCTTCACACCCAAGCCCAACTGCTTGGCCAAGGAGATCCCCTTTTGACGGTCGTCTGGCCGCTCACGTTCCTCAGAAGGCGGTGGGGCAGCGTCTTCTTTTTCCGCTTTCAGACGCCCCTCTTCGCCCTGAACATCAACCACAATCCTAAAGGGATCGTAGAGATGAAAGATCTTGTAGCTTTCCATGCTGTCAATATCGAGAACTACCCTCACTGTCCTCTTATCGTATTGGCCTGCCCGCGCCCTCCGCAGCAATCCATCTTTTATGGGAATAGAACTCTCCGTGTCCTTGCTTATCCTCGCATTGTGCAAATCCACAAAGAGCCGTCTCGGCTTGTTAAGCTTCGGGTCCCTTTTGAGCAGGTGCTCCTTGTATCTGACTTGATCCTGCAAATCCACCACCACCCTCGTGTAGGTGGGGGTTGACCAGTGCCTGATATTCTCCACGAGAACCAGCTTCCCCTTCTCAGCTCCAGTGACTCTACCCGCCTCTTCCGCTACTCTCTTTTTCCCCAATACCCGTTCCAGCTTGTCCATCATTTTTGATGCCTTAGTCCGTGCATCTCCGTTGGGGAAGTTCACCTCCACCTTTAAGAATTCAACGTAGGCCTGCATGGGATCCTTTTTATGCTTATAGTAAATCTCCCCCAAGCAATACTGAGCGTCGTCAGCCAGCCTATGGTCTTTGTATTTCTCGACAAGCTCTCCATAGAGTGATATTGCCTTCTCTAAATCTGAATCCCTGTTGGAATACCGATAGAGGTAAGCCCACAGCTCTCCAGCGCCGTAAAGAGCACGCGCCGCCTCATCGGTTTCAGGGAACGCCCTGTAAACCCTTTCATACCTTCTAATGCATCTCTCCCAATTGTGCCGGTACTTCTTCTTCCGAGAAGACTGGTACAACTGCTTTGTGCACGCCCTGGCCTTTTGCAAAAGAATGCCCGCGGAAGAGGCCGAGCAAACAGGGGGTTTTTGGAAGGAAATCAGGAAAAGAAGGGATAGCAGGAGAGCACCTAGCGCGTATCTTGCGTTTATCGATCTAAAGATCATTTGCTGGTTTCGTTACCCCTCGTGGAAT
>JGI24422J19971_10002107_pt1 | contig 12299 bp, 16 predicted proteins | sample DeeMarSWOR152_54_FD_19971 | JGI IMG/M metagenome (IMG submission 19971) | reverse complement strand
CCACTTAGGCACCGGCACCCTCCTGCTCCCTCCACATGCATGCATCATTCTATGTAATATTAGATTATCTCTTGAACAAACAATCAAAGAACCAGTTAAATGAGTGTAGAGCTTTGTAGTCTAGTAGTTAAAAGAAGCATGCATGCTCTACTTTGCCAGAAAAAAGAGTTAGTTAATTAGTTAACCCTATTATAATTATCATCATTGCTACGTTCTTTCCACCTATCCACTTCTCAACTCAACCTTTCCTGCCCTGACCTAAGTCGGTCTGCTTTTTGTCAGGTCAGGGCAGTGCGTTGCGAGCGCAGCGAGCCACCTTACGCTGACGCTGAAGAAAGCAGTTGAGAATCACCGTCAGCTTAGTCAATTGGTTGGTTGGATAAAATTCAAATCCAGATAAGCTAATGGAAAGATGAGGAGTGACAGAACACACCAGCCACTCAGCGATTAGTCATCAGTGTTCTCTTCTTCCTGCTTACACCATTTGATTTCTCCATTCTCTTCTTTCAGTAGTCCTAGCTCCTGTAAGTCATTCAGATAATATCTGGTGGTGTTTTTTGCCCATCCTAACTTCACTGAGCATAATGAAAGCAGTTTTCTTTTCTCAACAGTTTTCAGCTTCTTAATGATGCCCGATAGTCTGGCAATTCTCCTCTTCTTCTTATTCTGAAACACATCATTATCATGCTCATCAATCTCAAAAAGAAGACCCTGAGAACTCATTTTGAACACCTCCTAGAGAATATAAGAAGATAGTATACACACTCCTACACATACATACCAGCATCCTCATCTATGCTCCAATATGATTCAATAGGCTGACAAGAATCTGGATCTCTTCTTCCTCCTTCTTTCTATCTACTGCAAATTGCTTCACATCAAGATACTCTGTTATGCTTTCTTCAACAATGTCTCTTAGAGCCCTTGGATTCAGAGCGTCAAGTTCCCAAATATCAACCAAGCCAGTATTCTTGTACTTCTTTTTCATAGCTGGAAGTTTATACTTGTCCACTTGTTCCTTTGTCAATGCAATCTGCGTAATGACCTCTGGCTTCTTAAATCCAAGCTCTCTTACCATGAATTCAAACTTGTTGGTGTAGTCGTTTCTGATGTGTTTTCCACTGGGATCAAGGTCACTCATTATCAAAGCAATTAGGTTCTTATGCATGCATGCCCTAGATGACTAGGGCCTCCTCTTCATAACCATTGCTTATCAGTCCCGACTTCAACGCTCTTTGCTGAAGCTCAGGCAGAACATCTCTTACTTCTGGATAAAGTGTGAAGTTAGTAAAACTATGCCACTTAGATTGAACAGTTTCAACAAGCTCCTTATTCTCTGCCATTCCAAGGTGTTTCAGGAAAAGAGCACCCCAACGGTTCGAAAACTCCTCAGGATGCATCTTGCCAAAAGATGAAAGCAGATTGAGATCTTCAGCCTCTTTTTCAGCATTCAAAAATGCAGTCTTTTTACCTCATCAAATGATTTGGAGATGCCCAACGACATTAGAATTTTCTGATATATCTCTGCTGGATGTTCCCAATTGAAATCTAGTAGTGTACCTCCTAAATCAAGTAAAACTGCTTTGATCGTCAAATGGGATTCTCCCTCTTCATTGCTCTTTATGGCTTGGAACTACCACTTTTATGACTTGGAAAAACCTCTTCAATAGAAAAAGAAGAGAGGGGATGTTTATGCTTGTGCCTTGAGTGTTGACGCTCTTCGCTGCAATTCATCGTAGAGGTTTTCAAACCACTCAAGGGTGTTTGGTTCGTTGAACTGCTTCCTCCAGCCATCGACTACAGGCTTCATTTTTTCCCATATTATTTTGATTGATATGGGACTGAAGAGCTCGTCGACTAGGCTAATATTTAGAAGCCTTCGGTGCAAGAGAACGCCCATCCCTTGGAAAAACATGCAGACTTGGCTGACTGCTTCCACCCGACCAAACGGACCGTATTTCTTCACATAGTCGTTGTAGTCTTTAAATTCCAGATCCATGACTGTTCTCCTAGCTTCCAGAAATTCTCTGCTACCGAAATGTGAATACAATCTCAAGGCAAGGTCTGTCTGTCTTTGCTTGATCAGGTTCCTTAGTTCTAGAGTTGTGAAGACCACACCGACTATTACACCTCCAGCTGCTACTATTGCAGAAATCGATGCTATGTCCATCTTTCCACCTCCTACCCTAAACCCCTACTGGAAGTGGATATTAAAACTGATACAGGTGACCAGGACACTTCACTCCTTGCAGACTCTAGTTTCTTGTTCGCTGGGCTANTCAAAAGTGATAATAGACTNTGGCAGGTATTGTATCTGGGAGAGAGTCGGGACGAAGAGCTTCACAGGTTTCTTGATTCTGCTTCTGACCCTTACTCTAGCCTTTACCTTTGAAGTTCAACTGGTAAAGTCAGAATCTACTTCAGAGAGTGGACGTCCAGTTGCAAGAGTGATTCCTGAAGTGGTGGAGCTGGGACCAAGAAACGTGACTGGTCAGACTTTCTCGATAGCTGTAGTAGTTGAGAATATTACAAGGCTCGGCGGTTTGGACATTGTATTTCAATATGATCCTATCTACCTTGACTATGTGAACCATACAATGACAATGCCCGTAGAAGACTTTCCTGAGCCTATTCCTCCGAGCCCATACCCAGGCATTATTCACGACCCACGACTTTGCCTTCTCGACGATGTGTATACAGAACAGGGTAGCTACTATGTGGCGTTCACGACTCTGGGAGGACCATCCTTCAACGGAAGCGGAACTGTATTCGTCATGACCTTCAGAGTCAAAAGCCAGCCAACCCCAGAAGAAGACGATATAATCACGGGTCTGGACATCATACGGGCTGACTATCCGTGCCCAATTGAGTGTTCTCTTCCAACAATTGACGGAACTGTCATCATACATGCTTTGGCTCCAACCATAGGAGGGCCATCCTTTTCAATTGAGTCTGAACACCTTTCATCTTGGCTTGCTTCATCATTATTGGTAGTTGCTCTCTTCTTTGCTTCGAGCATCTACTTAAGGAGAAAACATGTTTGAGTAGGCTTTGCTTTTTTTCTTCTGTGAGTCAGACTTGCTCTAGTTGCTGCGTGCATCCTAAATTATCGAATAGAATAACAGCCATCCTCCAATGATTACTTCAAATAGCATCGCAAACAGAGCACCGACAACTTCGAATTTGAATCTGGGTTTGACAAGCTTTATCCCAGTCCCGAAGCCGACGAGGACGCTGGCAACAATTCCTAACCATCCAATAATCTGTGGCACAACGTCCGAGGTAACCAACACTATTGAAAAAGCGAGTGTACCAATAGACCAGCAAATCATTGCGAATTTAAATCTGGTGTCTTTTGTTTTGAAAATGGAACGAGCTAAATCACTCCACGAATTCTTCCCAGCACCACTGACAAGTGAGTACTGTCTTGCAATTTCGATGAGCCTCCAGTAGTTCGGTTCATTAATGTATTGGATCAAGCCTTCTCCTGTTCGAAAGATAATCCAGACAATTCCAAGTATTATGTTGTATGGACTAAAAGCAATAAACAACATTATAGTAAGTGCGATGACGCTACCATGCTCTACAAGAGCTAACATGATGCCTAACTGAAACTTTCTTGGATTCTTGTTGATCTTTTGCAGGTCAGCATTTGGGTCATAATCATCTTTTTCCATTAAATAACCCAATGCTCCCATTACAAGGTTCAGAACCAAGATAAACAGAAAGAGAAAACCCGATACGACCATTTCAACAACCAAAGGGAATACCCCAATTGTTCCTCCATTCCTCTTCACTTATCACATTTAAATCATGCATATAGGAACACTGGCACAAGTAGCATGACTAGTGTTAAGATTGTTTTTCTCAAAGTCTGTTCACCTCCTTCTACGTTCTCCCTTGCTGAGTATGGGTGCTAGACTACAGAAAAGGTTGATGGAAGAAAGTTCTACCTAGCGGAGCCGGTCAGGTAGCCAACTGTAGATCTGCCTTTTTCCTTCTAGACTCTAGGGCTGGTTGAACAGTAATCCTGTCTACTTCTCTATTGCCACGTAGCTGATCTCAACCTCATCGCCAGCACCTAGGTTAGTCCAACTGGAACCGTTCCAACCTTGAAGAGTCAAGATGGCATATGTCGTTGTAATATTTACTGCTGTGATTCTCAGAGGGCTACCTGCACATGTGCCAGTGACCACAATGCCTGAGACTGAAAGCTCTACATTAGAAGCATTAGTGAAAGTCACAGGAAAATCAACCTTGATTTGATTAGGGTTAAGACTAGCTGGGGGTGGAGTCCAAAATTGGGTCGTGTAATGTACTGCTGTTTCCGCACAGTGTTTGGGCTGTGATGTGCTTGGGCCCATTTCGATAGCAATGTAGAAGAGGTCTACTTCTGCCCCTTTCAACAAGTCCTCACCATACCAAACCTCTGCTGTGAAGTTAGCTACAGTTTTCGAAACGTTCCGGGCATCTACCACTGTTCCTGCTGGAATCAATCCCGACCCAGGATCAAAATCCTGATCCAACGCCATTTTTGTAAACAGATAATAGTCGGCTGAGTTGAACAGGTTCTCAAAGCTTAAGGTAACAGTCCCTGAACCAGGTGTAGTAGTTAAGCCATAATTTTGTGAGTAATCCTTGATGTTTGCTACTCCTGCTGAGCACCCACTCATCTGATTCATCAAATCGGTCACGGTAGCATTCAATGCATCCATTCGAGCCTGCAGCTCTAGCAATAGTTCAGTCTTGTTGATCGGTATACCCACAGTGCCATATCTTCCAGCTATATCCACTATGTCGTAGATGTCTATGTCTCCATCATCATCAAAGTCATACCAAGGATCATACGGAGTACTCGAAGTAACTCCTACAAACATGAATAAGGTCACTAGCAAAACAGCCAGTGTTACTGCTATTCGTTTCATACTGTCTTGTCACCTCCCTTCTCTACCGTTTCTTAAACTAGCATTACAGGAAGAACAATAAAAAGCCTGATAGAACGAACTTCTAGTCCTTAACAATGTCAATTGGGCTTGTAGACTCTGCTCTTTTTCTTCTGTACAATGTGACTGCTAATAGTGCCACTATCATGAACAAGGTCCTACTTGTATTCGACTATTTCTGGCAGCTTGTTGGCTTGTTCGACCCAATAGGTTGTTTCAACTAGAGTAGGGGGTCTTTTCAGAATCTTCTTCTTTTCATTAACCTCAATGAGCTTCTTTCTCAGTTCTTCACCTGTAAACTCTGATACCTTCTTAATTGTGTCAGCTTTTGCTTCGAGAAGCAACCTGCCTTTGACACCTTTAATATCACTTATTCTAGTTATATCTGCAAACTTCACCAAGTCAAGAATGCATTCCAGTGGTATACCTGTCTTCTTTGAAAGCTCTTCTCTTCGTGCTTTTGTTCTTCCAGCTTCAATCATCTGTTTCACATTGGTGATACCAAGAGATTTCAGTCTTTCGACATGCTCAGAAGCCACACCCTGAATCTTCTTGAGATTCAAGGGCTTTCTCTTGCCCCTATGTTTCTCTATTTCTCGTCTTCGTAGGTCAAGAGTTGCTTTGTACATTTTCTTATCTGATGTGAACTCATAATATCTATGAATTGCCCACAAGTAGGAGTTCACAGATCTCAGCTCTTTCCTACCCCAAGACACAAAATCCCTGATGTCATCTAGTGTCGCTTCATCAACTCCTTTGATACCCTTATGTTCTTGCAAGTAATCCTCAAACTTGTTCACAAAACCTATGCAAGACTCGATGGCACTTTTGGATCGACCATGTTTCCTCGAAAATTCTCTAAATCCTTTCTCGTCCATACACACAACTTCACAGGGAGATCTTCTGTTCCATTTTTTATGACTTGTGGAAGAACCTAGGCACACTTCCCAGTCAACTAGGCTTGAAGACTCTGCCACTTCTTGTAGGGCTAACTATTCAAAAGCGATAATAGCCTCTGAAGCGTATTGTATGTGGGAGAGAGTCGGGACGAAGAGTTTCACAGGTTTCTTGATTCTGCTTCTAACCCTTGCTCTAGCCTTGACGTTTGACGTTCAACTGGCAAGTTCCGAGTTTACAGCAGAGAGTGGACGTTCTGTTGTAAGGGTGATGCCTGAAGTAGTGGAGCTGGGACCGAAAAATGTGACTGGTCAGACTTTCCAGATAGCTGTGGCAGTTGAGAATGTGATGTTTCTCCTTGGTTTGGACATTGAATTCCGATACGACCCTGCCTACCTTGACTATATGAACCACATTGTAACTGCTTACATTGAAGAATTCCCTGGCCCTATTTACCCAAGTCCTTACGGGGGATGTCTTCACGAACCAAAGCTTGTACTTCTTGACGATGTCAATACAGAAGCGGGAACTTACCATGCTGCGATGGCAACACTTGGCGGTCCATGCTTTAACGGGAACGGAACTGTATTCGTCATGACTTTCAGAGTGAGGAGCCAACCAGCCCTTGGAGAAGACGAGATAATCAAGGGTCTGAACTTCATCCAGGCTGGGTTTGCGCTGAACACAACCCTTGGATGGGGTACTCCTCTTACAGTTGATGGAACAGTCATCATATATGCTCTTTCCCTCCATCAACTGACAGTAACGACTTCACCGTTTCTCACAATTCCCTTTACGGTTGATGGAGAGTCTAGAACAACACCTTACACACGTGTACTTGACGAAGACTTTCACACTATCGAGATGCCGGGAAACTACAGTCGTTATCTCTGGTCCCACTGGCTTAGAGATGGAGACACCAACAGAACCAAAACTATCCTGTTAGACACTGATACCACATTAACAGCCGTATATACGCCTCTAATAGGAGGAGCAACCATTTCAATCAAATCTGAACAGCTTTCATCTTGGCTTGCTTCAACATTATTGGTAGTTGCTCTCTTCTCTGCTTCAAGCATCTACTGCAGGAGAAAACATGTTTGAGCAGGCTTTGCCGTTTCTCGTAGGGCTGACTAATCAAAAGCGATATTAGTGTCCAGAGCATACTTTGTCTGGGAGAGAATGAGAAGACTTAGTTCAGCATTCATGGCTTTGCTGGTGATCGTGCTCTCGATTGGAGTCGAAGCACAATCTGAAGAATTTGTCCCATACATCCCTGATCCTAGTCAGGTAAGATTGACCCATTGGGAGCATTCTGGCATTTCATACATGAACATTACACTTGAGTTCCCCGATACAGGATTCAACATTTCCAGTTGGGGAACACCAGTCGCCACTATAGATAGCATATCTGTTGATGCTGAAATATGGAGGTATACTGGATTATCCTTCCCAGTTGTCACTGCTGTATCTCACACCTATACCTTAGGAGCCTTGCCCTGTGGCGAGTACAATTTTCTCTTTAAGGTGTGGGAATGTTCAGTGAGAAACGCAACGTTTGCTGTTTCGCTGGAAATTATCGTCCCAGATGATTATTCATCCATTCAGGAAGCTATTGACGCAGCAAGTGAAGGAGACACAGTCTTTGTGAGGGATGGAACCTATTATGAAAGCATTAGGATTAGCAAATCGATAAATCTCATTGGCGAGAGCAGAGAAAATACGGTTGTCGATTGGGGAGCAGAAGGAAATGTTATCCATGTCTCCAGGAATTCGGTGAACATAACTGGATTCACTGTTATAGGAGGCATCAGTGTTCAGTGGGTTGGGGTTAAGCTAGCAAACGTGTCGAATTGCCACATATCCAACATCAATGTTTCCAGTGAGTTTTACGGCATCGTGCTATCCAACTCAACCAGCAATACGATAGAAGATAGCACCTGCGTACTTGATAACTACTACCACTCCTTAACACTCATGGACCATTCCAACAACAATACAGTTCGGGACAGCATATTCTCTGCTGATTTGGGAACTGCAATTTACATAGGCGGAGCTTCAAGAGACAACATGATAATCGACAACCTATGCACAAAAAGCCGTTTTGGAATATGGATGTCAAATGCCATGGACAACAAGATAGTGAACAACACCATCAACCTGAACCATCAATATGGCATTTTTGTGAGATCGAGCTACAGCAACACTATATATGGCAACTGCATCTCAAGCAGATGGACTGTTCATGGCATTCACTTTGACCCCTTATTCCCATCCGAGGGCAACGTAATTTACGGTAACTGCTTTGCCAACAGAAGGGGTCAAGCATATGCTAACGGCTCACTCAACGTCTGGGACAACAACCTCCCTTCGGGAGGCAACTTCTGGCGCAATTACAATGGCACGGATTTGGATAATGACGGCATAGGAGACAGTCCCTACATGATTGATGAGAACAATACAGACCATTATCCTTTGATGAAGCCGCTCTTCTGGTGGAACAATGCTGACGTTAACCATGACTTCAACGTAGACATATACGACATAGTGGATATCTCTGATGCCTACCTATCTACACCATCAGACCCTGATTGGAATGTTCACTGTGACGTAACTGAACCCTATGGAATCGTAGATATCTACGATGTGGTACTCATGTGTGCTAGCTACGGTGAAAAATACACTCCCTAAGTGCTGACTTGTTCGAGCAGATCAACAACTCTTAGTGCTCTGCCTCCTAGTTCTTGAAAACTCGGAGTCCAGTAGTGCCTGATGAACACATTAGCAGGTATCCTTCCCTGCAACACGTCTACTTCCTCTCTGATCAATCCATGCCTGACCATGAACGTAGCGAAGTGATTCCTCAGCTCCATCAGCCTGATAGGGATATGCTTTCTCTGCAACCTCTTCCTGATGGACTCATAGGTCACAGGTGAACGGTTCACTATCTCTTCTATAAGAGACTTAGGCACAAAGCTGATGAAAGCATTCTTCGTCTTTCGAAGGAATAGATCTCTAAACCTGAAGTGCTCCAAAGTCTGAAGCTCTTCGTTATAGTATTCCTTCAGCCTGTTCTTTTCCCAAAGTCTGATGATCAAGTTGAAGGCTTGGATAGCTTCACTCTTCCTCAGTCCCGTGACCAGGACAAATTTCAATAAAGTCTGCTCATTGGTTCTCAATATCTGAAGAGCTTCCCTATACCACTTCAGAACATCAGAGCCATTGTTGTTCATCATTCGTAGAAAAGAGCCTGTGCTATCAGTTGTTTTGCCCCATCTAATGCCATAGTCCTTCAGTCTCTGCTTGAACTCGGAATACGTGCCAGTAAACTTGGCATAAGCAACTAAGGACTTCAAGACATTGCTTCGTTTGTGCTTCTTGAAGGTGTCCAGCTCAACTGGATTCTCCAATAGATAAGAATACTTCTTGACGTAGCGAAGGATAGTCTCAGCATAGACTTTGCTATATTTAGATCTCACGAACCGTTCAAACTGATGAAAATCTGTACTTGGAGGCTTAGGGGGCCTGCGCCCTATCCGAACTAGGCTACCCGCCCACCTGTTCTCGTTAAAGAAGCTAGATGCTTTAAGATTTTGGTCAACCAAAACTTGACCACACTGGTCAATCTGGTCAACCTCACACCCATTCCGAACTTGCTTGCATGGGTGCTAGACCACAGGAAAGGTTGATGGAAGAAAGCTATACCTGCGTGCATGCCCGTATGCACCCCTCACGCTCCAAAGATTTAAGAAAAGATATCGAGAAAGAGTGTTCAGCTAAAGGGGGGAAATCATGTTGCTTATACCTGAATTCAAGTTGGGCTTATGGAATGCTTGGATTCTTCTAATGCCTTTCTTGGCATCCTTTATTGTTCTTGGTGTCCTTGATCGTCTTAGGGGGCAGAAGGGTCTTAGTAGACCAAGTACGCCGCTTAATGAAAAAGAGAAGAAACTCAACAGGATTGCACCTTTGATCATTTTGGCTTCCGTTATCTACAGTTTCTTCTTGCCGTTGAAGCTGGGCACAGCATGGTTCTACCTTGGGCTCCTTGTTTACTTGCTCGGTATGATTTTCAACTTCGTTGCAGCGACAACTCTTATGAATACTCCACTGGATAGACCAGCCACTGAAGGGCTCTATCGCATTTCAAGAAACCCTATCTACCTCGGCGCCTTCCTGGAATTCATTGGCATAGGAATAGCCTGTGCTTCTTGGCTGTTTCTGCTGTTGATAGCAATACTCATAACCCTGCAACACATTTCAGTAGCTTCCGAAGAACGCTGGTGTCTTGAGAAGTACGGAGATGCCTATCGAGAATATATGAATCGAACTCCAAAATGGATAGGAATCCCCAAGTCAGAGAAAAGAGAGTAGTATCTAACAAACACTTTGCTATTTGCTGATAGACCTGTGGCATGCATGGTTCTCATGCTGAGTATAGGTGCTAGACAAGCAGAAAAAGCTAATGGAAGACCTAGACCCAATTGATGCATGCATGACCGACATCCTTCAACGCTGATGCAGAGGAATCGTTAGGCATGTTGCATGCATGTACACATTCATATATATCTGGCTAGTATGATAATATTTTTGGGGATTGAGTGAATGCTGGAAATCCTTGCAGGGAGTTTCTTGATAGGTTCTGTGGGTGCATTGGTGATTGTGTGGTTGAGATGGATTGGAACTCTTCCGAGGTTCAGTAGCTCTGTGGAAATAGGCATCATCGAAGATGAATATAAAGAACTGAGTAAGTCTATGTCCACCAAGATAGGGGGAAAGAATGCGATAACTGATCCAGAGGTTCAGCATTCAAACAATCTAAGGGATGATATCTGGCGTCAGAGGACAAATAGTTTCATTGTCTCTGCACTTATGTACGTGGTTCTAGGGGGAGCCACTGCTGTACTATTTGTTGGAATAGAAACTAGTAGCCTAACTGGCCTAATTGACCCACTAGTCATAGGCAAACTAATTTCAACAGGAGCCCTCTGGTCAAGCTTTTACTCTTTCATAGACGTCAAAAAGACCGATGAAGCAATCGAAGCCATTAGAGAGAATCTAGATGCAGAGACCATGAAAAAAGTGGATAATCTTAAGAAACGCTTTGAAGACGAATTGAAGAAGAAGATAGATGAAGGAAACAACTCCATAACTAAGCTAGCAAACAAGTATAATGATCTTGTTGAAAAATATGAAAAACTGAAGAAAAGTGTTTCCTAGGAGGGAGGATTGTGGTAGAAGAGGAAGAAGAGGAAGAAGAGGAAGAAGAGACTAAAAAGATAGATGTTAAACAATATTTGATTGAAGAGGATTCACCTGAAGAAATAGAGCAAACAGAAGAAGAAATAGCTAAAACCATGCAGAAGAAGAGAAAAGCACGGCTCTAGCATACATGCTGAGTATGAGTGCTAGACTATAGAAAAGGTTGATGGAATAAAGCTCTACCTAGCAGAACTGGTCAACTAGTCAGCTTTGCACTCTGTCTTTTTCTGTGGCACTAAGACTGGTAAGACAATTGCAGTTGTGGTTGCTAGTCAACTGCTGGAGGGCGCCTTAAGTTGGGTTCTCTACTGCTGTGTAGCTGATTTGCACTTCGTCATCTAATGCCAAATGCTCCCACATGGCTCCATTCCAGCCTTCAAGAGCCAAGATTGCATATGTTGTTGTTATGTCAACTACCGTTATCTTCAGAGGGTGACCTGCTCCCATTGCACTACTATATACTATGCCAGATGCTGAGAGACCGACGTTTGAGGCATTTGTGAAGGTTATTGGGAACGTGATCTTGACGTAGTGGTCCACAGGAGTAGGCGGCGGCAAATATTCTCCACAGGTAAGCAGTTCAATACCTGCACAGTGTTTGGGCTGTGTAGTGCTTGTGCCTATTTCGATAGCAATGTAGAAAAGGTCCACATCTGCGCCTTTCAACAAGTCCTCACCATACCACACTTCTGCTGTGAAGTTAGCTGCAGTTTTCACAACGTTCTGTGCATCTACCACTGTTCCTGCTGGAATGTTTCCTGAGCCAGGGTCAAAGTCCGCTGCTAGTACTGTTTTCGTAAATAGATAATAGTCAACTGAGTTGAAAGGATTGTCGAAGTTTAGGGTAACTGCCCCTGAACCAGCACCAGTAGTTAGCCCATAGCAGTCCTTGATGTTCACTGCTGCTTCCGAACACCCACCTATCTGATTCACCAAATCGGTAACTGTAGCATTCAGTGCATCCATTCTAGCTTGGAGTTCCAGCAGCATTTCTGTCTTATTGATGGGCGTGCCCGTGGTGCCGTATCGTCCAGCAATATCCACAATGTCATAGATGTCTATGTCTCCATCGTCATCAAAATCGTACCAAGCATCATACAGAGTACTCGAAGTGCCCCCTACAAACATGAGCATGGTGACCAGCAAGACAACCAGTGTAATAGTTACTCGTTTCATACTGTTTTGTCACCTCCCTTC
>JGI24422J19971_10002106_pt1 | contig 12304 bp, 14 predicted proteins | sample DeeMarSWOR152_54_FD_19971 | JGI IMG/M metagenome (IMG submission 19971) | reverse complement strand
ATGCATCCAAAGCACCTATCACTTCCAGACCGTATGGTGCTACGATGCCGCTATCACATGGCGCCTTTCTCGGTGCAGGAACGCAAGTCCCCAGCGCCTTCAAGGAGAGAGATAGAGCTTTCAAAGGTAATCAGGGAATCTATTGAGCCTTCGCTGTTCGTGGAATATTACCCGCGGACGGGCGTAGACATTTTCATTGAAGTCTTACAGGCGGACGGCGGAACAAGAGGCGCAAGCATCACTGCGGCTTCCTTGGCTTTAGCAGACGCGGGCATTCCCATGCGCGATCTGGTGGTTGCGTGCGCAGCGGGCAAAGTCGACGATACAGTGGTTCTGGACCTGATGGATACCGAAGACAAAGTAGGCGTCGCTGATGTCCCTGTGGCTGTCATGCCCAACTTGAATGCGGTTACTCTGCTGCAGATGGATGGCATCCTCACGCCAGAAGAGTTCGAAAAAGCATTAAATTTGGCAATGGAAGGGTGCAAAAAGATTTACGATTTACAAAAGGAAGCGTTAAAAACTAGGTATATGACCGTCAAGCAAGAGGAGGAGGTTGAAGAGTAATGTCATCACTAATAACTCGCGTGAGACTGAAACAGATAGAGCAGCTAATGGATAAGGGAAAACGTCTCGATGGAAGGGGCTTAGGCGACTACAGAGAAATCAAAATTGAACAAGGAGTGATTGAAAAGGCAGAAGGCTCCGCTAGGGTGTTGCTAGGAAAAACCGAAGTTCTCGTTGGTGTAAAAGTTGAAACTGGCGAGCCGTTTCCTGACATGCCGAACAATGGAGTGTTAACAGTGAACGCGGAACTTGTGCCGCTGGCGTCGCCAAGTTTCGAGCCTGGACCCCCAGATGAGAATTCTATAGAGTTAGCCAGAATAGTTGACAGAGGCATACGAGAGTCTGAAGCTATAAACACCGAAAAATTGTGCATTGAACCTGGAAAGAAGGTGTTCGTCGTTTTCGTTGACATTTACGTGCTTAACCACGATGGAAATTTGATAGATGCTTCCGCTTTAGCTGCGGTGGCTGCCTTGCTTAACATGAAGATGCCTAACTACGAGGTCGAAGATGGAGAGGTAAAAATCAAGCAGGGATACACTCCGCTTCCGATGAAGGCTCACCCTATAACGGTGACTCTTGGGAAGATAAACAACAAGTTGATTGTTGACCCGTGGTTGGAAGAGGAGCAAGCAATGGATTCGAGGCTTTCAATGGCGATTAATGACGAAGGCAACATTTGCGCTATACAGAAGGGCGGTGCGGGCTATTTCACACCGCAACAGATTTTAGAAGCCTCAAAGATTGCACAGAAGAAAGTTGCGGAACTGCGGAAAAAAATGGATTGGTGAAGACGTTGGGAAGAAAAACCAAGAAAGTAGGTCCAGCACGTGGTTTAGGCACACGGTACGGCTCCACCGTTAGAAAACGATACGTAAAAGTGATCACGGAGCTGAAGAAACCTCACAGGTGCCCCCAATGCGGTTTCGTAAGGGTTAAACGTGAAAGCGTAGGCGTCTGGAAATGCAGAAAGTGCGGTTACACGTTTGCTGGTGGAGCATACACGCCAGTCACAAAACTCGGAGTCGTAGCCAAACGCGCAGCTAAAGGCACAGTCGCAGAGGAAACGGCGGCGCCTGTTGAGGCAGAAGAAGAAACCGCATAAGCCCCCCTTCTAGTTCCCTTTTCACCATTAGGCTATAACGCATTTTAAAAGGCAAAAAGTCCTCATTCAATACTGGTAGGCGTGAAAATGAAGGCTAAGGCAACAGTGCGTTTGCAGTTATCCTCCGAAAAACAGTTGACCACACTTCTTGATGCTTTAACTCCAGAGGCTGAAAAGCCAGTTGGCATGCGAGCTAAGGCGGCTTTGGAGAGGGAAGGCAACATTTTGGTTCTGAAGGCGGAAGCGAAAGACACGGTTGCTCTGCGTGCCGCGTTGAACGCTTACCTGAGGTGGATAGGCTCAGCAGTGAAAGTGCTGGAAGTTGTTGAACACACTTTATAACTTGTACGCTCGTGCTCTTCAGAGACTACCCGTTTCGTTTGTAAATAGGCTGAATCTTTTTCTTCACGCTATTGGTTGTGGAAAGCGCCATTACGGATAGATCCCTCTATGGTTTCTGCAATGAATCACTATTAGGCTCCAAATATGTCCTGTTTGTCAAGAAATCTTGACTAAGGTTTAGTCAAGAAACCCTGACAAAAACCCTTTTACAGCAGAAACAGCCCAGCATAAAGCAGGGATAAGAATGAGAAAGAGTGTCGCCCTCTTGCTTGTTCTTGCATTTCTAAGTGCATCATGCATAAGTGCGGCTGAGCCCGCCGAATCCTCTGTTGATGCAACTGATGACTCTTGGGTGTCGAAAGCTCCGCTGCCTCAAGGAAAGAGCGACTTCGGACTTGTGGTTGTGAACGGGAAAATCTACGCCATTGGGGGTCAAATCCGAAACTACGTGTCGAGTTGGACAAAAGGATTTTCGGGCATCAGAGAAACTATAAATTCACATTACGAGTACAATCCAGCGGCGGACAAGTGGATTAGCAGACCGACAATGCCGACGCCAAGACATAGTTTCGCCACAGTGGTTTACGAGGACAACATCTATTGCATAGGTGGGGTCAAAAACATTGTGAGTTATGGCCCTACAGTAACGGCCACTACCGCAGCAGTTGAAGCATTCAACCTTTCAACCAACAAGTGGGAAAACAAAACGTCCATGCCCACACGAAGAGACTACTTTGCCACAATGGTGTACGAGGACGACATCTACTGCGTAAGCGAAGGAAAAAATGAAGTCTATAACATAGCTACCGACACTTGGCAAACCAAGGCACCCATGCCTTTCAATGAAAGTTGGACAACGGCAAACGTTGTAAACAGCAAGCTCTACTTGACTTTCGATTCGCTAATGTATGTTTACGATCCAGCCACTGACTCTTGGACCACTAAGGCGACTATACAGACTGAAAACTACGGAACCGTTTCAGCAGTCATTGATGACAAGATTTATGTTATAAGTGCAAATCTGACCCAAATATATGACACTGAAACTAACACGGTGAGTTTAGGAGCGCCTCCACCTCCTAACTTTAGCGGTGGCATAGCCCTTACAACGACTGGCGAGATGGCACCTAAACGAATCTACATCTTAAATGTGCGCACTACACTTCTCCCGACCGACGTCACACTTCAAGTTTACGATCCTGAAGCTGACAGCTGGACAATCGGCGCAAAAATGCCCACAGCCCGCAGTAACGTTGGTTTTGCCGTAGTGAACGACAAGATATACGCGATTGGAGGCAATACCGCCAGTTTTTCCCCTGCTGTTTTTCCTGGTTATCCAGATGTTACTATTAGGCAATATGCGACAAACGAAGAATACACGCCCTTCGAGTACGGTACAGTTCCGCCCAAGATTTCCGTTATTTCGCCTGAAAACCAAAACTACAATGTGAGCAGCGTGTCTTTAGCTTTTACGCTGGATAGGCCAGTTGTTTGGATGGGTTACAGTCTTGACGGGCAGGAAACCGTAACCATCACTGGCAACACTACTCTGTCAGCATTATCAAACGGTTTGCATAACGTAACGGTTTACGCGAAGGACTCGTTTGAAAACATGGGAATCTCCGAAACAATCTATTTCAGCGTAGAAGTTCCTTTCCCAACAACGCTTGTTATAGCTTCTATTGTTTCAGTGGCTGTAATCGGCGTGGGTCTGCTGGTCTACTTCAAGAAACGCAAGCGTTAAGCTCAAAAGTTTATCACGTTTCTCTCCGTCTTTCTAACAACACTATTATTTTAGCAGAGCTTTTGTTACTGTGCGGAGCGTTTTTTCCGCGGTGGAAACGCAGAAAAGTAAATCGTCAATCGTGGCTATGAAAGTGGCAAGTTTTCCCTCGGTTTTTACCTCTGTGATTACGTGGCTGCCTTTCCTAATCGTTTTGATGAATAAGCCGGCTGGCGTCTTGAAGTTGTCGGGGGAAACTGCTTTGGCAATGGCATCGGCGGTTTTCGCGTCGCCGTACTCAAGCGTTATCGTTGCTTCCAACGTCTTCGCCTTTTAACTGTTTTCCCACTAAATCGTTGACGGTGCTTATGAAGTTTTCAGTTTGGTCTATGGGCACCTGAGCGCCTGCGGCTACGTTGTGTCCTCCGCCCTTTCCGCCGTATTTCTCTGACGCGACGCGCATAACGTCGCCGAGGTTGACGCCTTTGCTGAGTGCCATGTTTGTTGTTCTAGCTGAAAACTTGGCCGCGTTTTCTTCTTCAATGTTCGAGAAGGCTATGAGGGGTTTTTCAGGATTCGTAAGACCCGTGGACAAGATGGATGAGATTGTTCCGATAATCTTTTCGTTTATGAAAGTCTCACCGTAAACAACGTATATGTTTTCGAGTTCTTTCATTCTTTCGGGTTTTTCCGCTACCCAGCCGAGGTACGTGCTGATGGTTTTCCTGTAGTCCTCCAAAACCCTGTTAGCCTCTTCAAGCGCTGCGCCTCTGTCGCCCATGCAAATGGCTATGCCGAGGCTGGGTCGGTCCATGCGCCCTGTGGAGTTCAGCACCAAGGCGAATTCGCGGGCGTCTCTAAGTGGCGTCCAAGCCTCTTCGTTTGTTAAAACGTAAACGTTGCCTATTAGATTCGCCACTTCAGCGTGCAATCCTTTCGAGATCAAGTAGTCGGCAAGAGCTGAGGACAGCCGTTTCTTTTCATCTTCCGTTAGGTCTCTGAGTGCCCGCCACTTCTCGCCTTCTTTAGGTTTAATGTCCAAATTAGCCAGAAAAGCCAAGCTTTTGTCTTCCTCTCCGCTTAAGCCTGGAATGAACGGGCTAGTCGTGGCGGCAAGAGCCCTATGGATCGCGCGTGTCTCTCTGCCGAAGAAAGTTAAGTCCTTCTCCACCGTAACAAGCTTCGCGCCTACAGCATCGTCAACTATTAACTCGTTCAAACCGCCAAGTTTTCTCTGTTCATTCTTGTCCTGCAAGTCTCCAAGAGCGCCGACAAGCGCTATGGGCGCCAAATCAGCGTTCTCCGTGCTGACTGCTTTAGCCACGAAGTAGGCAACGCCGGAACCGCTGACGTCGGTGGCGCCGTCTATGCCGTGCAAATGCGGATTCACTTGAACGAAATTCTCGTTATCCACGTCTCCAGTTATTTGGTGATGATCCAGAATTAGCACTTTGAAATCTGGAACTTTCTCGTCCAGCAGATCGAGGTAGCCGCTTCCAAAATCCGTTAGAATCACCAGCTGCGGCTTGTCTGAGATAATTTCGCCTATGATTTTCTCGTCAATCCACTGCGTTACCCTTAGTCTGAACTTCGCGTCAAGCCTGAACAAGGCTTTTCCGATTATCGCTGCTGCGGCAACGCCGTCCGCGTCTAAGTGCGAGAAAACATGGATGAAGCCGTCTTTCCCCACGGTTTCCACAATAGCCTTTGCTACTTGGGCGGCTGACGCTAAAAAACTTTCAACTGGTGTTTGCTCTGTAGCCATGACAATCATCCTTGCCTAAAGGTGAATTTAAGATTTAAAGCTGGTGTTACCTTCTTGCGCAAGTTATCTGTAAAATAATTTTTGAAAAGGCAGTTTAAGATATGACTGCTATTTTAGCCTCGTATTTCCATTTCGGTGGCAAAACGCCTTTTCGCTTGTAATATCTGGAAAGCTTGTAGATTCTCGCTTCGATAACTTGCATGGCGCGTTTGTTGTGGAGGTCTTTCTTGTTTTTCTCCATGTGAATCGCTAGGCGCTTTGCCTTCTTGATCAAGTTAGCTAGGTCTTCTGGCATTGACGGCGCTAATCCCGCGTCCTGAAGTATATTGCTTATGCTTTTCCCGGTTATGGGTTTCACCAAGGGAATTGCGTACTGATCGCGGAGGATCGTGCCTATTTTGCTGGGTGAGTGGCCGTCTTTCGCTAGTTTGATGATGAAGGCTTCTACTTCTTCCGGCTGGTACCTGCACCAGCTTGGAGGTCGCCTGCTGACGGGCCTTATTGAATGGGATTTTCCTTTTTCCTGTTTCGGCATCTCTACACCTATACTCTGCCTATGACCCACGGAACACGAATATTTAAAATTTCTTATGTTCAGAAAAATAAACCGCTATTTCTCCTACATTGGTTGCAACTAAAAGCGCTGTCGTAGTGGATCCGATAGAGCCAATACCCATTCGGTTCTCTGCTAAGGATGGCGTCCAATAAATAACGTACCTTCTGTTCTTTATGTCGCTTAAATGGAGGTTTTTCACTCGTTCTTCATGGATCAGAAGGCGCACCAATTTTTCTGTAGGCAACCTAGTGTTTAAGGGGACTTAAGCCCAGTTTTCTCGATTACATCAAGTTTGACTAGTACTAGATGCTTGTTCATTGTTAAGGAAGACCATTCTGCCTCCTTTGAAAAACCATGTGCCACGAGAAAGTTACTTGATAGCCGTTTCTGCTTGCCAGTAGCGACCATTTTTTCTATAGCTCTAGCTTTTTCCTGAGGTTCTGTTACGAGTTTCAACTTACCTGTTAATACTACAAAACTGTATTCGCTTAAGTCCTGCGTATACTTTTCAATTTCAACACAAACAGAGTTTCCTTCTTTGAGGAGGCCAATTTTTCTGCCATAATCTGTGAAATGGAAATAGAGTTGACCATCAATTGAGACATACTGGAAAGGTGCAACGTATGGAGCATTCTCACCGCTAAAAGCGATACGACAAAGAAATTGCTCGTTTATCAGCTTGTCTATTTCTGGTTTATCCATTTTGGGCAACTTTACAGGTCTCAAGCCATCACACCCGTTAATAACTCAATTTTTGTCACCAAGATCTATATCTAATTCACTATTTGGGCATGTCGGCTAATTTGCGAGGGCGATATAAAACTTGAAGCAAGATCGGCTTACCGTCTTCACCTATAAACAAAAAGCGCACTTTGAATCCTTCCTAGTAAATGCTAATCCTCTTCTCAAATGGCAGAATCTTGGGACGTCAGTGGTTTTATATACTCAAAAGAAGAAATAAACTCTTGGAGGATGTGAATGGCAGCCACAAATTCTGCCCTTTTGAAATCATTAAACATCGCGGCTTTTTTGTTCACGGTTCTGGTTAACGGCTTAGCTGGTAGTACCACAATTCTTGGCGGTAAGAACACGGCTCAGATTTCTGATGCTAATCCGACTCTCATAACTCCTGCAGGTTACGTGTTCTCCATCTGGGGAGTTATCTACATCTTGCTGGGGGTTTTTGTGGTCTTTCAAGCATTACCAAGTGAGAAAGGAAAAGACTATCAGAAGAGAATTGGCTTGCTGTTTGTTCTGAGCAGCTTAGTGAACATTGCTTGGCTTTTCCTTTGGCAGTTTGAGCAGCTTAGTTTGTCTGTTGTTCTTATGTTCCTGCTGCTGGCAACTTTGATTTCGCTTTACCTGCGCCTTAACATCGGGAAGTCTGCAGCTCCACTGCGCGAAAAACTGGCTGTTCATGTGCCATTCAGTGTTTATCTAGGTTGGATTACCATTGCCTCTATTGCTAACGTGGCTGTCACATTGGTTTCAGTGAACTGGGACGGTTTTGGAATAAGCCCAGAAACATGGGCTGCTCTAATCATAATCATCGCTCTATTGATCACGCTGCTCGTTATAGCCACAAGAAAAGACGTAGCATATGGACTGGTAATCATCTGGGCGCTAGTAGGTATCGCGGTGCAGCAAAGCGAAAATCAAAACATCGTTATGATAACGGAGATAAGTGCTATTATCGTAGCGATAGCGTTGGCTGCCGTTATCCTCCTTGCCAGCCTCAAGCGCCGATGAATTAACCTGAAGGAGCTTGAGAATAGCTGGACACCAGCCAAATCTACATTATTCCAAGTTTCGCAGCGAAAACAATCTTGTCTTGGCTTGTATTCATCGGGATATTTGCACAGTTCTAGCAAACGCCTTGAAACTGCACACTAAAACGCTCACCAGCAGCCTAAAAAACTTGCAAGATAGGAAGATTGTGAAAGCTGTTTCTTACCATCCCGTCGAGTTTTCGGCAGTACCTTTTGAAAAGGCTATAGATCTCCTAATAGAAGTAAAAAAAAGGAACAGACACAAAGCCTCCAGAAAAGGAAGATGAAACTTCTTTCCAGTTGGCAAAACATGACAAAGAAGAATCAAGCTGACAATTGAACAATCATTTTTTTGTTATGACTATGTAGGCCGTTATGGCATTAATAGATTCGAGAAACTTGGAAAATACAAATAGAGAATAGGGCTATCTTCTGTGTGTTTTTTTAAGCGACTTCTACTCAGTTCACCGTAACATTTTTAAGTAAATCTTTACTATATTTTGGTAAATATTAGCGAGGGAAACTGGGTATGGGACTACTCTCTAGTCATGAATCAATTGTTTGGCAGGAATTTCAAATGGGAAAAAACACAAGCTCAATAGCAGAAGAACACAAAGCAGAATCATGGAGCCCCGCATACGTATCGAGAGTCCTCAACAGAGCCCGAAAAAAAATCGCGAAAACACTCAAAGAACACGCAAACAGCCACCGCCTCGACATTGAAACCCTCCTAGACTACAAAGGTCTCCTAATCGGTTTCGACTACCAGACAAGCGCCCAAGTATACATAATCTACACCGAGAAACTTGGAACAATCGTCTGGTACAAACATGACTCTTACGCGGGGAAACTCTGTCCAGAATGCCCCAAAGAAGAAGAGTGCAGAGACACACTAGACACCATAATCCACGAGCATAACATCCAGTTGAGAGTTGACGAAAAACAACTGTATATGACAGAACAGTCCATCGCGATTTTCAACAAACTCGCTGCAAAGGAAACGCCGCGATACAAGAGACAGGGAGGTGATTAGTCTTGGGAAAAAATGTTGAAGAAAAAATCATCAGACCCCCAGTTAAACAAATTACTAGCGGAAAAATATTCAAGCCTTCACAAGCATTTCTGCACAAGCTACTGTTTAAGAGTGTATTCGCGTTCGCATTGATCTGGCTTATGATAATTCTTTCCTTTGTTGGCTTTTGCTTCTTACTCCCTGCAGATAATCCAGTCAAATACCCAAGCGCAACTCAACTGATCAACACTTGGTTCGTGCCAGTGGCTCTATGGACATTAATAATCAACTTGGTATGGCTTGTGCCCGCTCTAATTGCCATACCTCCCTATTTCAGGAGTATAGAATATTCGGTGAAAGCGGAATCCGGAGAGACAATGCCGGAGATATACTCGAAAAGGGGCATAATAACCATAACTCGCAAGCATTTGCCATTCAGAACAATAACAAACATATCCAGCAGGGCGGGTCCATTCGACAGACTGTTCAAAATAGGTTCAGTTCACATAGAAACAGCAGGTTATTCTGGTGCCAACAAGTCTGGTCCAGAAGAAAAACTAAGCGGTATAGTGTTCTACGAAGAAGTCCGCGATTTCATCCTAAGAGAGTTGAGGAAGTTCAAGGAACCTTATGTGATCGGAACCGAGGTAGTTTATCCAACTGAAGAACCTGTACCGAAAATGGAAGGCCTCGACGACGAGATACTGATTACTCTCCGTGAAATACGCGACATACTAAGAAACAGAAGAAAAGACAAACCTTCTTGATCTAACTTTTTTCGTTTTACTCTTTTTTCTTCTTCTCTATTTCTCTTTTATGATGATTATATTAACTATTATGGGATTAATTGACTTTGAGAAGCTTAATATGGTATAGAACAATTTTCATGGTTTTAAAAGCAGCTTCTGCCTTATTGTCTTTTGGTGATAGACACGGAAAAACATAAAGTCCGTGTCTCTGGGTTAAACTACTTAAAAATACTGGATTTATTGGTTTGCTCCTTTTCACTAGTAACCCACTTTTGAAGAAAATCCTTTCAGAGTTAAACGCCTAACTTTTTTGATTATTGCAACTTTTTGTACCATTCAGCAAACTTGCGTACAGCATTTGCGCGGTGCGAAAAACCGTTCTTCTCTTCAATGGTCATTTCCGCAAAAGTCTTTGTGCTTCCTGAGGGCTGAAAGATGGGGTCAAAACCAAAACCTGATTTGTCGTTTCCCCTCCTCTCTTCATTTGTTATTTTTCCAGTGGCTTCGCCCTCAAAGCACACAGGCGCACCTCGGTAGCTATCACAGTACGCTATTGCTGACTGAAACTTTGCTTTCCTGTCTTCAACGTTTTCCATAAGCTTCAGCAAGCCCTTATTGCCTATAGTCTTATAGGCAGAAGCAGCGTACGGACCTGGAAAACCGTTCAGCGCGTCTATGAATAGTCCAGCGTCTTCCACGATAACGGGCAAGCGGCACCGCCTAAACGCGTCCTGGGCGCTTGTTTGCGCTATTTCTCTGAGGTTGGCGCTTTGGATTTCAACGGCTTTTACTCTGAGCATGCCCACAGTCATCTTGTACTCAGCTAATACTCGGCGGGCTTCGTTGAACTTGTGAATGTTGTTCGTGGCGAAAAAAACAACCCTACCCTTCAACTTGAACGCCACGCTATGCTTCCTCCCTTCTTTCTGCCACATACCGACCTCGCCTTTCTATCTCCACGATCTTCTCTAAAACTTTTCCCGCCTCTTCTGCGCCCAAAACCGCAGAGTAACCCTTCAGCACGGCTTCGAAACATTCTTCCGCAAACTGGTAATGCGTACTCTGCAACGCGCGTTTCATCAAGTGCAAATCCACTCCTCTGGCTTCAAGCTCAGTGTTTTTCTCACCTAATCCAAAATCAACCAAAAAAATCTTGTCTTCAACGCCCAAAATCATGTTTGACGTCGTCAGGTCACCGTGAATCACCCCATGCCCGTGAAGTTTCCCTATCAACTTGCCTATCTTAACGCATAATTCTTGTCTTTCCTTCTTCGAGATGCTGTCCAATAGTTGCTTCACCTGTTTTCCCTCAACAAACTCCATCGTTATCGCAGCGTTCTTCAAGTCTACAAGAAAAATCGTTGGAGTTGGCACTCCTGCTTTTTTAGCTTCATGCATCAACTGCGGCTCATGCACTGTTCTGTAGCCTCGGATTTTCTCATCCAGTTCTGCGGGCCGATATTTTTTCGGCAACCGAGCCTTAATAACCACCCTCTTCTCATGCCAATCTGCAAGGTAGAGGCTTGCTTCCGCTCCCTTCTTGATTAGTTTCCGCGAATCTACTTCATCCATGGAACATCAACCTTTTCTAAGCGCCATCGTAACTTGACAAAGCTCTCTTCAACAGGCGTAACTGCGCCGTGCGTGTAGGCTAACACGCCAGTCCAAGCGATCATGGCGCCGTTATCCGTTGCAAACTCACGCGGCACCACATTAAACTTCGCGTCATGCTCTTCCGCAATTGCGCTAAGCATCGACTGCAACCTCCTATTAGCAGCCACACCTCCCGTTAGCAGAACCTCTTTCTTCTCAGTGTGCGCCAACGCTCTTTCAGTGACCTCCGTAACCATTGAAAACGCGTTTTCCTGAAGACTATAACACAAATCTTCCAGTTTGCACTCTCCTTTACGGAGCAAGGTAGTCGCAGCAGTGAGCAAGCCACTCAGAGATATGTCCATACCCTTCACAACGTACGGTAGCGAAATCAGCTTCTCGCCATTAGCGGCTAAATGTTCTAAAGCGGCTCCAAGTGGCATGCCTTTCCTGTGCTTGAGACCTGCTTCTCTCGCAAAAACGTCCAAGCAGTTACCAAGCGCTATGTCCAAGGTTTCCCCGAAAACCCTATATCGTCCAGAATCGAAAGCGGAGACTAGCGTGTTGCCGCCCGAAACATAAAGCGTCACCGGGTCTTGTGCTCCCGTCTCGAGTTTCCCTATTTCAATGTGGGCTACTGAATGGTTAACTCCCACAAGCGGAACATCAAGATACGCTGCCAATGCTCGGGCTACGGTTGCTCCAGTGCGAAGGCACGGTCCCAACCCTGGACCTTGAGAAAAGGCGATTATGCTCAATTCTCTGGGCTTTATTCCTGCTTTTGCAAGGGCCTCGTTTAGAACTTTGTCTGCTACTTCCGCGTGGTGTCTCGCGGCTTCTCTTGGATGTATTCCTCCCTCTTCTGGTATGTAACCGCTCGACGCGTTGGCTAATATTTCGCCGTTGAAAGTTGATATTCCAACGCCGAAGTCATCCGCCGTTGATTCTACGCCTAAACAGCACGCTTCATCTGGTCCCTTCATCTCTGTAATCCTTCATGCAGTTTTCCCTTTTTTGGGATACATATTTTTATCTGGAACCAACGCATATATTTAAGTGATCTTTGGAACTGATACAATGCCGAAACGTAATGATCTGGAACAGAAAGCCCTTCATTTCGTGG
>JGI24422J19971_10002105_pt1 | contig 12309 bp, 10 predicted proteins | sample DeeMarSWOR152_54_FD_19971 | JGI IMG/M metagenome (IMG submission 19971) | reverse complement strand
TCGCCTCTTCTGCTTACATCCTCGATCTCAGCTTCATACTCCTTGTCAAGTTCAACTGGTTTCTTCACGTTGAATCCAGGTCCACTGCTTCTAAATCCGTACGACATCTTATCACCTCGTTCGATCTGTCAGCCAGAATTGCCCCAAAAAAAGTCAAAACGCCAATAACCGTTCTACCTTCTTAAAGAAGCATCCTAACTGCTTAACCCTCATTACACCAGACCGCTTTATTAACCTTTGTGCACGCATCCATCAGGAAACAAAGCAAAGGACGGTGTAAGAGTATAGCCGAAAAACGTGTTGGGACATTTCGAAGGGGTTGTTGCTAGTGCGTGATGAAATATCGTTTGTCTTCTGTCTTCTTTATTATGTCAAGGAAAGCGCCAGCGAAATAATCTAACCATTGTTGCTCTTGCATATCTAAGTCAGCCTCGTCAATTGTCACGGCTTTCTCTCGCGAAGTGCCTCCCGCTTTCTCGATTTTGGAAATAATCTGGTAACGCATTTTGAATTGAACCCCAGAAAGAGCCAATTCATGAACCCCCTTCATTATATTGAACCGAATCTCTTAGTTGAGAATAATAACCAACTCTAAGCGAGTTCCCCCTCTTCACTCTTTTGACCGGTGATCGCAATAACCCGGTCAACTGCTTATCTGCCAATTTCATTTTTCACCTCACGTTTTTGATAAAATTTTCAAGATAAACGACAAAATGCAGTAAGAACCCTTTGTCAGTTTCGTCTATGAGAATTCTATCCACTATTATAATGTACTCGGCGACTTATTAACATATGTGCGCAATCAAGCCAAATCAATGCGTCAATAACGTCTTAGTCCAATAATTTAGTGTGAAGTATTGGTGTGATCGGTCAGGTTTTTCTTAGTGCTTTTTCGACTTCTTCTCGTATTATGAAGCCTCCAATGTGAAGTATCGGCTCTTTTATTTCCGGGTCTACTGCCATTGTTGCAGTGCATGGATAGCTGTGGTGGGCTTTCGCANCCGCATTGTAAAGGACTCCTCTTCTCGTTCTGACCCCAAATAGTTTCTTCGCCACATACCACGTAGAGCCACATGGAGCGCTTCGCCTGACGACAGCAGAGTCTATAACCTCATACTTGCCCCTTCTCACAGTAGAAATCTCTAGATAAGGCATTCCAACTTTCAGTTCGGTCACAAACCTCGAGATTAATGGTTTGTCTTTCTGTTGGCTCTAGTGAGCAAAACGGTTTTGGAAAAGCATTTTCCAATCCTAATTCCTGACATGTCTCCTCCACTTGTTTTCTCAGACCTGATGGGACTTCAAGGAAATCTTCTATTGGCACAATTAGCCCTTTCACCCCAACCTTTTCCAGACGACTTGGCGATTCCAATAAGAGGTCTTTGTGTAATCCAGATGCCACGCAAATATCAGCTTTCGGAATCTTCTTCGGCATGTATTTTTCTGGTACGTCAACAAAGGCTGGCAGTTCGGACGGGTCCGGCAGTTGAATCGCCGCTCGAATGCAACCAACATGACTGTACACGTTATATTTGCAGAAGTCGCAGTAGAGACCACATGACTTGCAGAAACTCGGGTCGTTTATCAAGTTCCTTATCACTCGCTCCGCATAATCCCCGCTGTAAACAAAGGTCAACGTTAACATTTCTTCACCACTGGCACGCTTCAGGTCCCAACACCGAAGAACCCTAATCAATGACTCCTATAAAAATGTGGAAAACAGAGACAACTTCAATCGATTCTTTACGTTTCCAGCTTACATCGTTCAAGATAACTTTCCGGTTCCGGAAAAATGTCTTGAATTCTTTCAACACGCTTTCCAGCGTTAATTCTATGTTGAAGGATCATGATGTCCGTGGATTACTGAAACTTTCAACTTCACCTGTTGACCTTTCCCTTACAATCCTCATGCAATCATCTACTATACAGCTCAAGACGCAAGCCCAGCAGTAGACGCAAAGCTCCGGAGTTATCCCAACCTCTCCAGCCCTCCAAAACAAAGCGTTCGTGGGACAAGCCTTAATGCAAAGCTTGCACTCTACTCCCTGACAAGTTCGTTTGTCAATGGAAATGCTTCCGTCCACAAAAAACTCTTTTATGCCTAAAGGTGTGAGAAGCTCCTGTCTCTTCGTTTTCTTCTCTCTTTCTGTCGTTTCCTCTAACAGCTGAAAAATGTCGAGACTCGATGACTTCTCACTTTTTTTAGACATTTACGTTCATCTTTTAATAGATACTGAACCGAAGGAGATAATAAATAAGTGCGAATTGCAACTGCTAATTCCGGATATACACAGAGACGCTGTCTTCTAGGCCATTCCACTCATCTCAATAATCTTTGGCACAATCCATTCGAAACCAATAGCCATCACGTGAATCCCAGCAGCACTAGTCGTCTTGCGAATCTCGCGAAGCAGTTCTCCAAAGATTTCAACGTTCTCCTCCCGAAACGCTTCCTTACTCTTCTCTCTTGCTCTAAGTAGACGCTGCTCCACATCTTTCGGCACCTTAATCCCCGGTACAAACTTGATCATCCAATTCATCATGGCCTGCGATTTAAAAGGAGCAATACCAATCAAGACAGGCGTTTTCAGATACTCAACAGCCTCCAAAAACTGTTTAGCTTGCTCCACACTGTAAACACACTGAGTTTGAATAAAGTCAACCCCAAGCTTCACTTTTCTCTCGATCTTTAGAATCTCAGGCTCTAAAGGATCAGCATTCGGCGCAGCCGCAATGCCAATATTGAACTTTGGCGGATCTTCGATTTTGTTTCCCTTCAAATCTACACCTTCATCTATGACCTTACGCATCATATACGTAAAAGTCGCAGAGTCCAGATCAAAAACGGGTCTAGACTCAGGAGTATCTCCAACAGTAGTGTGATCACCAGTCAAAACCAAAATGTTCTTAATCCCTAAAGCCCCAGCCGCCAAAACATCAGACAACAAAGCCAGACGATTCCTGTCACGAGCAGTCATTTGATAAACAGCTTCCAATCCAACCTCTTTCTGAATCATATAAGACGGGACAAGAGCATTCATATAACCAAAAGCCGTAGGATTGTCAGTGACGTTAGCAGCCACAACATGACCCTTCAAGATCTTAGCTCCTTCAAGAACCTCGTGGAGATTTGTCGTCTTTACTGGCTCAAGCTCCCCAGTAAATACAAACTGTCCATCAGCAATCTGCTTCATCAACTCACTATATGCCTCTCTCTTAAACGCCGGAGCAACAACCTCTCCTTTGGCTTCTTCCGTCTTTGCCTCCGCTATTGCAGTTGTTGTTTCACCGGGCAGCTCTCGTGGATGCTCTGAAATCCTATAGTCTCTGGGAATCCTGAATTTCTTGAACAAGTCAAGTTTGTTCCTTTCTTTCAAGCGGTTGTAGATGAGAACCCAAGCACAATCTTTTTTCCATCCGCCAACCTCACACTTCCCGCTTGCCTGTCCTCCACAAGGCCCATTAAGGAGACTTTTGGCACATCTGGTTATTGGGCATATGCCGCCCGTTTCGAACAAAAGACAGTCTCCACACGCCCGACACATCTCATAAAACTTACCCTCTTTCGTGTCATGCATTCCAATGAACATTGTATCATTCGCTGGAATAATCACCTTACTCGGGAACAAGTCTGCGAGGGTCTGAACCCCAACTCCGCATGCTAAACTGACCACGGCATCATAATCCCCGATCACCGGATGCAATGAGGACGAGGCTATTTCCCTATCGCATTGGCGCAGAATCGAAATAGCCTTAGTTTTGGAGCCGTTTGCACCCACAAGCTTTCTATGCATTCCCAGCAAGGTCTTCAAAATCTCAGCCTGTTTCTCGCCACCAGCCTGTACAATGGCGGCGCATCCATCGCAACCAACAATCAGCAGATTCTCAAAGCTTCCGGTCATCTCGAAAATNTTTTCCAACGGTTTCTGCTGAACTATAATCACGTTAAAGACCCTCCTCAAAGAAGCCCATATGAGAATGAATCATGGATATAAAAATTCCCATAGAAAATGTTAAAAGCTTCATGGTTTCACCTCAACCAATTTTCTTAGAGGATTAGGCCCCAGCTTCTCAAGCTGCTCCGTGAAATCCTGTATGATCTCAGCGATCTTTTTCCCTTCACCCGCAGAAGCCCATTCAATCCTGAGCCTTTCAGGTTCGATACCAACCTCCTTGAGCCATTCCTTCATTTGTTTCACACGTTTTTCAGCTTTGATATTTCCAGAAATGTAGTGGCAGTCACCTATATGGCAACCTCCTATGAGGATACCATCTACTCCCAACAGAAATGCTTGAAGTATATGCCTTTGGTCGATTCTACCTGTGCACATGACCCGTATGATTCTCACAGACGGCGGATATTGAAACCGACTTACACCAGCCATGTCGGCTCCAGCATAAGAACACCAATTGCAGAAAAACGCCAGTGCTTTCGGCTTCCCCTCGCGCGGCGGTGTTTCTAGAGCGGCTTTTATCATCACTGAAAGCTGGTCGTCTGTGAAGTGATGCATAGTTATGGCTGAAGCTGGACACTCAACGGCGCATACACCACAACCTTTGCAGAGAAAAGGGTTGACCTCAGCGACTTTCTTGACTTTTATGGCTCCATATTCACATGCAGCCTCGCAGTTAGCACAAGCGATGCACCTGTCAGAATCCACATCAGCAACTATAGGCTCATTGACAACCTTTCCTTTCATCAACGGGATTAAAGCTCGAGAGGCCGATCCTAAGGCCTGATAAACGGTTTCAGAAAAGTCTTGTGGACTGTGACATGTTCCGCAAAGATGTATTCCGTCAGTAGCGAAGTCTAAAGGTCTAAGTTTTGGATGAGCCTCCAAGAAGAAGCCCTGCGTCGTTCGAGAAACTTTCAAGGTCGAAGATAGCTCCTGAAAATCTTCGGCTGGAACCATGGGCGTCGCTAAAACCACTCTGTTTGCCGGAATCGTCATTTCAGCGCCAGCCACTATGTCTCTAACCTTGACCACTAGGCGATTCTCTACCAGACTGACTTCTGGTCGATGCTCTTCCTCAAACCGTATGAAGGTTATCCCCTTCTCTCTTGCTTCGCGATAAGGAATTTCATCTTTCCACGAGACCACTACGTCTCGATAAAGAATGTAAACCTCTGATCTTGGATTTGTCTCCTTGACTTTTAAGGCTGAATCGATGGCCCCGGAGCAACAGACAGCCGAACAATACGTGCGCCCCTCCTTTTCTCGGGCTCCAGCACACAGAATTACAACAATGTTCTCGCCGTCGACCAGTTTCTCATCTGCAATCATTCGCCGAAACTCTGGCACAGTGAACACGCCATCGTATTGGCCATAGCCATAAAGTCCCTCAGGCTTCAAGTCTTCTGCGTCTGCCGCCACGATAATAGTGCCGACTTTCACGTTTTTTCGTCCTTCACCCTGAAGTAAGGTGACGCCGAAGTTTCCTATGGAGCCCCTAACCTCTTTCAAATCGGTTGAAAGAAACACCTCAACATTCTCGTGCTTTTCGACCTGTCTAACCAAGGAAGCAACCAGACTGCTCACATCGATATCGTCCAAGGGTACAAAAGCTCGATCAACGTTTCCCCCTAGTTTTTCCCTGCTCTCCACAAGATACGTTTTAAAACCTTTATCTGCGATGGCTTTTGCGGTTATTAACCCTGCGATTCCTCCGCCTATAACCATGGCGGCTTCAGACACGTCCGTCTCAAACCGGTTAAGAGGGCTTAAGAGTCTCGCCTTTGCCACAGCCATTTTGACAAGATCCATGGCTTTTTGTGTAGCTTCTTCTGGTTCTTGCGAGTGCACCCAAGAGTCGTGTTCTCGTATATTGACCATCTCAAAGAGGTACGGGTTTAAGCCAGCTTCTTCACATGTGGCTCTGAAAAGTAGCTCATGCGTTCTTGGTGTGCAGGATGCAACTATGACGCGGTTAAGGTTATGCTCTTCTATGGCTTCCTTAATCTTGGCAGCAGCATCTTTGGAACAGGCGAAAAGAAACTCCTCAACATGAACAATCCCCTTCAAGTTTCTGGCAAACTCTACGACTTTTGGGACATTCACAACAGATCCAATGTTTATTCCACAATGACAAACAAAAACTCCTATTCTTGGTTCCCTAGCAATGACGCGCTCCTTTACCTTAACACCCTTAAATTCGCCCTTCAGAAGCTCTGTGCGGAGGGCTGCCCTAGCAGCAGCAGCGCTTGCCTGAGCAACCGAACTTGAAATGTCCTTCGGCCCCTCACAGCCACCACAAAGATAAATCCCAGGAACAGTGGTGTCTACTGGAGCCGAAGCTCCTAGAGATTTTAAGAAGTCATACTCTGAAAGGTCAATGCCTAGAGTTTTGGCTAACTCTGCTGTGCCAGTTTTGGGAATAACTGCTGGACAAAGGACAATCATGTCCGCTTCCATGCTTTTTGTTTTGCCCTGTGCAGTTTCTGGATAGGAAATCATCAGTTTTTTGGTTGCTGGGTCTGAAATGATTTTAGTGGGTAGGGTTTTCACGTAGTTTATTTTGAACTCTTCAGCCGCTCTAGTCGTGAGTTCGTGATGTCCCTTTCCTGGTGCTCGGAGATCATTATGGAAAATAGTTATGCCAATTCCAGAGTTGTGCTCCCTCGTGACGATGGCCTCTTTAGTAGCGTACATACAGCAGATCTGGGAGCAGTATGGTTTTACGTCGATGTCCCTTGACCCGACGCATTGGATGAAGGCTATTTTCTTAGGCTCAACCCCGTCGGACAGCCTCACAATCTTTCCACTCATAGGTCCAGCAGCGTTCATCAGCCTTTCATACTGGATAGAAGTCACTACATCCGGAAACCTACCATATCCAAATTGAGTCAGAACAGAAGGGTCGAGAAGATCAAATCCAGTAGCCACAATTATGGCGGCAACCTCGACCTCCATTTCACGCTCTCTCTGATCAAAGTCTAAAGCATGAGCTGGACAGAGCTTTTCACAGATCTTGCACACACTCTTCTGGAAGTAGAGGCAATTTTCTCTGTCGACGACTGCTACGGCTGGAACTGCTTGAGGAAACGGTATGTAAATTGCCTTTCGAACTCCGATTTTTTCGTCGAATTCGCATGGCACTTTGACTGGACATTTTTCCATGCAGACTCGACATCCAGTGCACTTTTCTGCATCAACATAGCGTGGCTTGCTCTTTATTCTGACCCTGAACGCCTTACCATCAAGTATGGGCTGGATGCCGCTTACTTCTGAATAAGCCAGAAGCCTCACGTTTGGGTGCCTGGAAACCTCAACCATCTTCGGAGCCAAGATGCAGATGGAACAGTCTAAGGTTGGGAATGTCTTGTCAAGCTGAGCCATTCTTCCCCCGATGGAAGGATCCCTCTCGACCAAATACACTGTATGCCCTTGCTCCGCGAGGTCCAGTGCAGCAGTTATGCCTGCGACTCCGCCGCCAATAACTAAAACACGGTTGAGCGCGGATGACTCGTCCATTGTTATTCACCACTGTACCCGATAAGAATTTGCATAAGAAGGCATTGGAACTTAATTAAAGTTTACCTGATGTGGTTGTAAGAAGAGATTTATAGCTGACGTGATGTTTCTATGGTTGTAGGTGTAATGGATGTGCGAGTTTAAGGTAATCCTCGATGGAAAGACGGTATTCAAAGATGCTGTCTACGCGAAGATGGTTGGCAACAACGTTGTCGTTAGGGACGTGCTTAGGGAGTCCAAAGAGTTTAAAAACTGTAGGATTATTGAGGTTGACGTGAATTCTACTCGCTTATTGTTATCCAGCGCTTAGATAGAATTCGGTTTGAGTTTTCCGAATTCTTTCTCTAAACATAAAATCAGTGTTGCATAGGACTCGGAGAGATGGCTTCTCTCGTGCGCAACGTTACTCTCGCTTTTCATCACTTGCCCTAGAGATTCGATCGTGTGACTTCTCAGTCTTGACAATTGTTTAATTTCGTCGGGGCTAGGAGGTTCCCTTCTCTTCTCCAAACCCTCCGATAACTTCCTCAAAGTTTTAGCATATCCTTTCACATGTTCTACGAATTCTTGATCTGCTTTCGTGTAGTCTTCAAGTCTAACGTCTAGTTTTCGTATTTCTCTCGATAGTTCAGACGACATATAGGTTACATCCCAACTAGTGCTTTCTTAAGTCTTCCAATTGTGGTGTTAACGTGGGCAAGAGGTGCTGGGTTCACAAGATTTTCATCGGCTTTTTGCTCATCTTCTTCTGCTGGCTATGTATTTTCCTATCTCTAAGCTGAAGAATACTATCAAAGTGAAAGCGATTGCCACAGCCCAGTCGAACGGCTCTGGATACGTCACTCTAAATATACCGTGAAGTGCCGGTATGTAAAGCACCATCAATTGTAAACCTAACGAGGAAAGGATTGCAAGCCAGAGGAACTTATTCTTAAACACACCCACCTTGAAGATCGTGTATTTGAGTGAACGAGCGTTTAAAGCGTTAGCCAGCTCCATTATAACTATTGCTGTAAAGAGCTGCGTACGCGCTTCTACCAAGTTATGCTCGCTTATCCAAGGCTGATAGAAGATGTATCCACCCAAGAGAAGCACAGTCATCAATACTGGAACAGCAGACAAGTACACTTTCACATCTCGTGTGAAAACGCTTTCGTTTGGATCTCTTGGTTTTCTCTCCATCAAGTCTGGGTCACCAGGGTCTACGCCTAAGGCTATGGCTGGCAAACCGTCTGTCGTCAGATTTACCCAAAGAATCTGAATCGTTGTAAGAGCTATGGCTGGCGGCACAATGCCCGAAGATATATCATATAAAGGATCTGGAGTAATCATCATAGCTATGAACATTACAAGTATTTCCATGATATTACAGCGAAGTAGATAGGTCAGGTACTTCTTGATGTTGTCGTAGATTTCGCGTCCTTCTCTGACAGCTCTAACAATTGTGGCGAAGTTGTCATCTGTCAAAACCATGTCTGACGCTTCCTTTGTGACTTCGGTTCCAGTTATTCCCATCGCTACGCCTATGTCAGCAATCTTCAGGGCCGGCGCATCGTTTACCCCGTCGCCCGTCATGGCACATATATGACCTTTTTCTCTCAGAGCCTTGACTATTCGAACCTTGTGTTCCGGTGAGACCCTCGCATAAATCACAAGGTTTTCAACGGATTTTCCGAATTCTTCATCACCGAGCTTGTCTAATTCCGCTCCAGTTAATACCTTACCTTGCTCGTTCTCATTTTCACCTATCAGATTCAATGCTTTAGCCACCGCTATGGCTGTCAGTCTGTGGTCGCCAGTAACCATGACAACTTTGATCCCAGCTTCGTTGCACATGTAAATGGCGTCTTTAACTTCCTCCCGCGGAGGATCAATCATACCCATTATTCCAAGAAAAACAAAGCCCTTTTCATCTTCTTCATCAAATGAACTCTTGGATCCAAGCAACTCCTTGTATGCAAATCCCAGATTTCTCAACGCTTGGATTGCCATGGCCTCGTTCACTGATAACAGCTGTTTGCGGATTCGATCGGTTAGATTCAATGTCTTCCCGTTGGCGTAGATTTTTGTGCATCTTTCGAGAACAATTTCGGGGGCACCCTTCATGTAGGCCATTTTGTCTCCGTTCGATAACTCATGAACCGTACTCATGAGCTTCCTTTCAGAAGAGAATGGAATTTCATTTACTCGCGGTTCCTCTTTTCCGATTTCTTCCTTCCATAAGCCAGCTTTGGCGGCAGCAACGACCAAAGCTCCCTCAGTTGGGTCACCTTTCACAGTCCATCTTCCTTCGGCTTTCTCCAGTTTTGAATCGTTGCATAAGGTTGCAGCCTTTAGAAGCACGCGAAGCTCGTTCTCTTCAGCTGGGTCGCATTTTTTGTCTTCGAAGAGAAAATCTCCTTGAGGTGTATAGCCTACGCCTGCGACTTTAACCGTGTTTCCGTTTACGTGTATTCTCTCCACGGTCATTTCGCCTTTTGTCATTGTTCCAGTTTTGTCTGAACATATGATGCTTGTGCATCCTAAGGTTTCAACTGCTGGAAGCTTCCTCACGATGGAATTTTCTCTAGCCATGCGGTACATGCCAACGGCAAGCGCACCTGTTACAACTGCTGGCAAGGCCTCTGGAACAGCGGCTACTGCAAGGCTTATCCCCCACAGAATCATGTCTAGAATCTCACGTCCTCTGATCATGCCGAAGACTGCTACGAGAAGGCATACTGCGACTGAAAGTATTCCAAGCCATTTTCCAACGTGAGCCATTCGCTTTTCAAGGGGTGTCTCTTCCTCTTCTGTGACTTGAACCATTTTGGCGATTTTTCCGAACTCGGTGGTCATGCCTGTTGATGTAACAACTGCTTTGCCTCGTCCGTAGACAACAACTGTGCCAGTAAACACTGTGTTGCGCCTATCAGAGACCACAGTTTCTTCAGGTAGAGGCTTAACACTCTTGTTTACTGGTGTGGATTCACCTGTTAGTGGGGCTTCATCCGTTTTCATGTTTATGGCTTCGATGAGCCTAGCGTCTGCAGGCACCTTATCTCCTGTGTATAATAAGATGATGTCGCCAGGCACAATGTCTTTGGTTTCGAGTTGCATCTCTTTGCCGTCACGCAAAACCGTGGCTGTTGGAGCCGTCATCTTTCTTAGAGCTTCTAAGGCTTTTTCCGCCTTATACTCTTGAGTGAAGCCTAGAACAGCGCACGCCATAACAATTGCTATGATGACTAATGCATCGTAGGCTTCTCCTATGGCGAAAGAGAGCGCCGTGGCGATTAGCAAAATTATGATCAGTATGTCTGTGAACTGTTCGAGAAAGAGCTTGATTGGTGATTTTCGCTTTTCTTTTTTTAGCTCGTTAGGTCCAAACTCTTCTAAGCGTTTCTGCACTTCTTCGGAGCTTAAACCGTCCGTCTTAGCGTTTAGTTCACGCATAGCTTCATTGATTTCCATACTGTGCCATGGTTTTGACGTTTGCTTCACCCTCTCGCTCAAGACATAAGCTACCTATTTGAAAAGCTGGCTCTTTTATTCTTTTCCATACCATGTCATTGTTCGATCAATTAAGTTTATAAAAGAGTTCTTGAAACATCTACAAGGCTCGTGAAAAGAAAAAAGTGTATTAGTGAAAGGAGAAGGATTGAATGGATCTGTTTGAACCATGGTTCATAGCACCAATATCATCTGTAATCTCAATCTTGATAGGACTCTACCTTTACCATTATGTGAATAAGCAAGACAGCGGAACAGAAAGAATGAGGGAAATTTCCGCTGCAATAAGGGAAGGAGCGAATGCTTTTCTGAAACGCGAATACACGATCTTGGCAGCTTTTGTTTTCGTAGTAGCCATTCTAATAGGGATTTTCCTCCCAGTACCAATATGGACAAGCCAAGACCTGATTCAAAACCTGAGCAGATCGATGGCGTATATGTTTGGAGCTTTCTGTTCGGCTTTGGCTGGATACTTCGGCATGGACATCGCCACAAGAGCAAATGCGAAATCAGCCAAAGGAGCCCAAGAAGGTCTCAACAAAGCTTTTCCAATAGGGTTCCGAGGAGGAGCAGTTATGGGCTTGTCAGTCGTTGGTTTTTCCTTGCTTGGAATAAGCATAGTCTATTTCGTCACGCGCAACCCTGAAATAGTCTTAGCCTTTAGTTTTGGTGCAAGTTCACTCGCACTTTTTGCGAAAGCAGGTGGAGGCATATATACAAAGACGGCGGATATAAGCGCCGACTTGGTCGGCAAAGTGGAGCTTGGCATTCCAGAGGATGACCCTCGAAACCCAGCGGTCATAGCTGACAACGTAGGTGACAACGTGGGCGATGTGGCTGGGATGGGCGCGGACTTGGCTGACTCTTACATAGCAAGCATCGTTGCTGTCATGATACTTGGCCAAGTGTTGGGACATGTTGAGATCCCATTAATTTTTGCTGGCTTAGGGGCTGTCGCTTCCATTATAGGTGTAGCAATTGTGAGGGTGGGAAAGAAGGGTAACCCTGGACAAGCCCTAAACATTGGAACTTACGTAACATGCATAGTCTTTGCGGTGTTTACTTACTTGGTAGCTTCGTATCTTGAAGTTGACCTTAGAATATGGGGTGCCATGCTGGTCGGATTGATAGCTGGAGTTGTCATAGGCATTACATCAGACTATTTCACGTCTATAGATCGTATGCCTGCCATAAAAACAGCGGAAACATCCAAGAGTGGAGCTGCTTTAAACATTATAACGGGCTTTTCATATGGTTTGCACAGTGTCTTCCCGCCATTGGTAGGGATCGGCATTGCAGCCGCAGTTTCATATTACCTGTGTGAGCCACTAGGAGAAGGATACGC
>JGI24422J19971_10002100_pt1 | contig 12328 bp, 20 predicted proteins | sample DeeMarSWOR152_54_FD_19971 | JGI IMG/M metagenome (IMG submission 19971) | reverse complement strand
TTTTTACTTGCTGATTTGTCTCACTGTTCAGCCAATTATATCGCTCCCTTTGGCATAATTATACTTGAACTGGCACTGTTTTTTACTTTATATAATATTAGCCAGTTATTTCTCCTACCGTTTTTGATATTCTTCCTTTTACTAGTATCAGGTGTGGGCTATTCTAAGGTATTTTACGGCGAACCCCTGACTGATATTTTATATTTACCTGTTTGGTTTTTTCTAAGCCTTTTTTATACATTTCTAATATTTCCTAAAACCTTCGTGGAAGAAAGACTAAATAAACAGTTCATATGGCATGATATAGAGAGGAAAAAAAGTTCTTAATAAAAAGATATAAAAATACCTGTATATATTCTTAAAGGACGGGGTTGTAGTCCAATCAGGTTAAGATGGCTGGCTCCAGAATGTTACTGGAGCTTTGAGACATATGTCAATGAGAAAAAAGTTTGGTATGTGCCCTAATGGCATGGTGATACCAGCTGATCCAGGTTCNAATCCTGGCAACCCCACCATTTTAATTAGAGGTGGTTTAATGGAGACTGTATATTTTGATTCTGGAGGAAAACAACATACTGAGAAGTGTTTAGAAATAGCAAAGCAACATGTTGATAAAGAAAGAATAAAGAGTATTGTGGTTGCTTCTACATACGGATATACTGCAGAAAAGGCTGCTGAAGTTTTTAAAAATAGAAATTTAGTTATAGTTACTCATGTTGCTGGCTTTGCCAAAGAAAATGAGCAACAGTTTCCAAAGGATTTAAGAGAAAGGTTAGAAGCTAAAGGTGTGAAAATTGTGACTGCTGCGCATGCTTTTGGAGGGATTAATAGAGCAATCGAAGGGTCTCCTGGAGACATAGTTGCTGATACACTAAGGATGTTAAGCCAAGGAGTAAAGGTGGCAGTAGAAATTGTTCTAGAAGCTGCTGATGCTGGACTGATTTCAACTAAAGAGGATGTAATTGCCATTGCTGGAACAGGCAAGGGAGCTGATACAGTATTGGTTGTTAAACCAGCAAACTCAAAAAATTTATTTGATTTAAGAGTAAAGAAAATATTAGCTAAACCGTTGTGATGAATATGATAGGAACAAAGATTGTGAAATTAGAATTTCCAGAAGGATGTAATGTAATACTAGGCTATTCCCATTTCATAAAGACTGTTGAGGATGTTCATGAAGCCTTAGTTAACAGTGTTCCGGGAATAAAATTTGGCTTAGCATTTTGCGAAGCTTCAAGTGACTGTCTGGTTAGGAGTAGTGGAACAGATGAAGAATTAAAGGAGATAGCGGAGAAGAACGCTTTGCAGATAGGGGCAGGACACTCTTTTATTATAATATTAGGAAAGGGATTCTATCCAATTAATGTTCTAGGTGCTATTAAAAATGTTCCAGAGGTTTGCAGTATACTTTGTGCTACAGCAAATCCAGTTCAGGTTATAATAATGGAGACATCTCAAGGACGGGCAATACTTGGTGTTGTGGATGGTTTCAGGCCAAAGGGAGTAGAGACAGAGGAAGATGTGAAAAAAAGAAAAGAGCTGATTAGAAAATTCGGATACAAATTGTAAACTTTTTAAACCTTATAAATTAAAGTTTATTCTAAGCGTCGATAGTCTAATCTGGTTAGGACCTGAGCCTTCCAAGCTCAAGATCCGGGTTCAAATCCCGGTCGGCGCACCATTTTTATAGTTGAGATTTCATGAAAGGTTCAGAAATTCTAAAAAGGGTAATTGAAGTTCTTAGAAAAGGTGAACTTATAGTTTATCCAACAGACACTATTTATGGTCTTGGTGCCGATGGGACTAGTAAACAAGCTGTAAAGAAAGTTTTTGATGTAAAGAAAAGACCTTTAGACGATCCGATATCAGTTATGGTATCAGACTTTGAAATGCTTGAAAAATATGCTGAGATAAATGAGAGACAAATGAAAATACTGAAAGAAAAGCTTCCAGGTCCTTACACCTTTATCCTAAAACCTAAAATCAAGCTTCCTGTTTCACAAAACAATGTTGGGTTCAGAATACCAGATCATTGGTGCACCCTGATAGCTAAAGAATTTGGAAAACCAGTAACTTCAACCTCAGCTAACATACACAAACAACCAACACCAAAGAATATAAGAGGAATAGAGAATAGTTTTAAAGACTCTGTTTCTTTATACATAGATGAAGGAGTAAAACAAGGAAGACCTTCAAAGGTTATAGACTTGACAAAAAAAACAATAAAAGTGATAAGGGAATGAGAAGAAAAAGATCAATTAAAGAAAAGAGACAAGAGATAGCCTTGGAGAGAGTAGAAATATTAAAAGAAATGATAGAGAGAAAACCCGAATTTGAGAAGAGATACAGAGAACTAATAAAAAGAATAGCTAAAAAATATAGAATAAAGATAGATTTTTAAGTATTGAAAATAATTAGGAGATATTATGAGAGAAGTGTCAACACAGAAATTGGTGTTAAAACTTTCAGAATTATTGAAGAAGAACGAAAACATCAAGCCTCCAGAATGGTCTAAATATGTAAAGAGTGGAGCATGTTCTGAAAGACCACCCACACAATTAGATTGGTGGTATCTGAGGTCTGCAGCCATACTAAGGAGAATTTATAATACTGGGCCTGTCGGTGTTCAGAGACTGAGAACAGTTTTTGGAGGCAGAAGAAGAAGAGGATATAAGCCAGCCAAACAAATGAAAGCTGGTGGAAAAGTAATAAGGTTGATGCTACAACAATTAGAGAGTGCTGGATACCTTAAAAAGGTTGAAAAGCCTAGAAAAGGTAGGATTGTGACGCCTCAAGGCCAAAAACTGATAAGTAAAGCAGTGAGGGAGTTGAAATGAAACCTGAAGAAGTGCAGTTTGAAGCCTTGAAGAAAGAAATACTGGGTAAAATGTTAACTAAGAGTGCTCTGGAAAGATTGGGAAGAGTAAAACTAAGTAATCCCTTAATGGCTACAAAATTAGAATTCTACTTACTCCAACTCTATCAAACAGGTAAGTTTAATGAGAGAATAGATGATAAGAAACTGAAGCAAATATTGAATATTTTGATTCCGCCTAAAAAGAAAACAAAGATAAAGAGGAAATAAAATGAAAAAGGTTAGAAAAAAGAGAAAACCATTACCTCAGAAACTTAGGTTGATAGCTGCTAAAAAGAAAAAGGCAGCCCCTAGATGGGCCGATCTTAAGAAATATGGAAAAAAGGCAAGGACCAGGAGAATTCAGGTTCATGCAACTAAGCATTGGAGAAGAGGAAGACTCAAAAAGTGATAATTATGGCCGATGAAAAAGTATTTACTATTCCTCTAAGAAAGGCATATGACGAGCAAAGAACTAAAAGATCTAAAGTAGCTATGAATTTTGTTAAAGATTTCTTAAAGAGGCATATGAAATCAGATAAAATCTTCATAGGAGATTCGATAAACAAGAAGGTTTGGTCAAGGGGAATTCAAAAACCCCCAAGAAAGATAAGGATTCATGCCTTAAAGGAAAATGACGTTGTTTATGCTGAACTTTTGGATGTGGAAATAAAAACTCCTTCTGCTGAAGAGATTAAGAAAAAGGAAGAAAAAAAGAAAGAAAAGGAAAAGAAAATCAAGGAAGAAAGAAAAGAAAGAAGAAAAATGACCATACAAGAAGAATTAGAGAAAGAAGAAGGAAAATTAGCCGCTGAAAAAGAGAAACCTGAAGAAGTTAAAGAAGAGCCTAAGCCAGAAGAAAAGAAAGAAGAGGGAAAAGCTGAAGAAAAATCTGAATAATTTAAATACTTCTTTCTATAAATTCAAAGCATGACTTTTAACTTTTTAAGAGCAGACTTCAATGGAGACCCCAACATAGGTCTTTACGGATTCGCTACTGATGATTATTGTATCATAGGATTAAAACCTCAGAATAGAGTTTTTAATGACTTGAAAAAAACGCTTAGAACTGAAATTAAAATAACAACAATAGCAGGAACAGAACTGATAGGTTTGTTTGCTGCTGGCAACAGAAATGGAATTCTTGTAACAAAGATAATAGAGGACTACGAATTAAAAAGACTAAAAGAAATGTTTGATATAAACATTGAGGTTATAAGGTCAAAAGAAACTGCTATAGGTAACCTGGTTTTATGTAATGATAATGGCTGTTTAATTTCAAAAACTCTCAAGAGATTTAAAAAACTGATAGAAGATACTTTAAACTGTGAAGTTGAAATAGGAAAGGTATCTAAATTAAATATAGTAGGTTCAACAGCCTTGTCTAACAATAAAGGATGCTTATGCCATAGAGAGGCGAGAGAGAAGGAGATGCAAAAAATAGAAGATATATTAAAAGTAAAGGTGGATGTTGGAACTGTAAATTATGGCAGCCCGTTTGTAAAAGCAGGGGTAATTGTTAATGATAAAGGAGTTTTGTTTTCAAAATTTAGTACAGGTGCTGAGTTAGGAAGGATAGAAGAGGTATTTGNATGAAAAAAGAAGAGCTTCAAAAAAAGGTCTTACGATTTCAAGTTATGGAAGCTAACTTAAAGGCTCTTGAAGAAAGGGCACAGTTAGTTACTCAAAGATTGGAAGATATCCAGAGAACAATCTTAGCTATAAATGATTTAGAAAAAACCAAACCAAATAGTGCTCTCATCCCTATAGGGAGTGGGAATTTTGTTCAAGGTAAAATTGAAAATACTGAAGAAATGATAGTTGATGTTGGGTCAGGAGTTTTTATAAAAAAGAAAAAGGATGAAGCAAAGGAAATATTAGAGGAAAGATTGAAAGAATTTGAAAAATTATTACAAGAAATCTCTACTAGTGCTCAGGCTATATTAGTTGAATTAGAAAAAATTCAAGAAGAAATAAGAAAACTGCAGGCTTGATTGAATGTTTGGCTTTCTGAAAAAAAAGCTGAAGGAAGGAATTGAAAAAATTTCTAATAAATTGAAAGAAACTGAAGAGAAAAAAATAGAAGAGGTTGTTGAAGAATTAAAAGAGGAGCTACCTGAAGAAGAAGTAAAAGAAATAGAGGCCGAGAAAGAGGAGATAATAGAAGAAATAAAGGAGGAGATAAAAGAAATTGGGATGCCTAAAGTTGAGGAAGAGGTATTTGAGGGAAAGAAGCCTGAGAAAAAGGCTAAGAAGAAACCAAAGAAGAGCATTGTAGAAAAAATAAAGAAGAAGGTAGTTGAGAAAAAAATCTCTGAAGACGATATAAAAGAGATTGTTAGTGATTTGGAAATGAGTTTGATACAGTCTGATGTTGCTGTTGAAGTTGCTGAGAAAATCACAGAAGATTTAAAGAAAAATCTTGTGGGAAAGTCTATAAAAAGAGGGAAACTTGAAGAGACAATAAAAAAATCATTTAGAAACTCTATAGAGGAAATACTTGATGTTGAAACTTTTGATTTAGTTAAAAGGATAAAGGCTAAAAAACCATTTCTTATTGTTTTTGTTGGTTTTAATGGAAGTGGAAAAACAACCACAATTGCAAGAATTGGAAATCTTTTGAAGAAAAACAAAATCTCATCAGTATTTGCTGCTGCTGACTGTTTCAGAGCTGCTAGCATAGAACAAATAGAAGAACATGGAAAGAAATTGGGCATAAATGTGATTAAGCACAAGTATGGTGCTGATCCTGCTGCTGTTGTTTTTGACGCTGTCAAGCATGCCAAATCTAAAGGTATAGATGTTGTTTTGGCTGACACAGCAGGAAGAAGTCATGCTAATGTTAACTTAATGGAAGAGCTTAAGAAGATAATAAGGGTTAACAAACCTGATCTGAAGATACTGGTTCTAGATTCTTTGACAGGAAATGACATTTATGATCAGTGCAAGCTTTTTAATGATGCAATAGATGTTGATGCAATGATACTAACAAAGACTGATGTTTATGAAAAAGGCGGTGCTGCTTTAGCCGCTGCTCATACTATAAACAAACCTATATTGTATATGGGTGTGGGACAAGGATATGATGATCTAGAGAAGTTTGATAAAGAAAAAATAATCAAGACTTTACTTGAATAACTAAATCTTTGGTATTATGATTCCATCTAAATCTTCATAGTTTCCTTGTAAATAAGCCTTTGCTGTTAAAGCGCATAATAAGGCATCGTATTCATCTTTATTCTTCCTTGGTTCTTTCGATAAGCCCATTATACTTTCTGTTGCACTGGAAAAAACTTCTATTATTTGAAATCCTTTTTGTCTAAAAATCTTTACTAGTTTTATTGCCCTCATTGTCAATAATCTCATTGTAGGTAAAACAGGTGAAATTGGCCTAAAACCTCTTTTCAATAGTTTCAATTCACCAGATCTCCAAACACCATCTCTGGGTAACCAAAAGGGCGCATCTATTGCAACGCAAGCTGGTCTTACATTCTCAACCTCTCTTATTATATCATCATCGCTATAGAGAAGTTTTGTTTCTGCAGAAGAGTCAGTTAAAACACAAAAACCAGTAGGATTCTCGGGTTTTCCAGCAAGGTCTAATCCAACAACTCTCATAATTATATTTAAAAAAATCAAAAATTAAACTGTTATCTATGCTTGAGAAACTGAGTTCAGGCCTTAAGAAGGCATTGAGAAAAATCACTAAGGCTGGATATATTGATGAAAAATTTTTAGATGAGCTAACTTCTGATATTCAAAGAACTCTGTTGGCTGGGGATGTTGATGTTAATTTAGCTAAAAAATTAACAGAAAAAATAAAAGATAGAGCCCTTAATGAAAAGCCACAAGCAGGGATGACACCAAAGGAACATGTTGTGAAGATAGTTTATGATGAATTAGTTCAACTGGTAGGTAAAAAGGCTGAACTAAAGTTAAAACCAGGAAAGATAATTTTTGTAGGTTTGTATGGTTCTGGTAAAACAACTTCTATAGGAAAGCTGGCTAAATTTTATCAAAAAAGAGGATTGAGACCAGCCTTGATAGGATGCGATGTTCACAGGCCTGCTGCCATGGATCAGTTAACGCAACTAGCATCTCAAATACATGTTCCATGCTACGCACCCAAAGACATTAAAGATCCCTTAGAAATCTCAAAGCAGGGAATTGAAAAATTCAAGAAACATGATATCTTAATTTTTGATGCTGCAGGTAGAAGCTCTTTGGATAAGGAACTGGCTGAAGAGTTGAAACAACTAGCAGAATTCGTAAAACCAGATGAAGTTATATTAACAGTTCCTGCTGATTTAGGACAAGCTGCAGGCGAGCAGGCAGAAGGATTCAACAAACTTGTGGGAATAACTGGCATATTTCTAACAAAAATGGATGGGACTGCTAGAGGTGGAGGTGCACTAACATCCTGCGCTGTAACAGGGGCGCCAATAAAGTTCCTAGGAACAGGAGAAAAAATTGATGCCTTAGAACTTTTTGATCCAGAAAGACTGATTTCTAGATTAATAGGTTTTGGAGATTTGCAAACACTTTTAGAAAAAGCTAAAGAAGTTGAGTTTAAACCAGAAACTGCTGAAAAGATCATGACTGGTAAGTTTACGATGGATGATTTTCTTGAGCAAATCAAATCAATGCAAAAAATGGGCCCTATGAAATCCACTCTTGATATGGTTCCTGGTTTTTCAGGAATGAAATTACCAAAGGGAGTTGATATTTCAGAACAAGAGGAAAAGATGAAAAAATGGGCCTTTATGATTCAATCAATGACAAAGGAAGAGAGAGTAGATCCGTCAATAATTAATCCACCTAGAGTAAAGAGAATTGCCAAAGGTTCAGGTACTAGTGAAGCTGAAGTCAGGGAACTCTTGAAAACTTATGAGCAAATGAAAAAGGTTATGAAAATGGTTTCTGGAAAAAGAGGACTTTTTGGAAAGATGTTAAAGAAATTTAGAGGCTTTAAATTATAAGAAGTAAACGAGATAAACATGAAATTAATTGAAAAATCAATTAGAATTTTAGATAGATATTTATGTGATCATTGCTTAGGCTCTCAATTTGCTGGACTTTTGACGGGATATACTAATGAGCAAAGAGGAAATCTTATTAGAAATGTTCTAGCTATGATGATAGATTCTCAAAACATTGATTATTCTAAGATAGACCCTTCAAATTTTTATGGTTTTAGATTTAGGGAAAACAAGAATTTTAAAACAAGTAAACCTGGTAAATGCTGGCTATGCAATGATATTTTTGATGAACTTGATGATGTAATTAAAAAAGCAGAAAAAAAGTTGAAGAAGATAGAATTCAACAATTTTTTGGTTGGCTCTAAAATTCCAGATGATATACTAAATAGGCAAGAAAAAATCTGGGAAACCATAGGAATAGAGTGGTGCGAACCCTTAAAGAGCACTATAAACAGAGTTATAGGAAAAGAGCTTGAGATGAATTTAAAAAAACCTATAAACTTCAGGAGGCCTGATGTTGTTGTTCATGCAGACTTGAAGAGTAAGAAAGTTAAACTTCAAATAAATTCTTTTTACATTTTTGGATATTATCAAAAACTGAAAAGAGGTTTTCCTCAATGTAAATGGGGGACTCCTGGTAAATACAAGACTTCTATCCAGCAGATAGTAGCCAAACCTTTGATGAAAGCAACTAAAGCTAAAAGCAACAAGTTCTCAGGTTCTGGAAGGGAAGATGTTGATGCAAGATGTTTGGGCTGGAGAGCCTTTGTTATTGAAATTGTCGAACCTAAAAAAAGAACTTTAGATTTGAAAAAAATACAAAAAGAAATAAACAAGAGCAAGAAAGTGAAGGTAAAGGATTTGAAATATTCTGATAAGAAAACTGTCGTGAAAATAAAAACAGAAACTGGAGATAAGATTTATAGGGTTTTCGTTAAATTAGATAAACCTGTTGACAAAAAGGAACTTGGGAAATTAAAGAAAATAATTGGAGTAGTAAGCCAAAGAACACCTACAAGAGTCTCTAGAAGAAGGGCTGATTTGGTAAGAAAAAGAAGGGTTAAGGATATAAAATACAGGCAGATAAATAGAAAAACTTTAGAGTTAAAAATCAAAGCTTCTTCAGGATTGTACATAAAAGAATTGGTTTCAGGTGATAATGGAAGAAGTAAGCCTTCTGTTGCTGAGATTTTAAATGTTAAAGCAATCCCTTATAACTTGGATGTTATACGCATAGAAAGACCAAAAAGCTTATAAGATTTTGGTCCTAATTTGAGCTATGGGCGAAATCTTCATCGATGAGGGAACTGATTCTTTTAAGGAAGAAGAACCTGAAGAATACGAAAGACCTTCTTGGGACGAATATTTCATGGAAATAACAAGAACAATTGGTAGAAGGGGTACATGCGATAGGGGCAGAAACGGTGCAATAATCGTAAGGAACAAGAGGATACTTACTACAGGCTATGTTGGTGCTCCTGCTGGTTTGCCTCATTGTGATGAGATAGGACATTTACTTCATGATGTTATAAACACAGATGGAACAGTATCAAAACATTGTATAAGAACTGTTCATGCTGAACAGAATGCGATTGTTCAAGCAGCTTTGCATGGAGTCTCAACTGAGGGAGCTACCTTGTATACAAAATTCGAACCTTGCTTCACTTGCGCAAAAATGATAGTAAATGCTGGAATAAAGAGGGTGGTTTGTGAGAAAAGGTATCATAGGGCACAACTAACAAGAAAATTATTTGAGGATGCTGGAGTAGAGCTAGTTGTTTTAAAAGATGAAGTTGAGAAATATCCTGATCAGTGATTTATTTTATTTAGTAAGTCATCTACCCTTTCATATAATTTTTTAAAACCTTGTTCGTTGTTTGATATTTTTAAATCAGCAATTTCTATAACCTTTCCTAAACCCATAACTTCAATATTTTCTTTATCTCTTCTCATAAAATTTTCTATATCTGCTCTAGGATCTTCTGCTTTTCTTCTTTCAAATCTTATTTTTTCATCAGCATCTATAAAAACAAGATTGAATTTATCAAAGTTTTTCTTAAATAAATTAACTTCTTCTACAGATCTAAAACCGTCAACAACAACTCTTTCAATTTTTTCAGCCTTTATTTTTTCAATTAATTTTATAGCTAAAATATCCCATCTTCCGCTTTCTTCTCTCAGTTTTTCTCCAAGTTTTGATAGAACATATTTTTGTTCCTCGTAACTTTTGTTCTCTAATAAATTTCTCCTTTTAGCTTCCTCTCTCAATACATCAGAGAAAACCATTTTTGTGAAACCATATTTTTTGACTAAATAATTAGAAACTTCACCTTTGCCTGCACTTGCTAAACCAGTCAAACCTAAAACAAAAGGCATATAAATTTATAAAATTCTAAATTAATAAATTCAAAGGTGTTTTTATGGTCGCAAAATCTCATGGACCAAGAAGAAGGACAAGGAAAAAGTTTAGAAAGACTGAGAGAGCTAATATAAACAAGTTTCTTAAAAAGTTTAAAATTGGAGACAAGGTTGCGATTAACATAGAATCTTCTTCTTCAGCTGGTATGCCTTTCAGAAGATTTCAAGGATTGGCAGGAGAAGTTGTTGAGAAAAGAGGGAAAGCTTATATCGTTAAGATAAAAGACGGTGGAAAATTTAAAAAGATAATAGCTAACCCAGAGCATCTTAAACAACTCTAATTCTAAAACTTATTATTTTTAATATGTCTAAAATTAGTAAATAGATAGAGCGGAGGTAGCCAAGTCTGGTCTAAGGCGCAAGGTTGAGGGCCTTGTGGGTTAGTCCCTTCGCAGGTTCGAATCCTGCCCTCCGCATTGATATTTAAATATTATTATTCTAAGTAAATTTAGTGATTAAAATGTCTAAAGAAGAAAGAAAGCCTATGGAAATAGCAAAACCATCTTATGGAACTCTTACAAAGATATGGAGACATCCCAAATACCCAAATCATTATACAGTTACTGTAGACAGAATGGATGGTCTCGAATCTTTTCTTAGTGAAGATGGATGGGGATTAAAACCATTTGAGGTTGTAGCAACAATCCCAGGAGTGGAAATGATTAAAACAGGTGGTTTTAGACAAGATTATCAAACAAACAAGGAAGGTGTAATTAAATTACTATCACAAAAACAAGAAGAACTAGAAAAAATAAAATCAAAACTTAAATCCTTATAATCGATAGTATTAAACGAAGAGGGTTAAGGGAGAAAACGTAGTTGTCTCCTTATCGAATCCTGCCCTCCGCACTAACTTTTTTAAAAATTGAATATCTAAAGAATAATATGGTAGAAACTGGTAACTTTCTAGTATTCTTTTTTACTTTAGTAATATTTTTTACATTATTCAGTATAGAGCCTTTCCACGGTGAACATTCAATATTACCTTCGCCTTTAGAACTCGAAGAAGCTACAATAATTATAGCAATTTCAGTTATTATAATACTCTATATACTGCTTCGTAGAAAAATCTTATTTGAATATCCATTTTGAAAATGCTTAAAAATCTGAATATTATTATCTGTAAAGAAAGGACCTTTGGGGAGAAACCTAATTTCTTATAAAAATTGATTTCGTCATCTGCTATACTAATCGTTAATTGTTGATTGTCGAATTTAGCTTTATAAATCGTCTTACACAATATAGTTTTTACCATGGACAAAAAAGATGAAATACAAAAAGAAACACTAGAAGAATTTTTTAGAAATTATGGCTATTTTTCTAAATTTTTATTAGATCAAGTGAATTATGGAATTAAAAAAGTGTAGAATAAATGTCTTACACATAAGCATTTAAACTGAAGAACTATATTCTTATCAAATAAAAAAAGGAGAAATTAGATGGCATTCGATAGAAGCAGACGCTTCGGTGACAGAAGAGGTGGATTTAAAGATAGAAGTTTTGATAGAGGTCCGAGAGAAATGCATAAAGCCATTTGTTCTGAGTGTGGGAAGGAATGCGAAGTTCCTTTTAAGCCAACAGAAGGCAAACCTGTCTTTTGTAAAGAGTGTTTTGCTAAAAAAAGAAGAAGATTTTAGTCTATATCTGATGTTTAATAATGTATGCATCAGATGATTGAAATGAAAGAGAATATAGTTAAAGTTCTTGACTAAACCTCAAGAACTTTCGTTCGAGTCGTACCTCTCATTTAAATTTTTTAAAAAATCATTATTTTTATGTGTTTTGATTACGGTCGTTTTAATATTACAATAGAAGAAAGTTTAGAATTAAGCAAACAATTAAATGTTCTTTATTCTGTAGAAGCTAAAAAATATGTTTTTACTAAAAGAGAATAAAATTAACCTTTGCATACAAATAGAATATTTCTATTTATTTATTCTTTAAACGTTAATTTTATCTTACTTCAACCAAGAAAATTGATAGGGTAAAACAGTCAAATTAGAGGTGTTTTTATTAAAGAGACTAGACCTGATATTCATATAGCACTGGTGCCTGATGGGAATAGGAGATGGGCAAA
>JGI24422J19971_10002098_pt1 | contig 12331 bp, 14 predicted proteins | sample DeeMarSWOR152_54_FD_19971 | JGI IMG/M metagenome (IMG submission 19971) | reverse complement strand
ATCCCTTGTATATCAATGAATTGCTAAATTAATACAATGGTTTCTACGGGATAAAAGTTTAGAAGGATTCTTAGGAAATTTTTCATGATAAAAATAACGCGGGGTTGTGGTATAATATTTTCTATAATCTTTATTTTTCTATGCAATACGTGATATATTAGTCTGTAATGAAGTATGCGATCTTCTTCAATTCAATGATTATTTAAACTGCTGCTCCTGGGAGCCTTGGTATGGAACATCTATGTATATGCTCTTCAAGAGGATTTTTTTTAGTAAAAGTAAAAATTTACAAATGGAGCTCAATCTGCGAGAGATTGACCTATGAGGACAGCTTCATCGGAGAGGATGATCTGAGATTGAACATTAACCCTGAATACGGAAATATGATTGAAATTCAGTTGATGCCTCATATACCGAATCAGAGTTCCATTGTGTTTTTTGATAACAGTAAAAATCCTAATAATTACACTGTGATGGGATATGCTTCAAAGGAGAACAGTTTGAAATTGAGTATTATAAAAAATGAAGAACAAAAAGGCGAAGAATAAAAAGAATAACCACGGAGGGAGCAATGGAGGGAAGTCAATTAGACAAAATTTATGCTGATATTATAGATGGCATTCTCGCACATTATTGCAAAGAAAAAGAGTTTGAGAGCTATTCTGATTATGAATTTATAGTTTTTTATGCAACTAAAAATGGTGACACAAAAAAGGTCGGAGCACTCTGCGGAACTCTGGATCAAGAGTTTGTAAATGGTATATACACAATACTTGATCAAATCAGCGGAGGCCAGGACGAAACCTCACAGGATACAGAAAAAGGCTTTGTCGATTTATGACCTCCCCCGTTTGTAATTACCGTCTCTTCTGATCAATGATGTCATTAACGCAAATGTCCGGATGATGGTATCGGTTTTTTCGTATTGTTCCCTTACCCCACTGAATAGCCGACACAGGACAAAAATGCAAACACGCAAGACACTGCTGGCACTGTGACCTCCATACGGGCTTTCCATCTTTCAGATGTATATTATTCACCGGACATACTTTTTCACATATGCTGCAAGCGTTACAGCGTTTATCCACCCAGAAATTTCTATCCTCATAATGAACAGTCCGTACCCATCTATTGTATAGGAGTAATAAAATAGACCTTATGAGCAACATATCGTTCGCTCTGTTGTTCTTCTTGCTATTCACAATCTGCGCTATTTTTATAACCTTAGCGCCTGCTCTTTCAAAATATTTTTTCATTCTTTTTTGCGATCTTATCCTATATCTCGGAATAAAGTTTGTGCCCATGCGAACGTAAAATCCTGCATTGAGAGTTCCTGACTCCTCTTTACGAAGAATCCTCAACTGATGCAGGGCACATCCGGGTGTTCCTCCCCTTGTTATGACTGCAAAGGTATAGATTGATGCTCGAAGCTCAATTTTTTTTACAAAATCAGCAACAATCGCAGGGATCCCAAAGAAGTACAGCGGAAAGATAAAACCCACAGCCTCAGAGTTATCACGAACAGAAGACCGGCAGTAATACCTTGCAATTGGCTCAATGCTGCTGTTGGGAATATTTGCAGATAGGTCTCTTGCTATTTTCAGAGAGTTTCCTGTTCCCGAAAAATAGTAGAGCGTTGTTTTCATTGATCTTACTCATCTACGCCACTGGTACTTTTCAAGATCTATACAGTCATTCCCGTCGAATGCAACACCTTCTGCGATCAGAAGACTTTTCTGGAGCTCATAGCCCTGCATATGTTTCAGCGAAATTTTTCCCCTGCTGCCCACTATCCGGTGCCATGGAAGTTCGTACTTTCTGGAGGATGAGTGGAGCACCCATGCAACCTGACGGGCACCTCTTAAATTGCCGGCATATGCCGCAATCTGCCCGTAGGTTGCAACCTTCCCTTTTGGTACGCTCCTGATGATGGCTTTTACCTTTTCATAGAATGTATCATTTAACCTTTTACACATAATATCCTTACGAAGTGTTTAATATAACAACTAACGTATCAAAGATATTCTTTTTTGGCAATGAAACCAACAGTCGAGATATTCACCGCATCAATAAAAGTTAGATTCTATCTCTAATGCTTTTCAGGTAGGACCTATCAAGTTTAAATAATAGGACTCCATCCAAGATTCTTTAGATAGGCGTAGACATTGGATGCACGTGAAACAGAAAGCAATTAATTGTACCAACCGAACTCTGGAAAGACGAAAAATATGAATACCTCAAGAGGCTGTTTCATATTTTTCGGCCTTTCTCATTACAATTAAGGATAGTCCTATCATTACTGCATTTACAAAAATACAGAAGATTAATCCTTTCCTCAAACCAACAGCATCAGCAATGATTGCGGTTACAAATGGAAAGGAGAAAGAGCCAATCCCTCCTCCTGTAGAAGCAAATCCTACTGCAACACCATTTTTAAAGTTCTTACCCACCATTGCCATAACAACAGGATATATTCCGGAATATCCAAACCCGGTGAGAAATGTAAAAACAGCAGTAGCAGCAGCGTTTCTATACAGAATGGTGAAAAAAAGAAAAATCGTGCAGCAGCAGGTAAGAAACAAGAGTATGAACTCTTGCTTAATACCCCACTTTATCGCAGAAATTAATAACCTGCCTGCAAAGATGCCGATCCAGAGCACTGAAACCATAAAAGCACCGGTTGTCACTGAAGATTGAAGTACCTTTACAAAATATTCGGAGATCCAGTTTGTGACCGCAAACTCCGACCCCACATAGAGGAGAAGAATGAAGAAGAACAGGAGGAGAAGTGGCTGCACGAGCACTCGAGCTCTTCCTTTCCGCTCTGCATCGACCCCTTCTGCCTGCTTCAAAAAAGGAACAATCGATACAGAAATCCCCATGCNCACAACCAGAAATCCAACTATCCGAAAAATGAGATTCCAGCTCATTCCTGACTTTATAAGGCCCCCAACTCCCACTGGTCCGATTATTGCCCCAAGACAGAAAAATGCATGCATTAAACTCATGAGCCTGCTCTCACCGTGCTTTTCGATTTTAATGACTTCATAGTTAGAAACAACTTCCATGGTACCCTGACCAAATCCAATAAAAAATATCAGTATCAAATTCATTGGATAGAAGGACCAGCGGGCAAAAAAGAAGAGGCCTACGGCTTCGATAACAAGACCTACGAGAAGCGCTTTTTTCGGAGCGATATGGTGCACAAGGAATCCACAGAGGAACGTGGACAGAAAGTATCCGATTGAACCTACTGCGAGGAGCAGCCCTGTAAGGGTATAACTCCAGTCGAAGGTCCGGATGAGTTGAGGAACAGAAGCACTTATTACCGTGAGGGAAACACCAAAGAGCATGAAATTAAAGAGCAAAACCACATACAACCGGCAGGTGTTTCTTTCGAGATCGCTGAATATTTTTATCATACACGTATCCCAGATATAGCTATGCTGTCAACCTCCCATTGCAGCTTCGCTCTGAATACTTCGCTTTTATCTGAGCTTTTCACCGCACTGATGCTAAACTCCCTGTCGGTATCATCGATGGTATGAAATCTGAGGGAAACATCATCTCCATAGAGCGTCTCAGAGATGTACTGGATCTTAAAATAACGTATCCATTGTTCTCTATGTCTCTTAAGAGGATAGCCGTTAAGGACCCACTCGATGTACTTCGCATTGTTCACATGAGAGTGCAGATCAAGATCGCTGTATTGAGCAGTATATCGAACAGTATAAGAATGCGGCACCTCATCTGATTCAGGTAGGGGAATCTTCTCAAGGTCATCGATGAGAGCATGCCTGTCAGGAAGGAGCGGTATATCCGTATAAAAAGGATCAGGCCGCTGAAGTCTTCTGCTCTCTCTATCAATAATAAGCCAAGCAGTGGTCACACTTCCTAATAGATTCTCATTTCTATTGAATATCTCAAAGTCCCTCAGCGCAAATAGCTTCTTCACTCCTATGGACCATGTTCGAATTGTAATTTCATCTCCCCACTTTGGGTAGACGTTCATTTTAATATATAGCCGTGAAAGGACCCACATTTTGTTTTCTTTTAAAAGATGTTCATACCCATTTTTTAAATTATGTGCATGATGCCGCGCTGTTTCCTGAAAATACCCACAGAGAACAGGAAGCGTTGCCCTCTGATTTATGTCAACCTCGTAGGAGTGGATTTTATATCTATCAGTCCAGATGCGCTTCATCAATCCTGTATCAGGAACATCTTTCGACATCATAAACTCCTGCAAAAGGAATATCCTTCACCCACAATTCCCAGTAAAACGCCCGACCTTCAAGCGCGAGATGTATTTTGTAGGTTTGCACCATTATAATAATTCGGGCCAGTAACGGCAACAATGATCTTTTGGCAGGTGTCTTTTAACAGGAGCCTTTTAATAGGAATCTTATGAACATAGTCTTATAATAGGGGTCTTAAAACTAATAAAGAGCGTATAAACATCGAAATAAATTGCAAGAACAATAGTCGATACTATAAGAGGATATCTTCAGGGGGCGTTCGCAGGGTTTAAAAGTAATTTTCTGTAAAAGCCAGAAGGAACAATAAAGGAAATTCTGTGAGGAAGAACAGTGAAAGTCAGTGTGTATTTCTCTGAGTCTCTCTTGGAAATATTATACAGTTCTCCATCTACATGCATCTCTAATGGGAGGTCGGCATAGATTTTCAACATTTTAACCCTGTATCGTTCAATTGGAGGGAGTTCACTTTTTTGAGCCCTTTTATTAATACGGGAATATTTTCCCTTCCAGAGGGAAACCGCCTGCCTGAGTACTGCACATCTCGTATCAAAATTAAACAGGTACACATCCATATATCCATTGTTACAGACAACATCTGGACATACTTTAAATCTATTCCCATAAAATGGCCTTTTACCAATCTCAATCATCCGTGTATGTAACTGTCTCTCAAGGACCTTAAAGGGATGTCTTACATAGCCCTTTCCTCTATTCAGCACGTAATCTCCTTCAAATAATTCAATGAAATATTCTCTATTTACCGTATTGAAATCCCTGATAAAGGAAATAAATGCTGGAATAAAATAATTCATCAGCCCGGATCGTACTCTTTCAGCATGGTCGCCTTTTGGAAGTCGCTCCTCTCTCTTCTTGAGTGCGTGAACGTCAAATCCAATGCCTGCGAGTTGTCCATACACAACCTGACGCTCACCCTCGATCTGTAGAAGGTCAACTTCGAGAACAGCACGCACTCTCATACTCTCTGCATAGGAGTATAGTTGATTTTTAATTTTTCCAGGCACTTCATAGGAATCATGAACTCCGTTCCCACTCCCTCCCCTTAAAAATCCTATTGACTTTCTACTACCATTTTTCAGGGCTTTTACCATTTCATTTATCGCTATGTGTGCCGATCCATTCCCACCCCATACAAGAAGGTACTTATAATCACTCCGGCAAAAATCTCTCACAGAATCGATGAAGTGTTCTTTGTTTTTACTCTCAACTATCTCTTCTGCTCCCATCCTGTATAAAAGTCTCTTTAGAACACGAACCCGTACCGGGCTTTTAACTGGATTGATCAAAATCTTACAGTATTTAAAAGTTACAGAGTTCGACATTTTCATTGGGACTTAACAGGACAAATATTATATACTACAAAATGCTCAACACTGTTACATTATTATAACATACCATTTCCCGGGAATATGTAGGAAATACACTTGGTCACATATTTGAGAATAAGCTCGAGCTCGCAGGAGGCATCATTCTCATAGGTATAGGTTTAAAGATATTAATTGAACATCTCTATAAACACATATAAATAATGGTATTGGTACAAAGGTAATATCACCAACTATATAGATAAAAATATGGTGCGAATCATAAAAATGAAACAATGAAAAAAATATATCTTTTATGTGCTATAACGTTTTTAGTACTAATCAACATGTATTATTGAAGTATAAGATTCTCGAGTCTGCGCTTCGGAACGTGATGAACACCCCGTTCATCTCTATAATATCGTATATCCTGCCCTTCATCTATCTCTTCGAGCCTGACTGTTTCCTTTGGCTTTCCCAGGGCAATTACGAGCAAGGGGTCGTATCGCGACGGAATGTGTAAGATTTTAATAATTTTGTCTTTTTTAAATGCTCCTATCAGACAACCTCCATACCCTCCCTCCACCGCTCCCAGCAGAATATTTTGACAGGCGAGACCAAGGTCACACCAGAGTAAATTGGACGATGTTTCTATCTCAGTATCGTGAAGGACAATAATGTATGCAGATGGCCCTTCACCCTTATCAGGGCCAGGCCATTCTTTCAGGTAGCCGGCCCAGAATAGATGGGGAAAAATCGTCTCATTTCTCTCCGGTTCACTGGAGATAATGTATTTGAGAGGCTGAATATTTCGTGCTGAGGCTGATAGTCGCGCCATGTCTATCAATCCCTCTAAAAAGACACGGTTAATCTTCACATCTTCGTAAAATCTTCTGTAACTCCTATTTCTGATTATTAGTTCTCCAAGCATTTCTTTACCCTTTCAATCGAGAAGCTTTTTTCCCGTTTCCCTTCCGAAATAGCTGTTCCCTTTGACCCTAAAATGCTTTAGAATGATCGATCATTCATCCAGTTCTTCAATGCTGGCAATAAATGACTGACTTCTCCTCCAGTACTTCTCGGGCTGTAGAGGATCGCCTTCTTTCGTGATTATAAACTCAGATGCAGCTGTGTTCCCCAGTACATACTTTGATTGTTCTCCGTCGTAGACAAAAAAGGATGCGCCGGGCTTTATATATTCGAACAGGGCTTTCAGTTCAGGCACAGTGGCTCTGACTGAAACGATCACATAGCCAAGATCCTTATCGACTTTACCATTTTTACTTTTAAAATTCACATTTTTAATCGAGATTGAAAAATTAGAATAGAATAGCTCAGAAGCAATTTTGGAGACCGTTTCCCGCATATAGACCCGTACAGTTGTGGTATCTTTCCACCCGTAAAGCGCGAACTTTTGAGCAGCGAGCTCTCGCTCTCTCGGGAGTCCCTCTCTCATCCTGTTCAGCTCTTTGTAAAATGCAATCCTCTTTTTAACCTGCTGGCGAGTAAAGGTTTCGGTAAGAGGACAGTCAGAACCCGGATTCACAATCTTCTTCAAGTAATCCTCCCCTGGGATTTTTTTCTCTTTTTTCAGGCCTAACACATTTTTAAGAAAATGATCGTTCACAATAAATATGCTCCCTTAAGCCTTCATTCCCGTAATTACTAAATCCATAATATTCTTTATTGCTGTCATACATTTGTGTAGGAATCTCACCCTGTATTCTACTCTCTGTTTCAACAATCCTCTCTTTCACTATTTGCTTTCTCCTTTCAATCCTAGCTTTTATTACATTGAGATAGTTACTATTTTATCTATAATCCCCATTTATTAAAACGAAAAATCAGTATAAATATAAGGTAATAAGGAGACGATTATGAAAGTTCTTGTTATTGGAGGAAGCGGGCATATCGGCACTTATCTTGTTCCTAGGCTTGTAGAAAGGGGGCACAGCGTATTAAATATCACACGAGGCAAGAGCGCACCCTACCAATACCATTCAACCTGGGAGCTCGTAGAAAACATAACCATGGATAGAAATGATGAAGAAAAATCTGGAACCTTCGGGAAAAAGATATGCGACATCAATGCAGACGTAATAACTGATTTGATCTGTTTTGAGCCGGATAGTGCACGGCTCCTCGTGGAGTCCCTCCGTGGGAAGATACAGCAGCTTCTCATGTGCGGCACAATCTGGGTTCACGGACATGGCATAGAGATTCCTACAGTTGAAAGCCAGCAACGAAAGCCCTTCGGAGACTATGGCATAAAAAAAGCCCAGATTGAGGAGCTGCTCCTCACCGAGGCCAGAAGAAATAATTTTCCTGTCACTGTACTGCATCCTGGACATATTGCGGGTCCAGGATGGCCACCTGTCAATCCTGTTGGCAACTTCAATCCAAAGGTCTTCGAAACTCTGGCAAAGGGCGAGGAACTTACACTTCCCAACCTTGGCCTGGAAACCGTTCATCATGTCCATGCTGATGATGTTGCACAGGCATTTATAAGGTCAATGGATCATTGGAGCTCAGCAGTGGGGGAGAGCTTTCACGTGGTTTCAGCTACAGCACTCACCCTTCGCGGGTATGCAGAAANAGNTGCNTCCTGGTTCAAAAAAGAGGCTCGCCTTAAATTCCTTCCTTGGAAGGAGTGGAAAAAAACCGTCTCTGAGGAGGATGCTGATTTTACCTGGGATCACATCGCGCACAGNCCGAATATGAGCATTGAAAAGGCCAAAAGTTATTTGCGCTATCAACCCAGATACAGTTCTCTTCAGGCAGTTTATGAATCGGTTCAGTGGTTGATTGAACACAAAATAATTGAAGTACAAGCAGCGTAAAAATATACTTGATCAGTAAATCTATCCATACTAAGTTATTAATCAAAAAAAATTGGGTAATGGCACAGGAGAAAAACGATGGATATGGTGGTAACCTTTCCAGGTGGGAAAAAGGTAGATGCACAGTATAAAGGTTTCAGTGTGAAAACAGATCAACCACAGAAAGCTGGAGGTGATGGGTCTGCACCAGCGCCATTCGACCTGTTCATCTCTTCAATAGGAACCTGCGTAGGGATATTTGTGCTCAGTTTTCTCCAGGAACGGGATATTCCCTATAAAGATGCGAAGATTATACTGAAGACTGAACGAAACCAAGAAAACCACATGATTAGCAAGATTTCTATTGATATACATCTTCCAAAGGATTTTCCTGATAAGTACAGAAATGCGGTAAAATNTGCGGCGGATCTTTGCTCTGTGAAAAAACATCTCACGAATCCACCTTTATTTGATATAAATGTAAANNGTNGGTAAGAACCTTTTGTTTGTATAATCGTCCGATATAGTATAAAATCAGATAAATTGATCAAACTATGGAGGGGTTCGAGAGTATGATAGAGAAAACTAAATTTACGGGTTTCGATGCAGTAAGACTGGTAAATGAAAAGAAGGATGAGCTTATCGTACTGACTGAAATTGGACCAAGAATCATAAGCTTCAAACCCGAGGGGAAGGATAACTTTTTCTATGTTAATGCTGCAGAACTTCAGCAAAAGGTCAGAGAGGCAGAAACATGGTATGCCCTTGGAGGAACACGGCTTTGGATTTCCCCTGAAGTGAGGCTCACTTATACACCGGACAACTCCCCATCAGAAACAATAATAGAAAATGACATATTGACCGTAATATCACCGATCGATCACGAAACCAAGTTGAGAAAAACCATAAAAATAGAGGTAAAAAGTAACTCATATTTGATAACCTATGGGCTAAAAAATGAGGGGAAATACCTTATCACAGCGGGACTTTGGGCTCTCTCCTGTTTAAGCCCTATTAAAGGCGCTGAAATATACCTGCCCTGGGGTGAATCCACCGAGTGGAACGTGAAAGATATGAAGTACTGGCGCAGCTGGCTCGGAGTGGGAACCGACATTGAATCGCACCAGTGGAAACCTACGAACGAGTTTTTCATTATTGCACCTACGGGGGAAATCGGAAAGATAGGATTTGCAAATCACTGGGGATTTGCGCTATATCGGGCTGGGGATCTTCATTTCGTAAAGAAAACCGATTATGTAGAAACTGCGCACTACCCTGATGGAGGGTGTTCTTTTGAGGTGTATACCTCAAAGGAATTCCATGAGCTGGAAACTCTCTCCCCTCTGTACACAATAAAGCCCGGAATTACCTTCACCCATACAGAACACTGGTGGGCAGGATTTGACTACATCGAGGTGAGCTCAATAGAAAAAGCATATAGCGTTATAAGCACCCAGTTTTCTTGAGAGTTGGTAGACTGAGTTTCTTATGAACTATGTTCATCATGAACTTTGTTCATCATGAACTATGTTCCTAACTATTTTTATTCATTGTGTAAAAATATTATTATATTGATTTCGATCTTCAATTAAATTAGGAAGGAGGTTTTATGTATCCTTCATACATGGGAACAAAACTTCTCGAATTATCGATTAACAGAAAATATAGAGCGACTTCCTTTATAAAGCGCATTCTTGTTGCACTCATATTCACAGGCATAACCGGAATATGCTCCAAAATTCGGATTTATTTGCCCTTTACACCAGTTCCGGTTACAGGACAGGTCTATGCCGTGCTTCTTAGTGGTCTTATTCTCGGTAAGGAATACGGTGCGCTGAGCCAGCTTTTGTACGTTCTTTTCGGTCTTATGGGAGTTCCCTGGTTTGTAATAGGACCTGTCGGACCAACCGCCGGATATCTAATCGGATTCATTCTTGCGCCCTGGATAATCGGACTGATCAGGGAAAAGTCAAAAACAGTGACAGTGAAAACTACTCTGCTATCCCTGATGTCGGGCATTTTTGTTATTTATCTTTTCGGCACCGTTCATTTCTCAATTTATACCCAGACTAAAATGCTGAGGTCAACCTTGCTCGCGGTATTGCCCTTTATACCCTTTGATATATTAAAAGCTCTCTTTGCGGCACTGACTGCCAATGTATTATTAAGAAGATGAGTCAATGGTATGAATGGTGTATTGGAATTTAAGTCTTGATTTAATAAGACTTTATGTTACACTTTAATTATGAGGTTTATAGTAAAAACATTAATTAAAATAATAATTTTTTTTATAGTTATTATTATCCCCATTGGGCTTTTTATAACATTCTTTGTTTTAAATCAGCGTGACATACCGGTTTGGAATATTGGCATAAGAAATATTCTAATCACTACAAAAGATTTTGCACTACCAACAATCATTATTAGCTTTCTTTTCGCTACTCTCCTCACCATTTCCCTCGTTGATAAGATGAAGGTTCGCTCAATTTTCGTGCTACACATACCCGCTGTACTGATTGGGATTGCGCTTATCATTGCTTTTTACGGAATACAGAAGAATGAACAGCCACTCTCAATAATCGAAAAGGATGTAAGACTCGGATACCTTTCTTTCTTCAGAGAAAATGTATTCAACGAAATAAATAACCACTCCATTATGGTGAAAAAACCTAAGCGGAATATATACACTGTGTATATCTATGACAAATCGAACAATAAACTCACCATTCTGAACAATGTGACTTACGGTAAAAAAGGGAAAAACCTCATGTATATCAACAAGGACAGAAAACAAATTGAGTTTTTCTATACCCAGAGAGGTAAGAGCATGGTTATTTCTGTCCCTTTCAGTGACTTCAGGATAAAAAACAGCAGCATCAACAACCGATTTATTATTTTTTATGCTAATCAATTGCGAAAAACGCTCGCATCTATAAGGGGGCTCTACGCAAAGCTATCCAAAATCGACTTATATATCTTGCTGGGAGCTCTTTTCCTTTCTATTCTCATGATCTCTATACCCCTTTCCTACGCACTGAATGACGGAGGTTGGGGATTCTCAGGTATCATTGGCGTAATTTTCATCTTTCTTTTACTCCCTTTTCTCTATGGAAGTGTGCTGAGATTCCTTCAGAACGCACGTATCAATGCTGCTTTTCTTGGAAAGTTTTCTTATCTTTTCCCGTCTATTATCTTCTGCGGCATTGGAATACTGTTCGACATCTTAATCAAGGTGAGAGGAATTAAAAAAGGCATATAATTAGTCGTTGGTGAATAAAGTTCACCAACTCAAAAAATTAGTTTTTTAACTTATTGATTATTGAACATTTAAATATTTTTGCACTACCCATTTTTAACGAATATAGAAATTATTCACTAAGAACTAATTATGAACAAAATAACAAAAAATGCGCTCCAGTTTATTATTGTGAGCTTCCTCATAGCCTTTGTGCTTGTGTTGATATCCTTTCTCATCTATCATGGAAAAAATCTACAAGCGGAGTATCTGCAGGTCAAATCTTTAAAAAATTCGCTCCTCTTCAGGGAGTCTTTTGCCGACACACTGCAAGCTCTTCCTTTTATTATAATCTTTATCTACATACTCTGCTTTTCCGTGCTTTTTACTCTTCGCCCCTTTCAAACTGATTCTTTTTCCTATGGAAGTGTAGCCCATCCATCATACATTCTTTTAATTCTTTTTATCATACTTATTGTTGCTTCCGAGTTTCTCATTATTCCAAAATTTTTAAAAGATAAGGTTTCACTGGATTACAGACTCCGCGTAGCTCATCGCGCTGCATCATATGTCAAAGAGCTGAGGGCAACTGAAAATTATGAAAGAGCACTTTCTGTTTTGAACGTGTATCTAAAAATTGATGAAGACAATCAGGAAATGAACAACCTTTACACCGAAATAACAAAAACAATATCA
>JGI24422J19971_10002097_pt1 | contig 12332 bp, 7 predicted proteins | sample DeeMarSWOR152_54_FD_19971 | JGI IMG/M metagenome (IMG submission 19971) | reverse complement strand
CATCGTTTCGGCCAGTTTTCTCTTGAGAAATCCTACCCCGACCTCTCCGAGAATATAAGAGGCCTCGTGGCCATTGATCATCAATGATCCCCGAGAATGGAGAGTCACTCCCTTGCTTCTAAGCTCGTCTTGCTTCCCCCTTTTCACCACGATGGTCAAATCCAGGGCAATTCTCCTGGAAGGATGATAGACGATCTGATCCGTTTGCCCGGCTTCCACCCAAACAAGACTGCCCCGTCTTACATTGGACTGTACATCCGGCTGGAGGTAACTTCTGGTAATCCTCCAGTCGGCGGGAAGCGTCAGGGTCAAAAAGTGGGTGAGCCCGAAGAGGATATTATTGGCGGATATATCGTGCTGAGCCAGGTTGAGGGTCATCTCGCCTGATGTGACGGGTTTCATCTTCTCACCAGAAGAGAAACGGGAAGACCTGAAAAAGGCCTTCCCGTCCCTCTTTCCTCAAGTATTCGCCCTACTCGGTTTCGGCTTCCGGAGCCGCAGCAGCGGGAGCCCCCCCGGCAACAAATCGGGTAATGGCGGCGTAGGCATCTTTGGTCAAGATGATCGACAAAACAACCAGCAGGAGCGCGATGCATCCAGTCACCCAATACCCGATGGCCCGGTCAATGGGTACATCCGGCTTCGTAAAGAACGTATAGAAGCCGTTATAGGCAATAACGACTGCAGCGGAGAGGCAGGTGATAAACAGGAAGATCGATGGCCATAAGGTGTAGCCGAACCTCCTTCCCTCCGAGGCCAGCCAGCAAGTCACGATGAGCAAGGCCATGGCAGCCAGCGTCTGGTTAAAGGCCCCTCCCAGCATCCAGATCGAGGCCAAGACCCCGGTGAAGCAGAAGACCGCGAAGATGGCGATGGTAAAGAGGGTGCAGAATTGGACGTTCTTGAAAATCGGCCATACCTCTCCCAGCACATCCGACCCGTAAAGGCGCATGAAGCGTACGCCCAGATGGATCAGGGTCAGGCCGATGATCGCAAAAACAACGGTGGCGAACGTCATGCCGGCTTCCTTGGGGAGGCCAACATGGGTCAGAAAATTGCTCATTCCGCCGGCGAAGACCGCATACGGCCCTTTCTTAAAGGCTGCCGCAAAGCCTCCGAAGCTGCCGAACGCCGAGACCGCAATGATCAGGGCTATCATTCCGGTGACCATTTCCAGGAGCATGGCGCCGCCGGCCACGGGGAGCGTATCCGACTCCTTTTCGATCATGCGGGCTGTCCCCGAGCTGCTCACCAGGGAATGCCAGCCGGAGACCGCGCCGCACATGAGGGTCACGAACATGAGCGGCCAGAGGGGTCTTCCGGCCCAGGTGAAACCCGTGTATGCCGGAAAGTCGCCGAAGGATGGGTTCCAGAAGAGCATTCCGAGCGCTGTGGCACACAGGGCAAGAAACACCACCCAGAATCCAAGGTAGTTGATGGGCTGTGCCCAGCGCCATATGGGCAGTGTAGCTCCGAAATAGCAGAAGAGCAGCACGACTAAGGTCCAGATGAACTTTGCCTGAGTGATCGTCCCGAAGAGAACGGGAGATGGGTCACCGCCGTTGATCCATTTGAAAAAGCTGNCAACGGGCCCAAACCTGCTGAAAAGGAAAATACCGATGAAGCTCNCGATCACGGTGATCAGGGTGGTGGTGATGATGCTCTGCTTCCACNTGTAGATCATCTGCCCGGCCAGAAGTCCCATTACGACCCAGATGATAACCCCCANGGGGACGTCAGGCCTGGACATGGCGCCGGAGATGGCGATGGCGAACGCCCCGAAACCGAACATCAGGTTGAAGTAAATGAAAACGCTGACCAAGGTCCGCCCCCGGGGTGAGATCAGGGTATAGCTCATTCCCCCCAGGCTCATCCCCTCCTTCCTGATGGAGACCTGGGCCGACGTGTAATCGTGGATCCACCCTAAGAAAGCCACGCCAAGGATAAGGTACAGAAAGGCGGGGAGCCATCCCCAGTGAACGGCAATAATGACCCCGACAATTGGGCCCAGTCCACAGATGGATTTGTATTGGAAGCCGAAGAGGATGTTCTTATGGGTGGGCATGAAATCCACGCCGTCCATGTACATCGTGGCTGGTGTGGCCTTGTTCGGGTCGGACTGAACGATCTTCCTATCGATGTATCGGCCGTAGGTTCGGTAGATAAAAACCGCCCACGCGATGGCTATAATCAATGCTAAAATTGAATACATTGTCTTTTCCTCCTAATTCCTAAGGATGGAAAACTCTTTACACATTCAATTCTACCAACACCGAATAAAACCCGCTTCCCATTACCAGCTCTCGTTCCTCTGCCTCACCTCCTTTCTTTAGTATCTGTTTTCTCCCTCTCACCTCCCTTCCTGTCGAATTAACGCCTTTTAGCAAAACAACTTCTCTTCTGGTATCTCGCGATAACATAAATACCGAACAGTGTCAAGCAAAAAGTTGCAAAAAGGGGTTAACGAAAAACGCCAATCTTTTGGGCTTGACACGAAAGCCCCAATTCCCTATATTTCTAGCATTCTTTGCCTTGCTTCAAGCTGACAAGGCTCCATGCCAGCAGGATAATGATTCCAAGGGCATGGCGCATTTGTTATGGAGAAATCCAAGGGGGGAATGGATGCCGCGAAGGACGGGTCGCCACGCTTTATTGGAGATGTTAATCGCCCATGGGGTGAAGTACGTGTTCGGTAACCCGGGGACCACGGAGCTTCCCCTTATAGACGGCATGCAGGACTATCCACAGTTGAAGTATGTCCTGGCACTTCAGGAGGCTTCTGCCGTTGCCATGGCTGATGGCTATGCAAGGGCTACTGGCAAACCCAGCTTTGTGAACGTTCACATTGCGGGGGGGTTAGCAAACAGCATGTCCATGTTTTACAACGCTTTCAAGGGCGGTACACCTTTAATATTGACGGCGGGTCAATCGGACACCCGAATGCTCGTTGAAGAACCCATCCTTTCGGGAAACCTTGTGGAAATGTGTCGCCAGTACAGTAAGTGGAGCGCGGAAGTGCGCCACGCGACGGATGTGCCCATAGCCATAAGACGGGCTTTCCGCACGGCTTCCACACCGCCGACCGGCCCGGTCTTTCTTTCCCTGCCGTGGAACGTTCTTGATGAGGAGGCGGAGCTGGACTTGACGCCAGCTTCGCCAGTCTACTCCAGATTGCACCCGGATGCGGAGGCCGTGGAGCGGGCGGCCCATGTGCTGGCCAAGGGAAAGAACCCGTTGATGATCGTAGGGGATCGGATAGCCCAGGCCGGTGCGGTCCAGGAGGCCGTGAAGGTAGCCGAAACCCTGGGTGCGCGTGTGGTTGCCGTCGCCTGGATCTCTTCAGAGGTCAACTTTCCAAGCGACCACCCACAATTCTGGGAATTCATAAGCCTGAACTCCCCCGACACACGAGAGGCCCTGGGCCAACACGATGTCATTCTAGCCGTTGGATGCAATGTCTTTACCCAGTTCCTGTATGTGCCCCGAATGCTCACCCCAAAGAGCAAGGTCGTCCACCTGGACGTCAGCGCCTGGGAGATCGAGAAGAACTACCCGGTAGAAGTCGGTGTCTGGGGAGACGTAAAAACAGGCCTGGAGGACCTTCATAACGCCCTTGGACAGCTGATGTCCGGCACGGAAAGGGAGGCGGCCAGGGTACGAGCATCGAATCACGCGGAAGCCAAAGCCGATCAGCGGGAAGCCTTCCAGGAGCAGGTTCGTCAGGTGTGGAAGCGGGAACCCATGGACCCGCTGCGCCTTTTCGTGGAGATGAGGGAGGTACTGCCCCGGGACACTATCATCGTCAATGAATCCGGCACCGGAACGGTTCCGCTGTATAGATCAATTACGCTTAAAGAGCCAGGGAGCTTCTTTAGTTTACGGGGAGGCTGTCTGGGCTGGGCCGTCGGTGGGGCCGTGGGCGTCAAGCTGGCCAGGCCCGACCAGCCAGTGGTGGCCCTTATCGGGGATGGCTCGGCTATGTACGGCATCCAGGGCCTCTGGACCGCCGTTCACTACGACCTGCCGGTCACCTATGTCATCTGCAACAACCACAGCTACCGAATCCTGAAATATTTCTTGGTTAATTACTATTATCCCACCCTGGGCCTTAAGGACCGCAAGAGCGAGTACATCGGGATGAACTTCTTCAAGCACCCCCTGGATTGCGCTGGAGTGGCAGAGGGGTACGGGGTACAGGGCTTCAGGGTGGATCAGCCGGATGAATTGAAGCCGACCTTGGAGAAAGCCTTAAGCCTGGGAAGGCCCGCCCTCGTGGATGTCCACACCCATCCAGGCGACTTCTAGGTTGGGCCGGTCTGGAATCACCAACCTGTTTTCAACGTATTTTCCAAAAGGCTCAATTCCCGGATGAGTTTCCCGCCCCATAGTGAGATCTCTGAAAAACTCGCCTTTCGCCGCTCAGAAAATGTTCTTATGAGAGGAAAACCATTGTCCCTTCGCTTCAGTGCTTTCTGGTCTGTTGACCGAATTCCCCTTCGCTCACTGATAAAGAATTCTGGACCATTCTAAAGTTCGCTTCACTGCAAATCTAAAACTTGCCCTCCGGGCTCAAACATTAGATTTGCGACCGTTTCGCTTCACTAAGAATGGTTACCCACAATTCTTTAATGTTCGCTCCGGGGAACCCGGTCAACAACCTGTTCCGAAATAGTAGCCTCGATGGGTACCCCACTCCTCCAGCAGATTTCGCTCAGGGACAACGGTTTTCCTCCAGCAAGCACTCAAACTCAAGAACGAAAAAATCTTTAATTCGCGCTCAGAGCTCGTTTTCCCATTTTCTCGGAGATCTCATATTTTTCGTTTGACAGGCCCGGTATTTTCTCCTATAAATCATCACTACCCCAAAGGGGAGTTCTTAGGACTATCCCATGTCATTTCAAGGAGGGAGATATGTTCTATGAGGTTAAGGTTCCCGAGCCCACGCCGGGACGCAAACAGATTTCAGCCATGGTGGTCCTGAACCCCGCCGAGTCCAGGCGGCTTCTGGCGAAAACCACGGTGACATTGCCCGAGGTACAGAATGCCTGGAAGAATGGGATGATTATCATCGCCAGGGGCATCACCACGGCCTTTGTTACCGAGGAGTTCTTCGACATCACGGTTGAGCCCAAGGCTGGACAGACCGTCGGCATAGTCTGCGGCGGGATGACCAACGGCAATTCAGGCGATCCGCCCAGCACCTGGCACGTCATACGGAAGGGAAAAGTGGTGGAGGGGGCTGACTCTACCGTTGAGATACTGAACTTCAGCGCAGGCGATGTCTTCATTAAGGGCGCTAACGCCATAGATAACGACGGCAATGCAGGTATTTATGTCTCTTCGGTGAAGGCGGGCACCATTGGTATGGCCTGGCCCATACTAACACCAAGAGGGTGTTATCTTATCATGCCGGTGAGCCTGGAGAAGCTCGTCCCCTCGGTCATTGACGCCGCTAAACACACCGGGATCTACCACTTCAAATACAGCACCGGCCTACCAACCAAGCTCGTCCCGGTACCCCTGGGCAAGGTGGTAACCGAGATTCAGGCCTTCGCCTTTTTGGCTGGCGTCAGGGCGTATCATATAGGCTCCGGGGGTGTCGGGGGCTCCGAAGGGTCCGTACACCTCTCCCTGGAGGGGGATGAAGATCGGGTGGAGAAGGCCTTCGAACTGGCTAAGTCCGTTAAAGGTGAGCCACCGGTGAGCCTACCTGATACGTTCTTCGTAAGCTCCCCGGCGGACTACGATTACGATGCCTTGGCTCAGCTCGCGACGCTCAAGGGCGTCTAATCAATTCAACGGCGGGAGAAAAAGGGGCCCAATATAATGGCGGTAGTATCCATCGTTGGAGTTCGCCATGAGGATGTGGAGGGTGGCGTTAGGGAAGCCGTTTCTTTGACCAATAGTTTCGAGACCGTGGCCTGGGAAGGAGCAAAAGTTCTGTTAAAACCCAATGTGGCGCTTCCCGCCAGAATCGGGACGGGAATCGTAACGGATGCAAGGGTCGTTGAGGCGGTCACGAAACTGGTCCTAGAGAGAAACCCGAAGAGGGTCGTAATTGGTGAGGGCTCCTCGGTGGGCTATGATCTTCCAGTACGCTTGGACTCCATCCATTGTATGGAAACGGCCGGGATCGTGGAGGTTGCTCGGAAACTTGGTGTTGAGCTCATTGACCTAAACCGAGATGAGCGCGTGGAGGTAAGAGCCCCCGATGCTTTTGTGATGGAGCGATTTGCCATTGCAAGGACAGCGATGGAAGCTGACGTCATCATCTCCCTGCCCGTTATCAAAACGCACATTCGCACGGGAATCACCTGTGGGCTCAAGAACATGAAAGGGGTCCTGCCTGGCGACGAGAAAAAACGCACTCACAAAACAGGATTAGATAGAGCAATCGTTGACTTAAACCGCGTGGTAAAGCCAAGGTTCACCGTAGTCGATGGAATTATCGGGGTCCAGGGCGCATGGGGCTCACATCCGATGAGGTTGATAGAGTTCCTTTAGACCTGATTATCGCAGGGAGTGACGTTGTTGCGGTGGATGCAATCTGTGCAACCATCGCGGGATTTGATGTCAGGGAGATTCTGCACATACAAGGGGCAGCCGAGGCGAATCTCGGCGTTTGTGACAAGAGCCTCATAGAAGTGCGCGGGGAAAGGATAGATTCCGTTAAGTACCCATTCATCCCGTTTCTAGAAGGGGCAAAACATCTATTTGGAGGTGCAAACATCGTAGAGAAGGATACCTGCAGTGGTTGCGTAGGGGAGAGCCTGAGCACGTTTATCTATCTGAATAGAGCAGGATTTCATGACAAATTAAGCGAACTAACAATAATCATGGGTACCCCCGAACGGATACCCCCTTTAGGGCGAAAACCCGTTGTCATTGGCCGTTGTGCTAAGGAATATCGGCATTTGGGCCTTTTCGTCCCGGGTTGTCCGCCACACGGAATGAAGATCAACGACGCCGTATGTCAGGCCTTAGGGGTAGATAAGAAAACCGTGCAACGTGCCATTTTCGAGTTACACAATTCCAGTGCATAAAATTGTCCTGCTCGGGTCCCTCGTTGTTTTGTCCTCAGCAATAGTTGGAATCTCCAGGCACTATTGCAACTATATCCACTGCAAGCGTTTGTCACAACTAGTATACAGGTGTGACTGGAACACCTGACGGAGGAAACGCCATGCAGAAAACCATTCCCATTGAGAATACTGCTCAGGGTTACCTTGAGCTGTTGCGAGATCGTGGCATCAAGTACTTCTTTGGTAATGGCGGCACGGACTTTGCCTCCCTCATCGATGCGTTCGTCAAGTTTTCCGAGGAGGGGAAATCAGAACCCCGCCCGATCACGGTGCCCCATGAGTTTGTCGCTGTGAGTATGGCCCATGGCTACTACATGATCTCGGGAGATCCTCAGGTAGTTATGGTACATGTCATCGTGGGAACGGCAAATGCCTCCGGTGGGATCATGAATGCTGCCCGGGCCAACGTTCCGATTATCTTCAGCGCCGGTCGCACCCCTATTACAGAGGCGGGTTTTGTCGGATCGCGGGACGTATATATCCACTGGGCTCAGGAGTCCTTTGATCAGGGAAGTTTGGTACGAGAATTTGTCAAATGGGACTACGAACTGAAGCTCTTTTCCCATCTGGAATCGGTTGTGGATCGAGCACTGGCCATCGCTATGGCCGAGCCGCGCGGACCGGTATATCTCACGTTCCCTCGAGAAGTGCTCGCGGAAGCGCACTCGGAGATAACCATTACCCCCCGGGGAAGGCAATACGCTGGTGGAACTCTCCACCCCGATCCAGCCCAGGTGGAGGAGGTGGCGAAGCTCTTCGCCGGGGCCGAACACCCCCTCGTCATCACGGCTGGAGTGGGAAAAAACCCACAGGCGGTGGGGGCGCTGGTGGCATTTGCCGAGGCCCTTGCAGCTCCAGTGGTGGTGGGGATGCATAACATGTACATGAACTTCCCGACTACCCATCCCCTTCATCTCGGTTTCGACCCAGCTCCCTACCTAAAGGAGGCCGATGTGGTGCTGGTTATTGACTCTGATGTTCCCTGGTACCCGACGGCCGTCAGGCCCAAAGAGGCTGCTCGGCTGATCCAGCTGCGCCCGGATCCGTTTTACAGCCGCTACCCCCTTCGCACTTACCCGACTGATATTGCGCTGGCTGCTGATCCAGAAACGGCGCTCCGTATGCTAACTCGGGAAATGGCGCGATATAAGGGGCAGGCGAAGGGAATGGTTAGCCAACGCTTTGAGATGCTGAGAGAAGAACACGGACGCCAGAGGCATGCCTGGCAAGAGCAGGCCCAGGCGGTCAAGGATGATAAGCCCATCGATCCAATCTGGCTTTCCGCCTGTATCAATCAGGTCAAGGATGGAGAAACGATTCTCGTCAATGAATATGATCTGGTTCCAACCCAGGTGGATTTGGAGATGCCCGGAAGTTTCTTCGGTTCTTCACCGGCTTCCTGTTTGGGCTGGGGCGTCGGTGCGGCCCTAGGGGCAAAGCTTGCCGCTCCGGAGAAGACCCTCATCGCCACGGTCGGGGATGGATGTTATTTATTCAGCGTTCCCACGAGCTGCCATTTTGTCTCGAGGACTTATGATTTGCCCATACTCGTGATCATCTTTAACAATCAGTGCTGGAATGCGGTGAGGCGTGCTACCAAGACATTGCACCCACAAGGCTGGGCGGTTAAGGCCAATTCTTTTCCCCTCAGTGACCTTTCGCCTGCTCCGGCGTATGAGATGATCTGCGAGGCAAATGGAGGGTACGGGGAACGGGTGGAGAATCCGGAGGAAGTGCTTCCCGCCCTACAACGAGCGCTGCGAGTAGTACGGGAAGAAGGGCGGCAGGCGGTACTCAACGTGATCTGCAAGCAACGGTGACCCCTTCCTTATGCTAAAAAAGACGGGGTCTTCTCGTTCAAATACTCTCTCTCGGAAATTCGACTCCAACTGTGTAAAGCAATGGCATGTCCGGCGTCATTTGATAGACGTGAACCCTGACACCTGGATTGACGGATAGCTGCATGTATGCGTCGCGTTGGGTGGCTCCATACTCTTCCACCAACCATTCCATGAGAATAAAGGCGGCCCTTGTGAGAGCGTGCTCCAGGGGCCGGGAATTGTAGAGTGAAATGAGGCTGCTCGGTGTCTCAATACGTGGATACGGGATTTTCTTGCCGGGGATAACATCTACCGAAAGCGTGACTTCGGCTCGCGTCTCGGCGGCTACATTTGAGAACTCCATATCGCCCTGGGATGCGTGTACATCACCGATGAATAATAACCCACCTTCATTTTGACTATTCACGAAGAAGGTGTTTCCTGGTTTTAGATCTCTACAATCGATATTCCCGCCTCCTGTCCCTTGTCCATAAATACTGGAAAGAACTTCGCGTTCCGGCGCAACAGCGATGGTCCCGACGAAAGGAGAGACGGGCCAACAGATCCTTTCATTAAACCAGATTTTACCATCTCTCATCGTTCCGCTGGGCCCGATTTCATGCCGCAATATATGGGTCCATGGCTCAGCGGCCTCGGACCATTTAAGGGAGTCTTGTATCGGCCCGCGGCGGTAAGCAAAGGTGAAACTCTGGTCGTCGGCTACTAAGATATCCTCAATATTCACGGCAAGAAGATCCCCTCTTTGAACCTCCTCTATGTAAATTGGGCCCGCGACCGGGTTAACCGAAGGCGGCCATGTATCAATCAGGGGTCGATCCAGAGGAGATTGGCCTTCCTCTCGAAGGTATCCCGTCGAAGCATCTTCGGTTTCTACCGTGAATTTTTCTCCCGGCTCGACCCGTAACTTTGGCGGAAGACTGCGATCGAATACGTAAGTCTTAGCATCTTTTCGCACAATTCGTTTCATGTTTTTGTCCTCAGTGTTCTTTGAAGGCCCATTCAAGAAATATGTATTCTGTGGGCCATCATTGCGCCATGCGAAATCGTTGAGACAAATGATTCTGGAACTGGAGGAAGGGAAATAGCTGTTGCCAATGGGCGCCTCGGAAAATAAGAATATGAGGGAAGCCCGTGCTTCCAAGGGAGGATGAGGGAAGAACATAAGCCTTTGAATGAGATGGCCCGGGCGTCTTGCCCGGGCCATCCGCTTCGAGGGATTCTCTGGGGTCAGAGAACTCCCAGGAGGAGAAATGCCACTGAGGTAATGATGGCGTAAACGAAGAAGACGAGCATCAGCCAGCCCATGATCTCCCTGAACTCCAGTTTCACCACGGCCAACATGGCGATGGCCCAGAAGGGCTGGATCATATCCGTCAGCATATCCCCCCACGCGTAGGTGATTACCACCTTCCAGATATCCACTCCCAGTTGTTTTGCCGCGGGGATGAGGTAGGGGGAAGTGATGGCCCACTCCGAGCCGCCGGAGGGAACGAGATAGTTCAGCAGCCCCGCGTACCAGTATATGAGTAAAAGGTACGTACCAGGGGTGCTGATAGCCACAAACGCATTGGTAAAGGCGGTAGCGAGTGCGGTGAACTTGAAGAGGCCGAAGATGCCTGCGTAAAAGGGAAACTGGATAACGATTCCCCAGACGGCCCCTCCCGCTGCCTCCGTAGCTTTCAGGAAGCTCCACGGCCGCCAGTGGAAGAGGATGCCGAGCATCAGAAAGACGAAGTTGATGTTGTTCAAGGTGAAGAATTTTTTCCCGCCTACCGTGGAGAGAGACCATACGATCCAGATAATTCCCCCAACGAAGATGATGATGTTCCAGCCGGGCCACCAGTTCATCCAGAGGGAGACGGTCTTCCTCTCCCTGGGCATCTCCGGAGGATCGTACAATTTGATCCTGTCGGCCAATTCGGGTGAGATCTTGAAGGTCTTCTCCGGGCGAGGGTGCATCGCAGCTATGAGGAAGGCGATGACGAACAGGATGATCAGGAACAGGATGATGTTGAAGGGCGTGAACACCGTATCTCCAAAGGAGATCGTGGTATCCAGGATCTTGGCCTTGATCAAGAAATTGCCCGGAGTGTTAACCAGCAAGGGGGCCGATGCCGAAAGCCCCGAATGCCATGTGCAGCCCAATCCCAGGTAAGCCGCCGCCACCAGGAGCCGGTAATCCACCTTAGGGTTTCGCCTGACAATGTACAGGGCGAACATGGCGCTCCCGATGAGGCTGAGGCCCCAGTTGAGCCAGGCGGTGATCATGGAGAAGAAGGCCATGAGCAAGATGGCCTGCCAGGGCTTTTCCGTGTTGGGCCAGCCCGACACCCACTCTAGGAGCTTTCTGATAGGTGGTGAGCAGGCCAGGATGTACCCCGTCATCATGATCAAACACATCTGCATGGCGAACTGCAGGAGGAACCAGAACCCCTTTCCCCAGGCCTGGATAGCCCCCATGACCGTGGTTTCACCCCAGATGAGGGCAAATACGAAAGTGATAATGCTCAGGATCCAGACGATAACTATGGCGTCGGGGATATAGCGCTCGGTTCCACGGGTCAGGGCATCGCCCCAATCCTTGAGAAATTCCATCTTGGTCTTTCCTTCATTAGTCATCGATTATATCCCTCCTTTCCATAGGAAACGTGTGAATGGAGTCTTAGCATCACCTCCTTTTCGGGAAGGACTTTGAAGAGAAATGCAATAAGATAACCTATTTATACGTTTAAGGCCAGAAATAAGTCAAGCAAAAAATGGAGAGATGACGAGAGCGGTGAGGTTATTGAGGATCTCCATCCATGGGGAAGTTCTGATGAGAAAAACCGTTGACAATAGATAACGCGTATCATAGTATGTTAGGATTTTAAGATCCCAAGGCGCAAAAAGAGGCGAGGTCATGAGAAGAATAATCATAATTGTCCTGTCAGTTGCAGCATTAGCAATAGTCCTGGCTGTAGTAATCAGTTTGATCCGAGAAGGTTTCAAGCTACCAGGGTATTTCTAAGCCTTCGTGAGGGTGTACCCTTCTCCCTACCAACAAAAATGCCGCGATAGTGCATCCGATTTCCTGTTGAAGGGCTACGGGCGTCAATCTACCGAAGGAGGAGATTCCTTGTCAGGGTTGTCACGGGGAAAGGCACCCTGAAAGCAGCCGAAAAGGGGAGCGAACGGCAAGGTATTATCCGGAGGGTGACCGTCAACACCACTGATGCCTGGTGAGCAAGGAAGAGAAAACAGGCCTGTTTAGGAAAGAGAATATATGCACTGTCCTCGTTGTAATAATCAAGTCTACAACAATACATCGGTCTGTATTCACTGCGGTGCAGAGATAGGAGTGTGCGTAAAATGCAAAGAATTTTCATATTTTATGGACATAGATTTTTCGCAAATGTTGGAATGGATATGT